>Ga0114960_10000157_pt1 | contig 52414 bp, 59 predicted proteins | sample C_130625_MF_Meta_FD_92637 | JGI IMG/M metagenome (GOLD analysis project Ga0114960, IMG submission 92637) | Freshwater microbial communities from Lake Croche, Canada to study carbon cycling - C_130625_MF_MetaG | ecosystem: Environmental > Aquatic > Freshwater > Lake | place: Lake Croche, Canada...
TAAGACCTACGAAATAAATCAAGCCTCGGTGCTCACCCACGTGCGCTCCGCGTGGCACCAGTACATGAAAGACCACGGCGGCGTTATTTTGAATATCGCCTCGGTGGGCGGACTCGGACCCGAGCCGGGAATCGGTTGGTACAACGTCACGAAAGCGGCCGTCATTCATTTGACCCGTCAGCTGTCCTACGAGCTCGCACCCACCGTGCGGGTCAACGCCATTGCTCCCGGTTTGGTCAAGACTGAATTAGCGCGCGGGCTGTGGGAAGAACACGGGGAATCCATCGCGCGCCACATTCCTCTGCGCCGCTTGGGTGAGCCCGACGACATCGCGACGGTGGCCCTGAGTCTCGTGAGCGACGCCACGGGATGGCTGACCGGCCAAACCATCGTGGTGGACGGTGGCACCACCACGCAGCCCACCGGTGGCGTCGGCTAAATCAGAGTGGCCAAGAGGTCACGTCGCACCTTGCCGTTGGCGGTGCGAGGGATGCTCGCGAGAACTACTAGTCGTGATGGGCGAGCCCAGGGTCCGAGGTGCTCACGGGCGACGGCTCGAAGATCGGCCAAGACGGCCTCCGGATCACGTCGCGTCACCGCGGCGACCACGACGCGCTGGCCCCATTCGGCATCTTCTTCTCCCACCACGGCGAGATCGGTCACACCAATGAGTCCCTCCATCACCGACTCCAAATCTTCGGGCCAGACCTTTTCGCCTCCCGTGTTGATGACGTAGGCCAAACGACCCGACACCGACACCGTCCCCGCATCGTTCACGCGTCCACCGTCACCCGTCGGAAACCATCGGGTGCCGTGGTCATCGAGCACCCAATCGACGTCGCTATGACGATACGCCCGCAAGAGAGTGGGTGAGGCAATGAGCAGCTCACCGTCTTTTTCGCGTACGCGGACCCCTCCGAGGGGCTTACCGTCATAGACCACGCCCGAACCCGTTTCGGTGCTGCCGTAGGTGGACACGACGTTGGCGGGTCGATCGTGGGGAGCCGGTCCGCCACCGACCAAGACGCAGGCGTAGTCCGAGAGGTCGTAGCGATGGAGCTGGGTGGTCACGACGGCACAGTGCGTAGCGCCCCGCGGTGGTCCCGCAAGAAGTTCGTCACTGGTACCAAAGATCAATTCGTCGTCGGTCAACAACGCGCGCACCACGACCGCACAACCACCGATATGAACGGGGGGAAGCGAAGCGAACCAGCGGGTCGGCCCACCTCGCCGAAGGGCAAGGCTGGTGCGCTGGGCCGAGGCTGTCAGGGCGTCCCAGGTGAGCACCGCGGCCCGCGGACGTCCACTAGTGCCGCTGGTAAGTACTACCGCGCCGTCGCCCTCGGCAATTCCGAGGGGCTCATCGGGTGGTGCCAGAAAACCTTCACTATTCCGCACGACGTGGGGCCGCAGGATGGACAGCATGTCGCGTCGGCGCAACTCGCTCCAGCGTTGGTCGAGAACGCTGAAGGCCTCGCCCGCGTGGTAACAGTCGGCGATGGCGCGCTGGAGTTCGGGTCCGAGCGGCAAATCCAGGGCGACGAGACGACTCACCTTCGTAGCCTAGAAGGGAGTGTTCTGGCAGAGCCAATGCCATCTTCTAGGCTCGGAGGAGACGAAAGGCTCGATATGGCAACGGTTCGCTATGAACGACGCGTCCCCGTGGCGCCCGACGTGATCTGGGGCATCGTGGGCGACGCCGCTTCAATTCATCGCTGGTTTCCGGGGGTACGTGACTGCACCGTGGTGGGTGACGTACGCACCCTGCACATGGCGAACGGTATGGACATGCCCGAGAAGATTCTCACCGTCGACCCGATCTTGCGACGTTTCCAATACACCATCACCTCACCGCTCTACCGCATGCACTTGGGGACCATTGACGTGATTGAACTCGGACCCCAGGACTCGCTCATCGTGTATTCCACGGTGTCCGATCCCGACGTGCTCGCCTTGGTGGTTGGCGGCGGTACGTATTTTGCCCTCGACGAAATTGAACGACAAGCGCTGGCGAAAGCCGCACAGGAGTAAATCATGGGACGGAAAATTCTCTTCATCACTACCGACCAGCAGCGTTTTGACACCATCGGTGTTAACGGCGCGCAGTATTCGCGTACACCCACTATCGATGGCTTGGCTGCGGCGGGCATCAACTACACCCGTGCGCAGCCCAGCTCGGTGGTGTGCATGCCCTCGCGCGCGACCATGCTCACGGGGCAGTTCCCCTCGACTCACGGAGCGTGGATGAACGGCGTGGCCTTGGCCGTGGACGCACCGTCGGTGGCCGCTACTTTGCACGACGCCGGCTACAAGACCTCACTGATTGGCAAGGCACACTTCGAGCCATTTATTGACGTCTTCGGTAATTACACCGAAAACTCACTCGCCAACCTGGGTGTTCCCACCGTGGAGACGAACTGGGCCGATGGGCGACGGGGACCGCACCGTGGTTTTGATCACATGGAATTCGCCACGCACGGCGTCGCCGGGCAATTGCACTACGCCAAGTACATGCAACAGAACCACTTCGATGAAATAGGTGGCTTCTATTCGGCGCTGGACGGTGACCTGCAAGTCAACGCTGCCGGTGGCGGGGAAACCAACGCTCCGCAGGTAAAGATCAACCCCGTCGAGCGCGGTCACTATCACACCGATTGGGTGGCGGATCGAACGATTGCGTGGCTGGAATCACTGGACGCCGAGGACGACTTCTTTTGCTGGATGAGTTTCCCCGATCCGCATCATCCCTGGGATCCGCCGGCCTCGGAACTGCACCGCGTGCCGTGGCGTGACGTCGAGCTCCCGGCTAACTACCCGACAGCCGCCGCCGAGCGCGAAGCGCTGCTGGACGCCAAGTCGCGTCACTGGCGCATGTGGTACGACGGACAGCTCGTGTCGAACTTTGAAGCCCCGAAGACCTGGGTACCGTCGACTTTGACCGCCGATCAAGTGCGCGAAGTCAACGCTCTCAACGCGGTGGAAGTAGAGCTCATCGACGAAGCCATCGCCCGCGTGCTGGCCGTGGCCACGGCCCGTGGTTGGGACGACGACTTGGACATCATCTTCACCACCGACCACGGCGAATTCCAAGGCGACTTCGGTCTTTTGTTTAAAGGTCCGTATCACGTAGATGCCTTGATGCGACTGCCGCTGATTTGGCGACCGGCCGCGTCGGCGCAGATTGCCCCCGCCGTGGTGAGTGAGCCCGTGAGTTTGGTTTCTCTGGCGGCCACCTTCTTGAATATCGCCGGACGTAATGCTCCCTACTGGGTGGAAGGTCAATGTCTCCCCACCAGTTCGGGCGACGCCGAGGATCGCGGTTTTGATCACACCATTACCGAGTGGGACTCGGTGCTCTTCGGAGTAGCCGTTCACGTGCGCAGCGTGGTGACCAAGGAATACCTGTACACGGAATACGGCAAGGGCGCCGTCCACGACGGCAGCGAAGGCGAGCTCTACGACATGAGCGAGGACCCACTCCAGCGGGTCAATCGATTCGATGATCCTCAGTACGCCGCGGTGCGTCGTGACTTGTCCCAGCGTCTCCGCGATCACCACGACCGCCCGCACGACCGAGCGCGACCGGGAGTAACCGTCGCGCCGGTGTAATCGATCGGGTGCGCTCGGCGTTAGCGTAGAGCTATGGCCGATACCGTTATCCAAGGACCTCCGATTGACCCCGTCGAGAAATTTCGCTCCTACCCCTTGCCGCAGTGGCAACGCGCGGGCGACTTCAAGGACATCTTTTACGACGTGGCCGATGGGATCGCCAAGATCACCATCAACCGCCCCGAACGGCGTAACGCCTTTCGTCCACAAACACTTTTCGAACTCAGCCGCGCCTTCGAAATGGCACGCGACGACACCTCGGTGGGTGCGATTGTCTTGACCGGTGAAGGTCCCGACGCTTTTTGCTCGGGCGGTGACCAAAAAATTCGTGGCGATGACGGGTACATCGGTGACGATGACGTCGCCCAACAGGGAATCGGACGCCTCAACGTGTTGGATCTCCAGATTCAAATCCGACGCCTGCCCAAGCCCGTGGTGGCCTCCATTGCCGGTTACGCCATCGGTGGTGGGCACATTTTGCACTTAGTCTGTGATCTCTCCATTGCGGCCGATAATGCCCGCTTCGGCCAGACCGGCCCGCGCGTGGGTTCCTTTGATGGAGGCTTCGGCTCGTCGATCTTGGCGCGCGCCATTGGCATCAAGCGGGCCAAGGAAGTCTGGTTTTTGTGTCGTCAATATGACGCGGCGCAGGCCTTGGATTGGGGACTGGTGAACACGGTGGTGCCCTTGGCCGACCTCGAACGTGAAACCGTGGCCTGGTGTCGTCAGATGCTGGCGCTCTCGCCCATGGCTCTACGGATGCTCAAGGCGGGCTTTAACGCGGCGGATGACGGACTAGCAGGGGTGCAGCAATTGGCCGGTGACGCCACCATGTTGTTCTACATGTCCGAAGAAGGACAAGAGGGTCGCAACGCCTTCGTCGAACACCGTGAGCCCGACTTCTCGAAGTTCCCCAAGCGCCCGTGAGCGGCACCCCCGGACCCGTTCGGCGCTGGGTGTTGGCGGCACGTCCGCGCACCTTGCCGGCCGCACTCGTACCCGTGGCGCTGGGATCGCTCAGCGTGCGTCCGCACGCGCTCAACTTCCTCAACGTGGTGCTCTGTGCGTGGGTAGCCCTGGCCTTGCAAATCGCCACGAACTTCGCCAACGATTATTCCGACGGCGTGAAAGGTACGGACGAAGTCCGCGTGGGACCCTTCCGTTTGACGGCGTCGCGTGTGGTTCTCGCGTCGACGGTACGCAACGCCGCCATGGGCACCTTCGCCGCAGCTGCGCTGGGTGGGGTGTTTCTTGCCGCGCGTACCTCGTGGTGGTTCGTGTTGATTGGCGCGGCGGCTATTGCCGCGGGCTGGCTCTATACCGGTGGCCCCCGCCCGTACGGCTACATGGGGCTCGGGGAAGTATTCGTGATGATCTTCTTTGGTTTTGTCGCGACCGTCGGCACGGCCTACGCCATGGGCGACAGCATCCCTTCAAAGGCCTGGTGGCTGGGCCTGGGTGCGGGCTCAATGGCCTGCGCGCTCCTCGAAGCGAACAACATCCGCGACATCGACGGTGATCAACTCTCGGGCAAGAAAACCTTGGCGGCGCGCGCCGGTAGGAGTCGGGCCAGTTGGCTCTATGTGGTCTGCGGGCTCGGAGCAACCCTCGGCGTAGGAGCGGCGTGTCGTTTTCTGGGCTGCGTGGTGGTGGTGGTCTATGGGGTGGCCGCCTCACGTTTTCTCTTTACCGCGCGGACCGGTCGAGAACTGCTCCCGCTCTTAGCCATGTCGGCACGTCTGCAACTCCTGGTAGGTCTTGCGACCGGCATCATGCTGGCAGTCGCTCCCGGCGTGAGGGCTAACTCGCTGAGTGCGGTGGTGACCGGGGCCCTGGCCCTGGCCGTGGTGGCTCTACTGATTCAGAAAAGCCGTCAGGCGACTCGCCACTAATTCGGGGTTCTCCAGGTGCGCGGCGTGGCCGGCACCACTCAAAATGGTGCATTCTCCCTGGGGAAGATTCGCGGAAAGCTCCAGAGCCTCGCGCGTGAATTTTTCGTCGAGTGCCCCCGCCATGACCAAGGTAGGGATGGCGATGTCGCGCACGACGTCACCCAAGAACTCCTGCGTACCCGTTCCGGCGAGCTCCAAGGAACTGGCGAGACCGCTGGCAGTATTGCGATTCCGCGCGTCAATCTCGTGGGCGTCGTTCGGTACGCCCGCGAAAAGAGGCTGCGCCAACCACTCGTCCACGAAGGCGGGGACGCCGATGATCTGAATGCGCCGCGCGAGCTCTTCGTCGCGACGACGACGGTCCCGGCGCTCGACGTCGTCGCGAATACCTCGGGTACCACTGAGTAGTACCAGACGACCTACGAGCTCGGGATGTGCGAGGGCGATATGGAGGGCCACGCGCGCGCCGAAGGAGTATCCCGCCAAGATCACCGGTCCTGGTCCGATGGCCGCGGCTACCAATTCCGCCGTTTCGGTGAGATCGCAACGAATGTCACCGGAATCACCGTGGCCCGGAAGATCCAGAGTCACGAGTTCGTGGCTTCCTGCCAGAATGGAGCGGAACTGATGCGCCGAGTGACTACTGTGCGTGAAACCGTGCAACCACACGAGCGTGGGTCCCGTACCCGCGCGGTAGGTGTGGAGAGAGGCCATAGATGACGAGCGTACCGAGTCCCCGTGACGTGCAGGCAACCTACGCCGCCGTCCTGGTTGACCAGTGGGTGGCCATGGGCCTCAGCGACGTGGTGATTTGCCCCGGTTCGCGCTCGACCCCCTTGGCCATTGCCTTTCACCAACGTGACGAGATTCGCTGCCACGTGCGCATTGATGAGCGTTCGGCGGGGTTCTTCGCCATCGGGCTGGCCTTGGCCACTCGTCACACCGTGGCCATCGTGGTGACCAGCGGCACGGCTGCCGCCGAACTCCACGCGGCGGTGGCGGAAGCAGATTTGGCCTACGTGCCCTTGCTGGTGATCACCGCCGATCGACCACCGGAGCTACACGGTGTGGGTGCCCCGCAGACGATTGAACAAACCGAGATTTTTGCGTCGATGGTGCGGCAATTTGCCGAGCCCGGCGTTGCGCGGTGGGAGCAACGTGACCACTGGGCCCAGATTGCCCAAGACTTGTTCTACGCCGCCGAGGATGACTTGTTCCCCGGACCCGTCCATTTGAACGCCGCTTTTGACGAGCCCTTGGTGGGTGACTCCCAGATTTTTCCGCCCAGCGAACCCGCGGCGGTGTGGACCTCCCTGTCGGCGAACGAGACCTGTCCGGTCGAGCTACGGGGTCGTCGCGTGTTGGTCGTGGTGGGATCACCACACCAGCACGATTGGGAAGCGAGATGCCGTGAGATGTCGTGGGCTCTACTCACCGACGCGACGGGCGAAGGCTCGTTGCCCTATGCCGACGTGATCTTGCGTTCGGACGAATGGGCGTCGGCGCTTGCTCCCGACGTTGTCCTACGCGCGGGTGGCGTGTTGGCATCCAAGACGGTGGCGCAGCGTTTGCGCGAGTGGAAGTGCCCCGTGGTGGCCGTCAGCACCGGCACGATGGTGGGGGACCCCGATCGGCGAGTCGACCACGAATGGAATAGCGACGTGAGTGATCTCGACGCCACGCTGCACGCCGGAAATGCCGACTACGTGTCGGCCTGGGAAGTAATTTCCGAGCGGGTGGGATCGGTGCTGGCTGGGTACGACGAGTGGACGGAAATAGCGGTGGCCCGTCGCGTGGTGTCAGTAGCTAACGAACACGAAGTCACCCTGGTGGTGGGGTCCTCGATGCCCGTACGTGACGTGGAATGGTGGAGCGAAACCCGACGCACCCGGATCATCTCCAATCGCGGTGCGAACGGCATCGACGGCGTGCTCTCGACCATTCTCGGAGCGGGCGTCTCGTCGAGTGTCGTGGGCTACGTGGGTGACGTGACCTTCCTGCACGACGTGGGTTCCTTGGTGGATGGCCTTGGTCCTCACGGGGGGAGTGCCGTCATCGTGGTGTCCGATAACCGCGGGGGAGGCATCTTCTCTTTTCTGCCGCAAGCGGACGCACTTGACGCACACAGCTTTGGGGAACTCTTCACCACCACACGTGATCTCAATCTCGCTGCTATCGCGTCGAGCTTTGGCCATCGGGCCGCCACGGTGCGTACTCACCAGGAGCTCGACGACGCCATTCGCAACGGACTGTCGCATACGGGCGTCAGCGTGGTCGTGGCCGCGTTGCCGCCGGTTTCGGAAAACGTCGGTCGCCACGAGGAGCTCATCCAACGAATCCACGCGGAGATTGCGACGTGATGGCGACCTCCCTCCCCTCGTCGTTGCTGGCCGCTATCCCGGTGGCCATGGCCGCGGGTTTCGTCTCCTTTCTTTCCCCCTGCGTGCTGCCATTAGTGCCGGGCTATCTCGCCTTTCTCTCGGGCTCGGTGGGTGCCGCCAGTCCGACGCATCGTCGGGGACGCACACTCGCGGGTTCGTTGGCCTTCGTTCTGGGATTCGCGGTTATTTTCGTATCCTTTGGTGCCGCCTTCGGCGGTCTGGGTTCGGCCCTCTCTCGCCATCAGCGCTGGTTGGAAATATTCTTCGGCGCTCTCACCATGGCGATGGGTCTCTTTTTCGCGGGCTGGTGGCCCGCTGCGTGGGCGCAACGGGAACGCCGCAGTCACTACGTGCCCCGCGCCACGGTGCTCGGTGCTTTCGTCTTAGGTTTTTTGTTCGCCTTGGGTTGGACACCGTGTATTGGCCCCACCCTCGGTGCCATTTTGGGTTTGGCAGCCTCCTCGGGTGCGTCGGCGTGGCGTGGCTCGCTCCTGGCTTTCTGCTACTGCCTTGGTCTGGGACTTCCCTTCGTAGTGATTGCCCTCGCGGGTGAATACGCGACGACAGCGTCGAAGTGGCTGCGGCGTCACTCTCGGCGTATCGGTCAGATCGGTGGCATCATGCTGATCGCCATCGGACTCTTGGAAGCCACGGGCCTCTGGGCTCATTTTGTTCTCTGGCTTCGAGTGAACCTGCCCACGAACTCCCTCCCTCTCTAACGGCAAGGTCGTTCTAGACTGAGGGCATGTCATTACGTGCGGACTGGGCGTTTCGTGGATTGATACACCAAGTCACCGACGAGGCGATATTTGAGCAACTCGACGCGGGAAAGGTCACGGCCTACATCGGTTTTGACCCTACGGCCCCGTCACTGCACGTGGGAAATCTGCTACAAATTTGCAACCTTCGACGCTTGCAACTCGCGGGAAACCGACCCATCGCCCTCGCGGGCGGGGGGACGGGATTAATTGGAGATCCCAGCTTCAAAGCGGCCGAACGCCCACTCCTCACCGCGGAGGCCTTGGCGATGAATCTCGCGGGTATTTCCGCGCAACTCACGAGACTTCTGGACTGTGACGCCTCGGCGGGTGCGAGTCGGGCGCTGTTGATGAACAACGCGGATTGGCTCACCACCGTCTCGCTGACGGACTTCCTACGCGATGTCGGCAAGCACGTCACCATCAATCAAATGGTGGCCAAGGATTCCGTGAAGAGTCGTCTGGATCGTGAAGACATCGGACTGTCCTTCACCGAGTTCTCCTACATGCTTCTCCAGGGTTACGATTTCGTTCGCCTGTATCAGGACCACGACTGCAGTTTGCAGATGGGTGGCTCGGACCAATGGGGCAATATCACCGTGGGAGTAGACCTGGTGAAGAAGATGGCCGGCGGCAAGGCTTACGGCCTCACGGTTCCGCTCCTCCTGCGTCCTGACGGCACCAAGTTCGGCAAGTCGGAAGGTGGTAATGAGAATGTCTGGCTCGATGCCCGACTGACCTCGCCCTTCGCTTTTCACCAGTTCTTTTTGACCACCGATGACGCCATGGTTTCGCAACTGTTGCGCGCCCTCACCTTCTTGAGCCATGACGAGATCCTCGAGTTAGAAGCGGCCACCACCAATCGTCCGCAGGAGCGTCGGGCGCAGCGTGCCTTGGCTGACGCGGTGGTGACCTGGGTGCACGGGGCCGAAGAAACCGCGAAGGCTAACCGGGCAGCGGCTGCCTTGTTCTCCGAAGACATTGCCCTTCTGGACGAAGCCGTCCTGCTGGAAATTGTGGCTGATGCCCCCTCCTCGACACTGACGCGGGCCAGTGCCGTAGCGGGCCTGGATCCGGTGGAGTTGCTGGTGACCTGTGGCTTAGCGTCATCGAAGACCGAAGCGCGTCGCTTCTTTGAACAAGGTGGGGTGTACATCAACAACCTTCGCCAGGAGGAAAACTCTCCGGTCAAAGTCTCGCAAGCGCTCCACGACCGCTACCTCGTCGTGCGACGGGGTAAGCGCAACACCCACCTCATCGTCCTCTCGTGAGGCGCGTCGTCGCGATTGTGCTCGCGGGGCTTTTGATGTCCGCGTGTGGTTCGGTCAGCTTGGATACGGCCATTCGGAATTGGAGGACCCAGAGCAATTTCGAATCGAATTCGCTCACCTTGCGTCACGATGTCAGCCACGCGGTAACGGTGTTGGCACCAGAGGATGCGGGCTCCCTGCGTCATACCGTGTGCGCCGTATTGCTGATGGACGCCGACGCCGCCAACTCGTCTCTCCCGACACCAGATTCTCAGGCGAGTGAATTATTGGCTCGTGCCTATCACGACTTCGCTGACGCCGCCAACGTGTGCTATTCGGCATCCACGCCCGCACAGATCAGCCATGCACGCGCCCTCTTGACGGCTGGGGTGGGCGCGCTGGTGGAAGGCCAGTGGCGGCTGCGCGCACTGACCACGCACTAGTTGCGTGGCCGGAGGTCAATCTCGAGGCGCAATATGCCGTCTTCGAAGGTGGCCGTGGCGTCGCCCAGCATGGCGTAATCCTGAAAGTCGGTATTGGCGGCTTCAATGAAACGAACGCGTTCGGGACCTTCGACCGGTGGGAGCCCACGCTTTCGCACGGCATCGGCGCGCAGGCGAAAGCGTTGAATCATCTGCTGGGGGTCAAATGTGTCCATGAAAGTGATGCTAGGGGTTAATCAGGGGGCTGAGTTGGTAAGATACCTACTCGACGCATGAACCGTGTCGTGACCACCGCCGTAGCCAGGCCCCTGGTCAGTGAGGAGTAAGCGTGAAAAAGGGTCGCCACCGTCGCTTTGTAGAAGCGCGTGAATTGAAGCGTTCCGTAGGTCCTCGCGCGACGCGCTGCGACGAATGCGGGGCGGAACCAGAAGACGTCCACGCCGAATGGTGCTTGGCCGAAGAAGATCGCTACGACGAAATCCTCGGATCACTCCCACGTCCTACCTTCACCGAAGAAGATCCGCTCGCCGCGGAGGGCTAAAACTACTTTCGTCGAAGCACGGGATGCGGGAGTCGGGTGGCTGTTCCCTGCGTGGCTCGTTGTGCCAAATAGGCACCGAGACGGTCGTAGACCTTCTGACCCACCATGGCGACGAGCTCGTCTTTCATTCCGTCGAAGACGCGCGTTTTGGATTTGAATGCTTCCTGCGCTTGGGTGCACCACCAATGAAATTCGCTGCCACCCGCGCCCCAGTGCTTGCGGTCCCATTGAGAAATGGTGGTGGTGACGTGCCCGTCATCGCTGGTTACTTCGTCACGACGTAGAGGTAGCTGCCAACAGACTTCGGGCTTGAGAGGAATGTAGCTTTCCCCGGTGTCCATTGAGAGCACGTGGAGCGCACATCCCGGCCCACGATGGAAATCGGGTCGATTCAAAAAGATGCAGGCGTCTTTGACCAGGCGCGTCGTACTCTCGCCTTTTTTGTTGGTGGTGACAATCCCGTTCTTGGCCTTGGACTTGAACTGCCACTGGTCGTCAGTGAGCCGCTTGGCGGCCTTCTCCACCCGCTTGACGTCCTTGGCGTCCACGAAATGAGCGCCGTAACTGCAGCACCCTTGGACCAACTCCTCCGCCGGGCCGGTCAGCACACCTTGGCAACCACGACCAAAAATGCAGTTCCAGCCACTTTCGAGGAAGGTGACGTCAAAAACGTAGGTCTGTTGGAATTTTTGGTCATCGAAACTCACCCATTCGTGGGCGTCGTCGGGTATTGAACTCATAGTTGCGAATTTAGTAGGCGCACCGCGTGCGACACGGTACCTCTACACTTTTCTTCATGACCACGTTCATCTCTCCCACACTTACCATCACCGACGAGGCACTGAGCATCGTGAGTGAGGCCCGTCTCGGCGAAGCTCAGCACGAGACCCTCGCACTATGGATCGAAATCAACGGCATCGCTGCCGCTGCGTACACCTACGACTTGTACTTCTCCGACGCTGCGGATGCGCAGGACACCGATGACCGCTTCACGGTGGGCGATCTCACCGTCGTCGTGCCGAGCGACTCCCGCGAGCGACTCGCGGGTGCGCGATTGGAGTTCTCGCACGACAACGGTGGTGGCTTGGTCTTGGTAAACCCCAACGCCCCCACCCCGCAGGAGGCCAACCCCGGCATCCCCGCCGAAGTTTTGGCGAAAGGCCTCACCAGCCCCATGGCAATCAAGGCCATCGACGTTCTCGAAAACATGATCAACCCCTCCATCGCCTCGCACGGCGGACGGGCCGATCTCGTGGCCTTGGATGACGAGAAGAATGTCGCCTTCGTCCGTCTCTCGGGAGGATGTCAGGGTTGCGCCATGAGTCGCATGACCTTGTCCTCGGGTATCGAAAAGACCCTCAAGGAAGAAATTCCGCAGTTGGTAGGCGTCTTGGACGTCACCGACCACGCGTCGGGTGAGAACCCCTTCTACGAGAAGTAGAAATTGGAGGGCCGTGAATGCCCCCAACTAGGCTGTATCTATGTTGCGCTTCTTGACGGCTGGTGAAAGCCATGGTCCCGCATTAACGGTCATCGTCGAGGGACTTCCCGCGGGAATCGCCATTACCGTCGAATCCATTGGTGATGAGCTGGCGCGCCGCCGCCTGGGATACGGCCGAGGACCGCGCATGCGCTTCGAACGTGACGAAATCCGTATTACCGCCGGCGTTCGCCACGGACGCACGCTGGGCTCACCCGTCTGCGTGGAAATTGCGAATTCGGAATGGCCGAAATGGGAGCAGGAGATGTCGGCCGCCCCCGGCCAGCCCACGACCAAGCTGACCCAGCCCCGTCCGGGTCACGCCGACTTGGTGGGAATGCAAAAGTATGGCTTCGACGACGCCCGTGACGTCCTGGAGCGGGCGAGTGCGCGTGAAACAGCCGCGCGAGTGGTCGCCGGTGCCTTGGCGAAGGCGCTTCTTTGTTGTCTTGACATTGAAGTGGTCTCTCACGTGGTCCGTATTGGGGCGGTGGCCAGCGAGAGCGAACACCGCCCGGGCCCGAAGGATCTCGGCACGATTGACGACTCGGAAGTACGTTGCTTTGATGAGGCCACCGCCGCTTTGATGATTCAAGAGATCAAAGCCGCCGCCAAGGATGGTGACTCCCTCGGTGGCGTGGCCGAAGTGATCGCCTTTAATGTGCCCGCGGGTCTGGGTAGTCACGTGCATTGGGACCGCAAGATGGACGGACTCTTAGGACAAGCCCTCATGAGCATCCAAGCCGTGAAGGCCGTCGAAATCGGTGACGGCATGGCGCAGGCCACCCAGCGCGGATCGGTGGCGCACGACGCCATCGCCACGGGTGAAAGTGTCACCAGCGGTGGTTACATTCGTCGTAGTGACCACGCCGGAGGCTTAGAAGGTGGCATGACCTCGGGAGCTCCATTGATTGCTCGCGTCTCCATGAAGCCCCTGTCGACCCTCAACCGACCCGTCCTCGAAACCGTGGACGTCGCCACCCAGGAATCCACCGTCTCGTTCAAGGAGAGAACTGACGTGACCGCGGTCCCGGCATTGGGCGTTATCGCAGAAGCCATGGTGGCAATTGTGATTGCCAACGAGGCTCTTCGTAAATTTGGCGGTGACAGTGTGGCCGAATTCGTTCGCAATGCACAGAGCTACCTTGCCCACCTCGGCGAAACACCGAGCGCCGCGCCGCGAGTCTGACGATGGCCACGGTCGTACTCGTCGGAATGCCGGGTGTCGGCAAGACGACAGTCGCTAAGGCACTGGCAGCACGTACCGGTAGCCGAGTGGTCGACACTGACGACGTGGTGATTGCGACGCGTAAAAAATCTATCGCCCAAATTTTCGCCGAAGACGGCGAAGCAAGTTTTCGTCAGAGCGAAATGGCGGCACTGGCCTTTGCCGTCGAATCGGTTGACATCGTGGCGACCGGAGGCGGAATAGTCACGACCCCGGAAGCGCGCGAGATTTTGCGACACGAATTCGTGGTGTGGTTGGATGCCCCCTCGGAAGTGGTGGCCACCAGGGTGAGCGGGAACGACCGCCCCCTGCTCCGCAATGCCTCCGCGGAATCTCTCGAGATTCTTTATCACGAACGACGCGCACTCTACGAAGAAGTATCCACTATTCGTATCGAGGCTTCTGGCTCGGTGGAAGATGTTCTGGCCGCGATTCTTGTCGACGTTGAGGGTGCGTCATGAAGGTAAGGGTGGAGCTCGGCGAACGTTCCTACGACGTGATGGTTGCCGAAGGCGCACGTCATGATCTCACCGCGGTCATCGCCGACATTCTCCCCGACGCGCGACGAGCCCTCATTGTGACCAGTGACAGCTTGCGTCATCAGCCATGGTTCGACATCACCACGGGTATCGCGGAGTCACTCGTTCTCGTGCCCGAGGGTGAGGCGGCCAAGAATTTTGAGGTTGTGGCGGACATTGTTGACGCCGCCTCGGCCGCGGGTATGTCGCGCCGCGACGTGATCGTGGCGGTGGGTGGGGGAGCCACCACCGACGTCGCGGGTTTCGCTGCGGCGACGTACCTTCGGGGAATTGCCGTCATTCACGTGGCCACCAGCCTGGTCGCTCAAGTGGACGCGGCGGTCGGAGGGAAGACTGGAGTAAATACAAAATTCGGCAAGAACCTGATGGGGAGTTTTCACCAACCACGAGCCGTTCTCTGCGATACGGAAACACTGGCCACCTTGCCGGCACGCGATTTCGCTGCCGGTGACGGCGAGGTGGTGAAGTGCTATTTGCTCGAGGGGCGTTCGGTTTCGGAATTTCTTGCCGCGTCCCTCGAGGAAAGAGTGCTGCTCGCGGTGGCGCTCAAGGCGCGAATCGTGTCGCAGGACGAGCGTGAGGGAGGGCTTCGTGCCCTGTTGAATTATGGACACACTTTGGCGCACGCCCTCGAAGCCGAAAGTTTGGCGGGGCGCGATCTTGACCTTGAGCACGGTGAAGCCGTCGCTATGGGTTTGGCCTACGCGGCGCGATTAGCCCGCGCGCTGGGTTACGCCGATGATGAGGTGGTGCGCCAACACGACGAACTCGTGGAAGCGGCGGGTTTGAGTATTCGAATTCCGGCGGGTGTCCGAGTGAATGATCTCCTTGAAGCCATGGCCCGTGACAAAAAAGCGCACCACGATCTCACCTTCGTTCTTTGGACACCTGAGGGAATTCGCACCGTGTCCAATGTCCCGGTGGCGACGGTGCGAGAAGTCCTTCTAGAGTGCGGAGCACAACTATGACGTCCATCCTTCTCCTCTCCGGCCCGAACCTCGACGAATTGGGTATTCGCTCTCCCGAGATTTACGGCACCACAAGCTTGGATCAGCACGTCGAGCGCAGCACCGCGCTCGCGCAGCAACATGGCTTCACCGTGGTGCACCTCCAGTCAAATTTTGAAGGCGAATTAGTCGAAGCTATTCACGCGGCGCGAGGAGTCCACGACGCCATCATCATCAATCCGGGCGCTCTGGGTCACTACTCGTGGTCCTTGCGCGACGCGCTGGACGCTTTCCCAGGAACGCGTATCGAAGTCCACTTGTCCAATCCCGCGGGTCGTGAAGATTTCCGACGCACCAGCACCTTGGCCAATGTGGTGAACGGCACGATTGCCGGATTCGGGTCGCAGAGTTACGACTTGGCCATCGAGGCCGTCGCCCGCCTTCTGTCGGCGTAACACGGCCATCATCGGTCGACGCCTAGACTGGCCTCGATTCTTTTCAGAAAGGTACGACCACAATGGGCGTCATTTCCAGCAACGACATCAAGAACGGTATGACCATCTCCGCCGAAGGTGGATTGTTCACGATTGTCGAATTTCAACACGTCAAGCCCGGCAAGGGCGGCGCCTTCGTGCGCACCAAGCTGCGTAACGCCCGGACGGGTGCGGTTATCGAGCGCACCTACCGTGCGGACGAGCGTCTCGATCAGGCCATCATCGACAAGAGTGATGTGTCATTCTTGTACCGCGACGGTGAGGACTACATCTTCATGAATACCGTCACCTACGACCAGATTCCCGTAACGGCCAAGGCTCTCGGTGACGCCGTGAACTTTCTGAAAGAAACGGGCACCGCCATGTTGATTACGCACAATGACGAGATCATTGGTGTGGAAATGCCCCCGTCCGTGGAACTGCGCATTGCGGAGACCGAGCCCGGTATCCAGGGTGACCGCGTGTCGGGTGCACGTAAGCCCGCGACCCTCGAGACGGGCTTCGTTGTCCAGGTACCGCTTTTTGTTGGACCCGACGAGGTCATCAAGGTGGATACTCGCTCGGGCGAATATATGACGCGGGCCTAATGGTCAGACAACAAGGCGAGGTGCGACACCGCGCACGTGAGCGGGCCTTCGAGGTTCTGTACGAACAGACCATGAAAGATCGCACGGCCGAAGAAATCGTCGGCGAGGTTTCTTCGCCACTTGATACCTATACGGTCGAATTGCTGAACGCCGTGGAAGTTCACGGTGATTGGGCGACCGAACTCATCGCCACCTGCTCCATCGACTGGACCGTCGATCGAATGGCGCTCTTGGACCGATTGATTATGACCTTGGCGCTGAGTGAATCACGCCTCACCGCGGCGCCACCCCGTGCGGTGATTATTGATGAAGCGGTGGAATTCGCCAAGATTTTTTCTACCGATGGTTCCCCCTCCTTCGTTAATGGTCTGCTCTCGGCCTGCTTCGATTCGCTGGCCATCGAGAAGTAAGGTCGCGTCATGAGCGGAATGGGGAGTGACTATTCGCTGACCAATTGGTTTGTTACCAACCTCTTTCGCTCCCAAATGTGGCACCAATTATGGTGGATTGTCCTTTGCGGTTTTCTCGTAATGCCGCTCGCGGACGTGTGGGCACGACGCTTCGTGCCCTCGGAGATAGCGGAGCCGCGATCGCGTACCCTGCTCCGACTGGCGTTTGGTCTCTTGTGGATTGTCGATGGTGTTTTGCAGTTTCAACCCGCGATGCCACTGGGAATGGCCGACCAGGTCGTGCGCCCCGCCACCGAAGGAACACCCGGCTGGCTGCATCATCTGATGTCGGCTTCAGTGGGAACGTGGGATAGACATCCCCTCTCGGTGGGAATAGCCGTGGGCTTTTTGCAATTGGCCATTGGTGCACTTCTGCTCGTCACCCGCGGGCGCCTGTCTCGCCTCGTGGGACTACTCAGTGTCGGCTGGGGCGTAGTCGTGTGGGTGGTCGGCAATGGGATGGGCGGAATCTTTTCCCCGTCGAGCTCGCTGTACTTCGGCTGGCCGGGGGCCATCGTCGTCTACCTCATTGCGGGGGTCTTCTTGGCCGGACCTCCTCGCTGGTTCCCCGAGGTCTTCAGCGTGGTGGCCCAACGACTCGTGGGAGCCATGCTGTTCGTTGGTTTCGTCCTCACCTGGACTGCGCATGATTGGACGTCGGGGAAAGACAATCCCCTCACCAGCATGGGTGCTTCGATGGGCGCTGCGGGACAGCCTCGCTGGTTGTCCGCTCTGGTGATACACGGCACGGAGGCGTTGGGAAAGGTCGCGCCGCTGACAAATATTTTCATGGCTCTGTGGGTGGTGGTGACTGCGTGGGGATTATGGACTCGAGCCGCGACGAGTGCGCGATGGCCAACGCGAAGCCTCATAACGGGAGCGCTTTTCTGGTGGATTTTTGCCGAAGATGTGGGGATATTTGGTGGTCTCGCGACGGACGTCAACTCGTGGTTACCACTCGCCATTTTGATGTGGTGCGCCGCGCCGGCTCGATGCACGGCGGCTCCGGCCCGCCTGATATTGGCGCGGGTAATTCGTCGGTGGCTCGCAACCTTGGTGGGCTGCGTGGCGTTGGTCATGCTGGTTTTCGCCGTTGTGCCAATGGTGGGTGCCACGCTGAGTCACGGAGCCGAGATCACCTCTACGATGCGCGTAACGGTGGCCCGTATTACCTCACACCCGCGAACTCACCGTCGACGCCCTTCTCGCTGACTGATCAAACAGGCAGAACGTACACCCTCGGTGAGCATCACGGTTATTACACGATCTTGACCTTTCTTGATCCCAAGTGCTGGACGGACTGCTCCCTCCTGGCCGCCCAACTGCGTTACGTGGCAAGCGAGCTGGGACCCAAGGCCCACGTGGACTTCGTAGCGGTGGCGGCCAGCCCCTACAACTATTCGCGCTGGTGGACGCAACACTTCATCACGCGCAATCGACTCTCGTCCTTCCACCACTTCTATTTTGTTACTAGCACCTCGCTGACGCATTTGAAAGAAGTGTGGGCTGCGTACAACATCCAAGTAGATCCAAAATTGGTCGATGGAATGTCCCTCCACACGGATGCGGTGTACGTCATTGACCCACGAGCACACCTCCGTGCCTATCTTCCCGATGACCCACTCGCAACGGAGCCGGGGCAGACCTCGAGCGCGACGGCCATTCTCCAAGCCCTTCAGCAGTCGGGATATCGGCCCCGCTGATGGCACCACTGGGATGGCTGGCAATCGCGCTGTGGGTCGCGGGCATTTTTCAATTGGTGCGAAATGTTCGCGGAGGTTTTACCCGCGCGCAGGTTCGGCACGTCGTTCTTTTGGGATCCGCGGCGATTTTATGGTGGTCGACCAGCTCGAGTTTTGCGCGCGCGTCCATGAATTCCTTGCCCCGGCACATGTTGGTGCACATCCTGGTGATGTTTGTAGTCCCCCTCGGATTGGTGACGAGCGGCCTGTCGGGTGACCTGCGACGCATGCGGGGTGCGAGCACTGCTCCGCGCGGTAGCTGGAACGAAACGATAGGTCCGCTACTGGCCTGTGTGACCCTCAACGCCGTGATGGTCATATCGCATCTGCCCACAGTTTTTAACTGGGCGATGAGCTCCATGACCATCTATCACTGGGTGGTGGAGCCCGCCTTTTTGTTCTCGGGCTGGTGGTTCTTCACGTTTATCGTGAACGCCCCGGGGCGAGACGTCATTTCCCGATTGCGCATCCAACTACTGATGCTGGTGGTCACCATGGCCGAAATGTTTATCTTGGCGATGTCGATGTCCATCTTCACGAATTCGAGTTGGTACGCGATGGGCATGGGGATGAGAGCCGAGGTCGGTCGGATCGCATTTCATGACCAGCAGTTGGGCGCCGCGATTTTGTGGGTGTGCGGAGATTTCTGGGCCGTGCCCTTGGTGGTGCTAGTGATTCGTCGCGTGGCGGCTCGGGATGGTTCAGTGCTCGGATCCGTGGAGCGCTACGCGCGCGAGTCCTTCGTAGGTTCATGAACTGAAGCGAGGTACGTATTCCACGCTTCGAGAGCTGGATCTGTTGCCTCCGGGTCCTCGTCACGATGCCGAGCTCGAAAGAAACGAGACTCCTTGCGCGCCGCGCCGCGAACATCTTGCAGGAGGCGTCGCCACATATGAATGGCGTAGACACCCAAAATCGGCCATTCAACGACGTAGGCCCAGGAGAGCGTATTGCCCGCCAGGGCTCGTGAAATTTCGAAGACAAAAGCGGGTACGCAGATGAGTTCGGCCAGCAACAGCCCTAGATGGATACGCCACAGGTCCTTGTTGTTGGCGCTCACTTTGTTCAATCTACTGTGAAATACGCGAATCAATGGGGGCCCGTGCCACTTCCGTCCTTACGCATTTCTTATAAAGCCTCGATAAAAAACTGCGCTGAATCGTCACCCTTTGTTCGTACAGGTGTAAGTTTCACAAGGGTGTAAATTTTTAAGGAGTTTTATGTCGCGATCAAAGACGATCGGAGTGGCGCTGTCGTCGGTGTTACTTGGCGCCGGTGTTTTGAGTCTCATGGGATTTGGCCTGGCCTCGGCGCAGCCGCACCAGCCGGCGTTGACGGCCACCCCGACTGGCACTCGTGGACATGTGGCGCTTACGATCAGCGTCTATCCCGATTCTCAAATTGGTGGAAATCGCGGAACGGGTGGAGCTCATCCGGACTGGGTCTCGTATTCGAACGACAACTTGGTAGTGCCCGCGAACTCAGTAGTCGACATGACGGTGAAGCAATACGACACTGGTGGCGAACTCAACAACTCCGTTTTCGGAAATGTGTTTGGAACCGTTGGCAACACCATGAACGTGAACGGTAAAGAGGTTTCGTCCTGGGACCCGACCTCAATCGGTCACACGTTCACTCTTCGTGGTATTTCCGGCGATGGCACTCGCTTAATGGTGAGCGTCCCTATACCTTTCGATACCAATAAAGGTGCAGAAAACAACGGTGGTGGGGTCGAGATTGCGCCCATGATTGTGAAATTCAGTTTCAAGACCGGTGGCAAGGGTGTGTACCAGTGGAACTGTGAGTTCCCCTGTGGCGGCTCTCGCCAGGGTCAATTTGGCGAGGCCATGTCGACCTACGGCTACATGTCCGGAACTCTGACGGTTAAGTAGGAGACCACATGACGAACCAGAACGACAACAAGAAGCATCATCGCGATATTTTTATTGTGTGGGCGCTGCTCACCGTGATCGGTGTATTGGTGGGGCTATACGCCACGCCATGGCTCATGCCAAAGTCGGCGAGCCACACCATGTCAATGGGAATTTTGACGATGGTGATTTTCACCGTGGCCGCCGCACCGGTTGCTGCGCTGGTCTACGCCGTGTGCCTGTATGCGCTCACCATTTGGCGGCACAGGGGCGAAGGCGTTCCTGCCGACGGCCCCGCTATTCGTGGAAATGGACCGGCAACCGTGCTGTGGCTGGTCGGATCGACCGTACTGACTTTGTTCTTACTGATCTGGGGATTAGGCCTGCTGGGTTCCGACCAGTCCGCCGGGGCGAAAGCCTCCATCGAAGCTGCCAACGGCGGTTCCGCGGAGATCACGGTCGACGTCACCGCGCAACAGTGGCTGTGGAGTTTTTCGTATCCCGGTACGCACGTTAAGTCCCTCGATTTGTACTTGCCCGTTAACAAGGATGTTGAGTTCAACGTGACGTCCAAGGATGTCGTTCATGGATTCTGGATTGTGCAGATGGGGATAAAGGTGAATGCCAACCCTGGTGTCATTACAACGACGTCGGTGACCCCGGACAAAATTGGTACGTACACCATTCGCTGTACCGAGATTTGCGGACTGGACCATGCGTTCATGATGACCAAGGTTCACGTGGTGTCGGAAGCGGACTTTCAAAAGTGGTTGGCTTCGCAGCCAACGCGGATTTAGGAGATCATGATGACAACCACGCTTGAACACTTCACACCAGTTGGCGCAGTTCCCGCTGGCGGTGGGCTCCACCGTCGCCTGAATTTCTTCACGGCCCTGATTTCTGGAGGCTTGTTTGCCTTCATCGCTTGGGCGCTCTCGCACCATTTTCTCAACAGCGATGGTTCGGGCTTCTCTGATCAAGTCACCGTGCTGGCCAGCATCGGCTGGGTTCTTGGATTCGAATTGGGAATTGGCGCCCTGACTCCGATCGGTCGCTGGATTATTGGCAAGGACCAAGTGCACGACGACGAGCTGTATCTCGCCGGCAAAAATATGGGAGTACGTCGTCACTGGAAGTACTGCACAGACCACAAAGTAGTGGGCGTTCAGTACATCGTTGTGACCGCGATTCTGCTCGGCGCCGGGGGCATTCTGGCCATGGGCATTCGAACAAATCTCATGACCCCTGGACTTCACTTCGTGAACCAACAGGTGTACAACTCTTTCCTCTCGGTGCACGGAATGGTCATGATTTTGGCCCTCATCGTGGCCGTGGCCGGTCCCTGGGCGAACTTCGTGGTGCCGATCATGGTGGGTGCTCGCGACATGGCCTTTCCTCGACTGAACGCTTTGAGTCTTTGGACACTGGTGGCAGCGATTCCGCTGTTGCTGGGCTCACTGGCCATTGGTGGTCTGGACATGGGCTGGGTCACGCAGGCCCCTATTTCCGAGCAGACCGGCGTCGGTTTTGATCTCTTCGCGATGTCGATTGTTACCTTCACCATTTCTACGACCGTGGCGGGAATCAACACCATCTGCACGGTGATGACGATGCGCACCAAGGGAATGAACCTAGAACGACTACCGATTTTTGTCTGGGCCTCCGTGGTGGCCGCGGCCCTCGGTCTCTACGCCTTCCCTTTCTTTCTCGTGGTGATGAGTTTGAACTTGGCCGACCGCATGGTCGGTACGAGCTTCTTCGTCGCCAGCCAAGGCGGAACGGGCTGGCTGCAGGAAAACCTCTTCTGGCTGATGGGACACCCTGAGGTCTACGTGATATTGATCCCAGCGGTGGGTGCTTTGATGGAAATTACGACCGTCTTTGCACGTAAGCCCCTCTTCAGCTACCGCACAGCCCTCGGTTCCATGGTCAGCCTCGCCGGTTTGAGCGCCTTGGTGTGGGCGCACCACATGTTTACGACCGGCTGGGCGCCTAGTTTGGGCGGGCCATTCATGGTCACCACGGAGATGATTTCCATTCCGACGGGACTGATGTTCCTCGTGATTCTCGGAACCTTGTGGCGCGGGAATATCTGGATGCGTTTGCCGATGTACTGGGTTTTTGGATTCTTGTTCAACTTCATTATCGGTGGCGTGACGGGTATTTATCTTTCCGACATTCCGGTCGACAACCAGATGCACGGCACCATGTTCGTAGTGGCGCACTTCCACTACGTCTTCGTGGGATCAGTCCTCTTCGGGGCCATCGGAGCCCTGTGCTTCTGGTATCCAAAAGTGACGGGACGATTCTTGGACGAACGGCTCGGAAAACTATCGTTTTGGTTGGTCTTCGTGGGAGTTCAGGTGACTTTCCTGTCGATGTTCGTTTCGGGACTCCGTGGCATGTCGCGCCGCTACTCAAGCTACGAAATGATTTTCGAACACACCAACCTGGTCTCCACGATGGGTGCGTACACCATCATGGCGGGAATGTTGGTGCTCCTTGGAGCCGTCATCACCTCGTGGACCGGGGGTGAACCCTCGGGTCCCAATCCCTGGAAATCCAAGACCCTCGAGTGGCTCGTGCCCACCCCCGTACCGCTGGAGAACTTTGAAGTTCTTCCCGTTATCACGTCCGACCCCTACACCTACGGAGAGGCCCAATAATGACCGTCACCGACAATCACACCGAACACCAGGATCATTCCGGTGCTCACCACGAGGCGCCGGAAGTAGTTGACGGTCGCCAACGCTTGGCCATCTGGCTGTTTATCGGTGGGGACTTCGTCTCCATGGGTGCCTTGATGTTCACCTACCTGTATCTCCGAGGGGTGAATACGACCAACGGCTGGATGAGTATCGTCGGGATGCCCACCCAAGGCCGCACCCTCGCCACTTTGGAGGCGGGCGACTATACGCCGATTACCAACATCGAAAGCAAGCTCTCAACATCACTGAACTGGGAGATCGTGTTGGCTCTGGTCGTCAGTGCCGCCATTTTGTGGATTGGTGAGCGTCAGCTCCGGGCTGCTCGCACCAACGACCGTTCCTTTCCTTTCTACGCCATCCTGGCGAGCGCGGCGGCGACAGTGGCGATTTGGCTGCAGCTGGAACAGCTGCAAAAGGTTCCTCAGTATTTCGTTTCATCGAATGACAGTTCCGTTTTGATGCACACCACCTATGGATCCGCCATGATGGCGCTTGGAACGTCGGTGATAATCCACGCGGTGATCTTGATTCTGCTCGGCATCGGCTTGACCATCCGGAGCGCACGGGGCGTGATTTCCCACGACCGCTGGTTTCAGGTTCGCTTGGTGCGCTTCTTCTGGGTCTGGGTGGCGGTCTCGTCGGTCATTTTGGGTGGCATGACCACCCTCTTCGCGGGCCACTAACCAGTAAAAATTACGGTATAGTAACCACAGTCGTAAAACGGGTCCCGTGAGGCCCGAACGGCAGGAGGAACAGTGGTTGAAAGAGAACGTCGACACGCGCGCCCGCGCGGGACGGTTTTCGTTCCCCGTTCCCAACTCCTGTCGAGTGGTGACATCGATCGCATATTGAAGCGAATAGCCCACGAAGTCGTTGAGCACAATCCCGATACCGCATCGCTGGTCATCATTGGACTCCAGACCGGGGGAGTGGCCTTCGCTCAACGCCTCAGTGAGCTCTTGACGGCCATCTGTGATAAGGAAGTCATTTTCGGAGTCCTGGACGTGGCCTTTTATCGCGACGATCTTCATTTATACCCGGTGGTCGAATCCTTGGAGACCAGCATCCCCGTTGATTTATCGGGAATGACTGTCTTACTTGTCGACGACGTCCTCTATACCGGTCGCACCATCCGCGCCGCCCTGAATGCCCTCAGCGATTGGGGACGTGCTGCGTCGATACAGCTAGCCGTGGTCGTCGACCGAGGGCACCGAGAGCTGCCCATTCGTCCGGACTACATCGGGAAAAATTTACCGACCTCGCGAGAAGAAGCTATCGACGCCCAACTCGACGGCGTATGGCTCGGGTCTCTGGTGCGGCGATGAACGACTCGATGCGGGGACGGAACTTGCTGGGGATAGAAGAGCTCAGCGCCACGGGAATCGTCGAAATTCTCGACACGGCGGAGTCCTTCGTGGAGATAAATACGCGTTCCATTAAAAAGGTTCCCACTCTGAAGGGTCGCGTGGTGGCCTCTTTATTTTTCGAGGAGTCCACGCGCACGCGCCTCTCCTTCGAGACGGCCGCGAAGCGCCTCAGTGCGGACGTCATCTCACTGGCCGTTGCCTCGTCCAGCGTTAAAAAGGGCGAATCACTCAAGGACACGGTGGCCACGATTGAATCCATCGGAATTGATGCGCTCGTCATGCGTCATCAAGCGTCAGGGGCGGCGGTGCAGGTCAGTAATTATGTTCCGAACGTACGGGTGATCAACGCCGGTGACGGACAGCACCAGCACCCCACCCAAGGCCTGCTCGACGTCTTTACCGTGCGTCAGATTTTAGCAGCGCGTGCCGGAACGAGCGGTCGTGACTCGGCGGCCGAGTTGTTTGCAGGTTTGAAAGTTCTCATCGTGGGTGACATCCGCCATAGTCGGGTCGCTCGATCGGACATGCTGGCATTTGGTGCCCTGGGAGCCACCATCAAAGTCTGCGCACCCGGAACCCTCTTGCCGAGTGACATGTCGGCCTGGCCCGTTGAAGTGGTCACCAATTACGACGAGGCGCTGCAATGGGCGGATGTGGTGGCCTGCCTGCGTTTGCAACGTGAACGTGGAACGGGTGCCTACGTGCCGAGCCTGGAGGAGTTCACCCGTACCCATGGGCTCACCGTGGAGCGCTATCGACGCTTAGACCCCCGCACCATCATTTTGCACCCCGGCCCCATGAACCGTGGCGTGGAAATTGATTCGCAGGTCGCCGACATGACTAACGCCTTCATGACGACGCAAGTGCGCAATGGAGTTCCGGTGCGCATGGCCACCCTGTATCTAGCCCTTAGTGAAGAAGACTCGAAGGAGAAGCATGAGTAAGGCCATCTTTATTACCGGAGGGGAAGTCATCCACCCGACCTCTACCGAGCACGCCGATGTCATCGTGCGTGACGGCGTCATTGAAGCCGTCGGCAGGGGGCTGAGTGCCCCCGACGACGCGATCCTCGTGGACGCCAGGGGCTGCTGGGTAGGACCAGGCTTGGTTGACCTGCATACGCACCTGCGCGAACCAGGTCGTGAAGCTGCCGAAACAATCGTTTCTGGCTCGCAGGCGGCCGCGCTCGGTGGCTACAGCGCCGTGGTAGCCATGCCGAATACCGAGCCCGCTCTCGACGACATTATGTCGGTCTCCTACGTGATCACTAAGTCCGCGGCCGCGGTGGTGGATGTGGCCATTGCCGGGGCCATCACGGTGAACCGAGCGGGTCACGCTTTGGCGCCCATGGCCGAACTCGCCGCAGCCGGCATTCGGATTTTTACGGACGACGGCAACGGTGTCCAGAACGCCGCGGTGATGCGCCGCGCCATGGATTACGCACGAACTCTCGGGGTCACGCTGGCACAGCACTGTGAAGATGAACATCTCGCCGAGGGTGGCGTGATGAACGAGGGCGAAGTCTCAGCTCGCCTGGGCTTACTCGGCCGACCGGCAGTCTCCGAGGACATCATGGTCGAACGCGACATTGCTCTCTCTCGCCTCACGGGTTGTCCGGTTCACTTCCTTCACATTTCGACGGCCGCCTCACTGCGCGCCATTGCGGCGGCCAAGGTCGAAGGTCTCTTGGTTACCTGTGAAGTGGCGCCGCATCACTTCACTTTGGATGAGACCTCCTTGGAGAACTACGGCACCCAATTTAAGGTGCACCCACCCCTGCGCACCCGTGGCGACCGTGATGCAGTGCGCGCGGCCTTGGTGACGGGGGTGATTGACGCGGTGGCTACCGATCACGCGCCCCACGCCGACGAGTTGAAGGAGCTGTCCTTTGACGAAGCGCCGGCAGGCATGCTCGGCCTCGAGCACGCGGCCTCACTCACTAATGAAGCTCTCGGAATCGGTGAGAATCCGCTGGCCTTCTTCGCGCTGCTCAGTCGTGCCCCAGCACGAATCGCTCAACTACGCGCCACCGATGTTCGGCCCCTCACCAGCGCCCACGGCGGCGACGTGGTGACGGGCGAGGACGCCAACTTGGTGATCTTCGACCCCCGACAGAACTACGTGGTTGACCGCAACGCCTTGGCTAGTCGTTCGCGTAACACCCCCTATGACGGTCGGAGCTTGACCGGTCGTGCGCGCGCCACCATCGTGCGGGGACGTTTGGTCGTCAACAATGGAGAATTGCAATGAGGAAGCCCGCCGCCATTGTCTTGCGTGATGGAGCCGTTTTCCGCGGCTTCGCCGCAGGTTACGAATCACCGGAGGGCTACGCCACCGGTGAGTTCGTCTTTAATACTGCGATGTCGGGCTACCAAGAGGTGATCACGGACCCGAGCTACTCGGGCCAGGTCATTGCCTTTACCTATCCTCACATCGGAAACTACGGCGTCACGGCGCTCGACGAGGAAGCGCTGCGACCCTGGTGCTCGGGGATTGTGGTTCGTGATCTCAGCGAGCAGGCGTCGAATTGGCGATCCGAAGGTTCCCTTGAGGACTACCTCGTTCGTCATCGCATTCCGGCCATTGTCGGAGTCGATACTCGTCGGCTTACCCGTCACTTGCGCGACCATGGTGCGGTCCCCGGAGCCTTCGGACCGGCGTCGCTCGAGGAACTCACACGCGCCGCCCACGAGGCCGTGGGGACCGACAACACCGATCACGTCTCGAGAGTCTCGACGCCCACGAATTACACCCGCGGTGACGGTGACCTGCACATCGTGGCCTTTGACTACGGCATCAAACAGACCATGGTTCGCCAGCTATCCGACCGCTTTCGGGTGACCGTCGTGAATTCCTCCACCACCGCGGACGACGTCATGGCCCTGCGCCCCGACGGCGTCTTTCTCTCAAACGGCCCGGGGGACCCTGCCGCTCTGCCCGATGAAGTGGGTGTGGTGGCGCAACTGATCGGCGAAATTCCCATTTTTGGAATTTGCTTGGGCCATCAACTTCTCGCCACGGCCTTGGGGGGTGCGACGTACAAGTTGCCCTTCGGTCACCACGGCAGCAACCATCCGGTGAAGGATCTCGCTAGTGGTCGCGTCGAAATCACCGCCCAGAATCACAATTACGCCGTCGCGGCGGATTCCTTGGGTCGTGCCGAAGTCAGTCACGTCAACCTCAACGATGGCGTTATTGAAGGCATCGCCGCGCGCGCGGAGCGATGCTTCTCGGTGCAGTATCACCCCGAGGCGGGCCCTGGCCCGCACGACGCGCGCTATTTATTCGATCGCTTCGACGCACTACTGCGTCGTGGCCAATGGGAAGTGGCCTAATGCCTCGTCGTGACGATATTCATACCATTATGGTGATCGGCTCCGGTCCGATCGTGATTGGTCAGGCCTGTGAGTTTGACTATTCCGGCACGCAGGCCTGCCAGGTACTCCGCGAGGAGGGCTACCGCGTCGTCTTGGTGAATTCCAACCCTGCCACCATCATGACGGACCCCACCACCGCGGACGTGACCTACATCGAACCGCTCGATGCGGACGTCATCACCGACATCTTGGAAAAGGAACGTCCCGACGCCTTGCTGCCGACTCTGGGTGGACAAACTGCGTTGAACCTCACCATGGAATTGGTGCGGCGTGGCGTTATTGAGCGCCTCGGCATCGAAGTCATCGGCGCGCGGCCCGAAGCCATTTCGACCGCAGAAGATCGTGAACTCTTCAAGGCGGCGATGGGGGACATTGGGCTCGCCGTTCCTGAATCGGGATTTGCGCACTCTTTGGAAGAAGCGATTCCCATCGCCCAGGAAATTGGTTTCCCCATCATCATCCGCCCCAGTTTCATCTTGGGTGGTGCGGGTACGGGTATCGCCCACGACCTCACCCAGTTCGTTCAATTAGCCACCGAAGGAATCGCCGCCTCGCCCGTGAAGGAGATTTTGGTCGAGCGATCTATTGCCGGTTGGAAGGAATACGAGCTCGAAGTGATGCGTGACGTCGCGGACAACTGCGTGATTGTGTGTTCCATCGAAAACTTTGACCCCATGGGTGTCCACACCGGTGACTCCATCACCGTGGCTCCCGCGCAGACGCTTTCAGACGTCGAATATCAAGAAATGCGCGACGACGCATTCGCGGTCTTGCGCCGTGTGGGGGTGGAAACGGGTGGCTCGAACGTACAGTTCGCGGTTAACCCCGCAACGGGGGAGCGCCTGGTCATTGAGATGAATCCCCGCGTGTCGCGCTCCAGCGCGCTGGCCTCCAAGGCGACGGGTTTTCCCATCGCCAAGATTGCCGCGCGACTGGCGGTGGGCTACACCTTGGACGAAATTACGAACGACATCACCAAAGCCACTCCGGCCAGTTTTGAACCCACCATTGACTACGTGGTCACCAAGATTCCCCGCTGGGCCTTCGAAAAATTGCCGGGGGCCAAAGCGGAATTGGGAACGCGGATGCAATCGGTGGGTGAAGTGATGGCCATTGGTCGCAATTTCGCCGAATCGCTGCAAAAAGCCCTGCGCTCGCTGGAGCAAGGTCGCGCCGGTTTCGGTGGCGAGTTGAGTGACGAGTTCACCGTGTTGGAGGACGAGGACTTATGGCGACGTTGCATCGTGGCCACGCCCGAACGCATTTACGCGCTGCACGCCATGCTGTGGCGTGGTGTTACCGCGGAGGAATTATCCGAACGTACCGGTATCGATCCGTGGTTTACGCGCCAGTTAGCGGCGATGGTGACGGCCGAGCACGAGATCCGCGAACGCGGAGGATTGGCGAACTTCGACGTCGCCTTCTGGCGCTACATCAAGCAACTGGGCTTCTCCGATGACCAGGTGGGCTTCATGTTGGACATTCCCCGCGAGGACGTCACTACGGCGCGCGTGGCCAGTGGAGTGGTAGTCACCTACAAGACGGTGGACACCTGTGGCGCCGAATTCGAAGCCCACACTCCTTATCACTACTCCAGCTACGACGACGAGAGCGAAGTGCAACCGAGTTCACGTGAACGAGTCATCATTCTGGGTTCGGGTCCGAATCGAATTGGTCAAGGAATCGAATTTGACTACTGCTGCGTTCACGCCTCCCTCGCCTTGCGAGAGATGGGCTACGAGTCGATCATGGTGAACTGCAACCCCGAAACGGTGTCGACGGACTACTCGACTTCCGATCGTCTCTACTTCGAGCCGCTCACCCCCGAAGACGTCAACAACGTCATTGTGGCCGAGCAAGCGGCGAGTCGTGACGGCGGTCGGGTAGCGGGCGTCATCGTGGCCCTGGGCGGACAAACGCCTTTGAAGCTCGCCCACAGTATCGACCCCTCACTCATCGTCGGCACCTCCTTGGCGTCCATCGATGCGGCGGAGGACCGCGAGCGCTGGAACGTCATCTGCAATCACATTGGAATCGACCAGCCACCCGGTGACGTCACGACCACCCTGGAAGGCGCCCGCGCGATTGTGGCGCGCATTGGCTTTCCGGTGTTGGTGCGTCCGAGCTACGTGCTTGGTGGCCGCGCGATGGAAATTGTCTACGACGACGATTCGCTCCAGCGCGTGATGAACGGCCTGCTCGGGCTTCACGGCTCCTTGGCCCGCGAAGGGGGCGTGTCGGTGGATAGACCGGTGCTCATTGACCGCTTCTTGGAAGAGGCCATCGAGGTGGACGTCGACGCCGTTCGCGATAACACTGGTGACGTCTACGTGGCGGGGATTATGGAGCACGTCGAAGAAGCCGGAGTTCACTCGGGGGATTCGGCCTGCGCCCTACCGCCCCAGTCGCTCAGCGACGAGATCATCTCACGCATCTCGGAGCTGGCCTCACGCATCGCCACGGCTCTGGAAGTGGTCGGTTTAATTAACATTCAATTCGCGGTGAAGGGTGACGAGATCTACGTCATCGAAGCCAATCCTCGCGCGTCGCGTACGGTGCCCTTCGTCGCCAAAGCCACCGGCGTGCCCTTGGTCAAGGTTGCCGTGCGGGTCATGATGGGTCACAGCCTGGCCGCAATGCGTGCGGAAGGTCTGGTGGGAGTAGAGACCCCACGGCCGAAGTACGTCAGCGTGAAAGAGGCCGTACTGCCGTTTAATCGTTTTCCCAACGTCGACATTGTGCTGGGTCCGGAGATGCGCTCAACCGGAGAAGTCATGGGAATCGGTGAGAGTTTCGGTATCGCCTTCGCCAAATCGCAGTTAGCTGCGGGATTGCGACTGCCCTCGGCGGGTCAAGTGTTCTTCTCACTGGCGGATCGCGACAAAGCGGCGGGACTGGTACTGGCTCGCCAACTCCGCGAATTGGGATTCACCTTGGCGGCAACTTTTGGTACGGCGAACTATCTAGAGGCCAACGGCGTGCCGGTAGAGACGCCCGTGGGTAAGGTCGGCGTTCGCGATGGCGCCAGTGACGCGGTGGACCTGATCCGTAGTGGACTTGTGCAACTAGTTATCAACACACCCTCGGGCCGAGGCGCGCGCGCCGACGGACAACACATTCGTTCCGCGTGTACCGTGCAGAACGTTGCCTGCCTCACCACCTTGTCGGCCGGATTGGCAGCGGCACGCGGCATTGCCGATACCGCGGAGCACGGTTGGCGCGTGGCGTCGTTGCAGGAGTTACACGCATGACCGCGCTGCGTACACGGGTCGGGTCACTCGACCTCGACGGACTCGTCATGACCGCGGCGGGCACCTCCGGCTACGGCGCCGAACTACAGGCGTACGGTGATCTTTCCGAGCTGGCTGCCGTAGTAGTCAAGTCGCTGGCGAGTTTCGCTTGGGAAGGAAACCCCGCTCCTCGCGTGGCGTCCGCGGGGGAAGCGATGATCAACGCGGTAGGGCTCTCGGGTCCCGGCGTGGAAGCTTGGCGACGCGACTATTTGCCCGATCTACTCACCCATGACGCGACCACCGTGGTGTCGCTCTGGGGGCGCAACGTGGAGGAATTCGCCGCCGCCGCGCGCGACCTCGCAGGAGCGCCTGTAGCGGCGTTGGAGATCAACGCCTCGTGTCCGAATCTCGAAGATAGGGCACATATTTTTGCCCACTCGGCTACGGCCACGGCCGAACTGGTCCGCGCCTGTGCTGGAGCGAATCTCCCACTCTGGGTCAAGCTGAGTCCGAATACTCCGGACTTGGTGGAAGTGGCTACCGCTGCCGTCGAGGCCGGAGCGGAAGCGGTGACCTTGACCAACACGGTGCTCGGGCTCATGATCGACATCGAAACTGGTCGGCCCAGTCTGGGTAATGGCGGCGGTGGCGTGAGCGGTGGGCCTATCTTCCCCGTCGCGCTGCGGGCCGTCTTCGATGTTCGCGCGGCTCTGCCCGACGTGGCCATTGTCGGAGTGGGCGGTATCGGCAGCGGCAGTGATGCCGTGGCCATGGTGATGGCGGGAGCGAACGCGGTACAGGTGGGTACGGCAAGTTTTGCTGACCCACGCGCACCGTGGCGAATACAAAAAGAAGTGCGCCAGTGGCTTTCCGCGCACGGACATGATTCCATTGAGGCAGTACGAGGGAGTGCGCATGGATAACCGGACCTTCGGCGATCGACTGGCCGAGCGGATTGCGGACCTCGGTCCCTTGTGCGTGGGCGTTGATCCCAGTCGTGAAATGTTGGCGAGTTGGGAGCGTGACGATGACGTCTACGGACTCGAATTCTTTGCCCTGGCCATGCTCGAAGCCGCCATGGGGCACGCGGCAGCTCTTAAGCCCCAGGTGGCCTATTTCGAACGATTTGGTTCTGCCGGATACGCGGTGCTGGAACGGGTTATTAGCGAAGGGCGCGACGCGGGCTTGATGGTGATTGCTGACGCGAAGCGTGGTGATATCGGTTCTACCAACGACGGTTACGCCGAAGCCTGGTTCGCCCCACGGTCCCCCCTGCGCGCCGACGCGCTCACGGTGAGTCCGTACCTCGGACTGTCAGCCATGTCGTCCCTGGTGGACAGTGCCGTGGCTACGGGGAGTGGACTCTTCGTGGTGGTGGCGTCTTCTAACGAAGAGGGCCGCGTGGTTCAGAGCGCGCGCACCGCCACCGACGAAAAGGTAGAGGACTATCTCCTGCGCCAAATCGCCACGCTGAACGAAAAAGCCGACCACTTGGGGGCCGTGGGTGCGGTGGTGGGCGCCACGCGTGATCGACCTCGATTCGACCTCTCCATGCTGCACGGACCGTATTTGGTGCCGGGGGTCGGGGCACAGGGAGCGTCGCCGGATGACGTCGGCAAACTTTTCGAACGTTGCCCCAAGGGTTCGGTGCTGGTCAATGTCTCACGCGCCATCTCGGGAGCCGGTCCGGAGTCGCGCGCACTTCGTGACGCGGTGCGACGCTGGCGAGATGATCTGAGCGCGGTGCTCCCGTAGCCAGAGGTGACGGCGGAGCACTAGAGTTTCCGCGTGGTTCCGATTCCGCCAGCCCTGACACACGAGCAACGAGTCGCTGCGTCGAAGATCGCCGTTGCGAACCGTCAGCGACGTGCGCACATCAAGTCGCAAGTGAAGTCGGGCGAGCTTTCCCTCGAAGAACTTTTTGATCTAGCGGACCACGACGAGTGCGTGGCGCAAATGCGGGCCATTGATCTCATCGCGGCGCTTCCCGCCGTCGGTGCCATCAAAGCGGAACGCATTATGAAAAAAGCATCCATCGCGACGACCCGACGGATTCGCGGCCTCGGTCCCAAACAGCGTTCCGCGATATTCCACGCTCTTGTCCGCTGATTACTCCCTCTTTGTCCTGATTGGTCCCGGCGGGGTAGGCAAGGGGACAATCGCTCGCGAACTCGTCGAGCGCGATCCTCAACTGTGGCTCTCGCGAAGTTGGACCAGTCGACCTCCTCGCACAATTGAAACGGGCAAGGAGTACTACTTCGTGTCACGGGACGAATTCGAAGCGGCGATCGCCGCCGGCGAGTTCTTTGAATGGGCGGAGTTTTTGAACAACCTCTACGGCACTCCCAAGCCGGTGCCGCCGAAAGGTACCGACGTTTTATTGGAGATTGAAGTCCAAGGTGCCTTGCAGGTAAAGACGGCGCACCCGGAAGCCACGGTGATCTTGCTGCTCCCGCCATCCCTGGAGGAACTCGAGTTACGACTTCGCGGACGGGGCGATTCCGAGGAACACGTCAATAGCCGCTTGACATCTTCGGCCGGTGAAACGGCGCTGGGCTACGACATTGCGAGCCACGTCATCGTCAATGACGACCTCGAGGCCTCAATTTCTCAAATTCAGGCTATTATTGAAGGGCTTCGCCGAGACCGGCGTCGCCCCGCTAAAGGATGACCATGACTGCTGAGCGCCCCACCCTCGTCGATCCCCCCATTGAAGTCCTGCTCGAGCACGCTGAGAACTCCAAGTTCACTCTGGTGGCCGTCGCTTCCATGCGCGCGCGCGAAATTAATGAGTACTACAACGGCCTCGGACAGGGCCACGGCGCTTTGATTCCGCCACAGGTCAACTCGCTGTCCAACAAGTCCTTGTCGCTGGCTTTTGAGGAACTGTACGAAGACAAGTTGCAGGTTCGCCGTCCTTCCGCCGAGGAAATTGAAGCCGAGCGCGTCGCGGCCGAAGAAAAAGCCGCCCTCGAAGCCCAGGCTCGTCGCGACGCTGAATTCGGCGCCTTCGCGCCCGAGAATGTCTCTTTCGACAACTAATTCGTCGCCACGAATCGTTGTCGGCGTAGCCGGAGGAATTGCCGCCTACAAAACCATCGAACTCGTTCGACGACTGGTGAGTTCGGGATATTTCGTTTCACCCGTTTTGACGCCCGACGCCACTCGCTTTGTTGGTGCCGTTACCTTCAGCGCTCTGGCGTCAGAACCAGCTCGCACCTCGCTGTACGGTGATCCCACGACACCCATTCCACATACCCACCTCGGCCAAAACGCGGATCTGGTCGTGGTGGCTCCGGCGACGGCCCACCTGATCGCTCGCTACGCCATGGGCCTTGCGGACGATTTGCTAACGGCCACGCTCTTAGCGACGCGGGCTCCCGTTCTCCTGTGCCCTGCGATGCACACGGAAATGTGGGAGCAACCCAGCGTGCAGGAGAACTTGGCGACCTTGCGCCGCCGCGGTGTCCTCGTTCTCGAGCCCGACGTGGGCCCCCTGGCGGGTGGTGACGTGGGCTCTGGGCGTCTGCCCGACGCGGAGCGTATTTTCGAGATCATCGACAACATTGTTCGAGCGGGCCAAAGTGGCCCCCTGGGTGGCACCACGGTGGTTATCACCGCGGGTGGTACGCGCGAACCCATTGACCCCGTGCGCGTCATCACCAATCGTTCCTCGGGGAAACAGGGTTACGCCCTCGCCGAAGTTGCCGCGCGTCTCGGCGCACGAGTAGAACTCGTCACTACGGTGAGCCGATCCCTCGCCGTGGACACGCAGCGGCGGATTACCGTGACCGCGGTGGAGACCGCCAGCGAAATGCACGCAGCCGTGATGAATCTCGCCCCGACCGCCGACATCGTCATCATGGCGGCGGCGGTGTCCGACTTTACGCTGACCCCCTCAAGCGGCAAGATAAAAAAGACCGAGGGAGTGCCCGAACTGCATCTGACCCCGACCGTGGACATCTTGTCCGAGCTGTTGGCCACGCGCCGGGTCGACCAAGTCATCGTGGGTTTCGCCGCGGAGACCGACGACGTGGTGGCCCACGCTCAGGCAAAATTACAAAGAAAGCCCGTGGATCTTCTGGTGATGAATGACGTATCGCAAGAAGGCGTGGGCTTTGAGCATTCCACGAATTCGGTGACGCTCTTTACGCGAACCGGTGAGATGCGCCACCTCCCGCTACAGTCCAAAAACGACATTGCGTACGAAATTTTGACTAGCGTGTCTTCATTACTAGGTCAAGGAGCCCCGTGAACCAGCGCACCCTTTTCACGTCAGAGTCAGTAACCGAAGGCCACCCCGACAAGATCGCGGACCAGGTTTCTGACGCCGTCCTCGACGCCATGCTCGCCCAGGACCCCGCGTCGCGCGTGGCCTGTGAGACGCTCTTGACCACCGGTCTGTGCGTCATCGCGGGCGAGGTCACCACCTCGGCCGTAGTGGACATTACGGCTATTGCCCGCAAGACCATTACCGACATTGGCTACGACGATGGCGCCAAGGGTTTCGATGGTCAAAAGTGCGGCGTCATGGTGGCGCTGGGCAAGCAGAGCCCCGACATCGCTGGTGGTGTCGACCAAGCGCTCGAAAAGCGTAGCGGTGAAGGTGGCGAAGACATCTTGAACTCGCAGGGCGCCGGCGACCAAGGAATGATGTTCGGCTACGCCTGCAACGACAATGACGACTACATGCCGACGCCTATTTGGTTGGCCCACCGCCTATCAATGCGTTTAAGCCAAGTGCGTCGCAGCGGCCAGATGGAGTACCTCCGCCCCGACGGCAAGACGCAAGTCACCATCATCTACGAAGGCGGGCGGCCCGTCGGCATTGATTCCGTATTGATCTCCACCCAACATTCCGACAGCGTTTCGCAAGAGACCATCCGTCGTGACCTCATCGAGCACGTGATTACTCCCATGCTCCCGGATTCCCTCGACGCCGCAGGCATGCGTATTTATACCAATCCGTCGGGGAACTTCGTTTTGGGCGGACCCCACGCTGACGCCGGGCTGACGGGACGCAAGATCATCGTGGACACCTACGGCGGAATGGCTCGTCATGGTGGTGGGGCCTTCTCCGGCAAGGATCCTTCCAAGGTGGACCGATCCGCTGCCTACGCCGCTCGTTGGGTGGCCAAGCACGTCGTGGCCGCGGGTGCCGCCGAACGTTGCGAAGTTCAGGTGGCCTACGCCATCGGTGTCGCCCGCCCGGTATCTCTTCTGGTGGAAACCTTCGGCACCGAAGTGGTGGACAAGGAACAAATTGCCGCCGCCGTGAGCGACATCTTCGACCTACGCCCCGCCGCGATTATCCGCGACCTGGACTTGCGTCGGCCGGTGTACCAAAAGACGGCCGCCTACGGACACTTCGGTCGCAGCGACCAAGGGTTTACGTGGGAGCAGACGACACGCGTTGATGATTTGCGTAGTGCGCTGAAACTTTCGTAGTGCCCATCGCGCGTGCGGTGCGCATCGTTACTGAAGTTGCCGCGGTCGATCGGACTTTCGACTATTCAATTACCGACGCCACGTCGCAGGTCGGCATTGGCGATCGGGTGCGCGTTAATTTCCACGGGCGTAGTGTTCGCGGCTGGGTCACCGCCTTCGTTGAGGAAGAGCGCGAACTGAAGCCCTTGGTCAAGTGGGGTGGTTTTGGGCCACCGGCCACGATGTTGGAATTGTTGGAGTGGTGCGCTCGGCGATGGGTAGCTCCCGTGGCGCGTTTCTACTTGGCGGCTTCGCCCCGGCGCAATATCATCCAACTTCCCGTGGCGCCGGGGAAAGTGGCCGTGGCCGAGAACGTGCTCGCGACGGCGGTGAGTGTGGAACCAGGCGTCACTCGTCTCGGGCCCTGCGTCGATCCTCTCGGAATTATCTTGTCGGCGTATCAGGCGACGCGCGAAAAAGAAGGTTCGCTCCTCATCTTGGTACCCAACGTGGGTTGGGCGCAACGCCTGGCGGGGCGTCTGTCCCAGCGTGGCCTTGCCGTGGCACTCGGGGAGCGCGAATGGGACAAGATGCGAGCCACCTGGCCCGTGATCGTCGGCACCCGCGGCGAGGCCTTTGCTCCGACGAGCAAGCTAGCGGGCGCGGTGGTCATTGACGCTGATGACGAGTCGTATCGCAGCGAAGCCTCACCGACCTATCACGCCGTCGACGTCGTGCGTCAACGTGCGCTTCTCGACGGCGCGCCCCTCTGGTTGTTGTCCTCACTACCGTCGCCGACTTTGCTGGCCGGACGCAGTGACTGCGCGGTGGCGGAGGGAGAAGCCGCGTCCTGGCCCGAAGTGGTGGTGGTCGATCGCCGTCAATCGGATCCTCGCGATGGGGTCTTGAGTGCTGAGACATTAGAAGTAGCACGGCGTGCGGTGGAAGGTCCCGAGCCCGTCGCGGTGGTGGTTATTCTCCAGCGACTCGGAACCGGCCGTATTTTGGCGTGTCGCAAGTGTGGTGAGCTGGCCCGATGTGCGACCTGCGGCGCACCCGAGGAGGACTCAGATTCCGGCACCCTGCGTTGCTCGCAGGGCTGTGGGGAACGAGAAACCTTTTGCACCTCCTGTGGTTCAACGAATTTGCGACGCGTGCGAAGCGGTGTCACCACCTTGGCGCGTGATGTCGGGAATCTCTTGCACCAAGAGGTCACGGAAGTTACTGCCACCTTCGTCGAAGGCACACCCACCCACCGGGTAGTGGTAGGTACCGAGGCGGTATTCGCCCGACTCCGCCGCGCGGGGGTCGTCATTTTTGTGGACGTCGACCAGTATCTCTTGGCGCCACGCGAGCGTGCGCGTCGTGACGCGGTGTACGCCGTGGCCAAGGCGGGCCGGTTGGTGGGCTCGCGAAGTGAAGCACGAGGAGTTGTAGTTCTGCAGACGCGTCGCGCAGGAGACGCGGTCATTTCGACCGTGGTAGCCGGCAACCTGGAAGAAATTCAAGTCGCCGATGTCGCCGACGCCCAGCTATTGGAATCGCCACCCTTCGGTGCGCGCGCGGTCATCTCCGGCGACGCGGCCCCCGCCTTCGTGGCCGCTCTTGATCGTCAGAAAGTACGCGTGAGCGATACCCACGACAGCTTCGTGGTGACGGCCACGGACGTCGACGCTCTCACGCTGGCTTTGGGTGAGGTGGCGCGACCGGCGGGTCGCTTACGACTGGCCGTGGAGTAGTTCATTTCCGCGTGAGCGATTGGTAGCGTGGGGCTATGAATACGATGCCCATTCGCGTGTACGGCGACCCCGCGCTGAATGAAGTCACCAAAGAAGTAAGCAATATCGACGGTGCGATCGCCGCTTTGGCCGACACCATGATTGAGACGATGTACGCCGCCCCGGGCGTAGGTTTAGCGGCGAATCAGATCGGCATTCAAAAAAGGCTCTTCGTCTACGACAAAGGTGAGGGACCAGTGGTCGTGGTGAATCCGGTCATTGTCGAATCCGAAGGGGAGTGGACCTACGAAGAAGGCTGCCTCAGCGTTCCGGGATTGAGTTGGGACATCACGCGACCCAACGCCATTCACTTGGTCGGCTACGACCTCGATGGCAACGAGATATCGATCGAGACGGATGAATTCGAGGGGCGAATTTTCCAACACGAAATGGATCACCTCAACGGTGTGCTGTTAGTGGAACGCTTGGACGATGACCAGAAGAAGGCCGCCAAGAAATTGCTGCGCAAGCGTTCGTTGAGCGTGAGCGCCGCGGATCCGGACGGATTACACAAGCTCTTTGGCCGGTAAATGAAGATCGTTTTTCTGGGCACTCCGATTAGTGCGGTGGCGAGCTTGCGGGCGCTCCGTGATGACGGTCATCAGATTGTGGGGGTTGTCACTCCACCTCCGCGCCGTCGTGGACGTGGATCGGCCCTCAGCCCTACCCCCGTGCACGCGGCGGCCGACGAGAGTGGTCTGACCGTGTGGCACGACCTGAACGTGGTCGCCGAATCCGGGGCGGACCTCGGGGTGGTAGTGGCCTACGGAGCCATTATCAAACAAGGGGTGTTGGACGCGGTGCCCATGGTGAACGTGCACTTTTCCCTGTTGCCCCGTTGGCGCGGCGCGGCTCCCGTTGAGCGAGCAATTCTGGCGGGTGACCAACTGACGGGCGTGTGCGTCATGGGACTCGAAGCCAATCTGGACACGGGACCGATTTACGCGCGCACGACCACGCCAGTGGGCGAGAAGACGTCGGAAGAACTGCTCGAGGAACTCGCCCAGTTGGGTGCTTCCTTGCTGGGCGACACGCTGCGCTACTGGGATGCTGCGAACCCAGAGCCACAAAGTGGCGAAGCGACCTACGCCCACAAGCTCACCGTTGCTGATTTTGCATTGAGCCTGACTGATGACGCCGCCAGCTTGACGCGCCGGGTGCGGCTCGGCCGGGCTTTCTGCATGCTGGGGGAATCTCGCCTCCGGGTGCGGTCCGCTCGGTACTGGAGTGGTGGTCGTGGCGCGGCGGGCAGCATTGAGCGCACACCCGACGGCATTGTTTTGACCAGCGACGCGGGGTCGATAGAACTCGTGAGTGTACAAAGCGAAGGCGCTCGAGCCTTGCCGGCGGCGGAGTGGTTTCGGGGGCGTTCACCGCGGGGCGAAGCCCTCGTATGGCATTGAATTTCGTCGTGTCGTGCGGTGAGGGCCAGGGCCTAGGCTGTGACGTGTGAGTAGCGTTTCGGCTGGTCCCACCGGCGATCTAAAAATTGCGCCATCAATCTTGGCCGCTGACTTTGGTTTCTTGGCTTCGGCCACGCAGGGAGTCGACGTCGAAACTGATTGGGTCCACGTCGATGTCATGGACGGGCACTTTGTCCCCAACGTCTCCATTGGCCCTCCCGTGGTGCAATCGCTGCGCCCCTATTCGAATCGTTTCTTTGACGTGCATTTGATGATGACCGAACCGGAACGCTATTTGCCCGCCTTCGCTAAGGCCGGCGCCGACGGTTGCACCGTACACGTGGAAGTCGGTCACACCGCCGCGCTGATTCGCCAATGTCGTGACCTGGGAATTCGAGTCGGCCTGGCTGCGAATCCGAATACTCCCTTTGAACAGGTGGAAGAGTTTCTGGGTGACATTGATCTCTTGCTGCTCATGACGGTTTTTCCTGGTTTTGGCGGACAGTCGTTCATGGGCGAGGTCATGGACAAGGTGTCGGTTGCCCGTGCGGCTATTGACGCCGGGGGACTGCAGCTGGATCTCGAAGTAGATGGCGGCATTGACATCCGCACGGCGCCAATCGCCGTGTCGGCGGGCGCGAATGTTCTCGTCGCCGGAAGTGCGATCTTCGCGCAGGAGAGTCCCGTGGAAGCCGCGCGATCGATTCGCCACGCAGCCCAACTCGCCCGCGCATGATCTCTTCGGCAATGCGCCAGGCCCTCGTTGCCGGCGGGACCGCTCGTCGGATATCCCCACCCAACCCGTGGGTGGGCGCCGTACTGGTTCGTGACGGCGAAGTCGTAGGCGTCGGAGCAACCCACGCTGCGGGTGGGCCACACGCCGAGGTAGAGGCTCTGCGCGTGGCGGGAGACTTAGCGCGAGGAGCGACGCTCTACGTGACCCTCGAACCATGCCACCACCGGGGTCGAACGGGACCGTGTACCGAAGCCATCGTGTCGGCGGGCGTCAGCAAAGTAGTAGTGGGCGTCGAAGATCCCGATAAGCGCGTCAGTGGACAGGGCCTCGCCGCACTCCGCGCCGCGGGCGTAGCGGTGGAAGTGGGCGATGGGCACGAGGAGATATCTAATCAACTCCTGCCCTATTTGTTTCAGCGAACCACGGGACGCCCCTTCGTGGTGGCCAAAATTGCCAGCACCCTTGACGGACGCGTCGCGATGACGGACGGTTCCAGTCAATGGATTACCTCCGAGGATGCACGAAGGGACGGCCACGAATTACGCGCAGATTCACAGGCCATCGTGGTGGGCGCCGGAACGATACGGTCCGACAATCCACGTCTGACCGCACGCCTAGGAGATATCACCTACGAACCCCTCCGCGTGGTTCTGGGCGCGGCTCCGGACGACGCGGCGGTGCATCCGTGTCGTGAATTCACTGGGGACCTCGGCGACCTGCTCGATGATTTAGGTCGCGAGGGTGTCATTCAGGTACTAGTAGAAGGCGGGCCACGAGTGGTCGCGGCCTTTGTGGAAGCCGAGTTGGTGCAGAAAGTCGTGTGGTATCTCGCTCCTGCACTAGCAGGAGCAGCGGGCGGTCTCGCAGCCTTAGAAACGCTGGAAACTCCTACGCTGGAGACGTTACGTCGTGGCCGATTTTTATCCGTGCGGACAATCGGCGAAGATGTACGTATTGACCTGGAGGTCTCGTGGCGTTAAACAGCATCGAAGAGGCGATTGAGCAGTTGCGTCGCGGCGGAATGATTGTGGTCGTCGACGACGAAGACCGCGAAAACGAAGGTGACCTCATAATGGCTGCCGAGGACGTCACTCCCGAGTCCATGGTCTTCTACTTAGAACACACCTCCGGCCTGTTTTGCGTCCCTCTGGAGTCATCGCGGGCGGATGAGCTGGATTTACCCTTGATGGTCGATAACAACACCGAAGCCCTGCGCACCGCCTTCACCGTGTCGGTGGACTACCGTCACGGCACCACCACCGGAATCTCGGCACACGACCGTGCCGCCACCATCAACTCCCTGGTTGCCGATGCCACCGTTCCCACCGACCTCAACCGACCGGGACACATATTCCCCCTGCGGTATCGACCCGGTGGTGTTCTTAAGCGCGCCGGCCACACCGAAGCTTCGGTGGACTTGTGTCGTCTCGCTGGAAAATTTCCCGCCGGGGTCCTCTGCGAGATTGTGACCGCGGATAAGAGCGACATGGCGCGGCTACCCGAACTCACCGTTTTTGCCGCCGAGCACTCGCTACCCATTGTGAGCATTGCGGATCTCATTCGCTATCGTCGGCGTCACGAGAAATTGGTCAAGCGCGTGGCCGAGTCGTCACTGCCCACCGAGCACGGTGAATTCCGTGTCTACGTCTACGAAAATGTTTTAGACGGCGTACAGCACGTGGCCTTGGTCTATGGCGACATTGAGCCGACGGCGAGCACCCTGGTGCGCGTGCACTCCGAGTGCCTCACCGGAGACATTTTTGGTTCGCAACGTTGTGACTGCGGTCCGCAGCTGCACACAGCGATGGCCAAGATTGTGGCCGACGGATCGGGAGTGGTGGTCTACCTGCGCGGTCATGAAGGCCGCGGGATTGGACTGGGCCACAAAATTCGTGCCTACGCCTTGCAGGAGCAAGGTCGCGACACCGTGGAAGCGAACGAGGACTTGGGACTTCCCGTCGACTCGCGTGAATACGGAATTGGCGCTCAGATTTTGGTGGATCTCGGTGTGTCGCGGATGCGCATCATGACCAACAACCCATCGAAGTATGGCGGACTGGACGGCTTCGGTTTGGACATTGTGGAGCGGGTGGCGATTGAGTCTCTGCCGACGGAACACAATATTGGCTATCTGCGCACGAAGCGTGAGCGAATGGGGCATTTACTGGAGGGCCTCGATGACAAGTAGTTCTGACACCGAACTAGATCACTCCGTCCACGCCAGTCTGGCTCCTCGCGTTGGTAACTACATCGTGGGCAGCCACTCGGGCCAGGGTCTGCGCGTGGGCATTGCCTGCGGACAGTTCAACGGTGGAATTACCACACGACTCCTCAACGCGTGTCTCGAAGCGTTGGAAGAAGCGGGCGTGAAGGGTGCCGACATTGCTATTGCGTGGGCCCCAGGAGCCTTCGAGATTCCCCTCGTGGCGCGCGCCTTCGCCAGCGCTCCGCAGCCTTTTGACGCAGTGATTACTCTCGGAGCCGTGATTCGCGGTGATACCGGTCACTACGAAGTGGTGGCGGGAGAGTGCGCGCGTGGCGTACAGGACGTGTCCTTAATGACGGGCGTTCCCGTGGTTTTCGGTGTCCTGACGACCAACACCATCGAACAAGCGCTCGAAAGGTGCCTGCCGGACCACAGCAACAAGGGTCGCGAGTCCGCCCACACGGCGATTGAGATGGTGCGAATTCTTCGTAGCGCACCTCTGCGCTAATGGCGACAGTCCTGGCAACCGTCGAGAGTTTCGACGTTCGCCGCGGAGACGGTTGGCTACGTGACGAAGCAGGGGAGCGTTTCTACTTCCACTGCATCACCATCGCCGATGGAACACGATCGATTGACGTCGGAGTCACGGTGCGTGCCCGACGTCGCATCGGGCTATTGGGCCGTGACGAAGCGGAACTTCTAGAAACTCTCTAGTTCGTGGAATCCTGCGCGTGAGCCGTGGCGGCGCGCACGTAGGCCAACTGCATCTGACTCAGCGAAGTGGCAAAGAGCTGATGGTGTTCGCCGATACGCTCGCCAACCTTCTCCAGGAGACCGGTGACGGCATCAATGACGACCTGAGCCTGGCGGAGATTGGGTGGGGTAGCGGAGAGATGGACCGCGGCTAACTCCATGAGGTGAAAGACGTGGTTGGCCAGAACCTGCTCTACGGGAGTCGCCAATAGGGCAGAAATGGCCTCGTCATCGAAGAGGGAGTTGTCGGTTTGAGGCGTATCGGACATGTCTGCTAGCGTAGAACAGTTGTCCACAGCAAGTGAGACCGAAAGGTTTCCACCCCGCCATCCATGGTGCGCTGGGTTGAATAGAGAATCTTCACGTCTCGCTTGCCGTATCGATCACAAGATCGAAGAACGCAAGGAGAGACTTATCGCAACAGTGCCCGGTGACCACCGCGTGAACGACAAAATTCGCGTGCCCAATGTCCGCCTCATCGATCACGAAGGAAACCAACGTGGCGTCGTTAGCAGCCGTGAGGCCCTGACGCTCGCCCAGAGCTTGGACCTGGATCTCGTGGAAATCGCCCCGACGGCTGATCCTCCCGTATGTCGCATTATGGACTACGGGAAGTTCAAGTTCGATGAAGCCCAAAAGGCCAAGGAATCGCGTCGCAAGACGGCCAACGTCGGCGTTAAGGAAATGAAGTACCGCCCCAAAATCGGGCCCGGTGACTTCGATACCAAGACGCGCCTGGTGGAGAAGTTTCTCCATGAGGGTCACAAAGTGAAAATCACCATCATGTTCCGTGGACGCGAGTCGGCGTACCCCGAATTGGGGCGCAAGATTCTTGACCGAATCGTCGAGAAAATTGAAGGCGTCGGTCGTGTGGAAGCAGCTGCCAAATTGGACGGTCGCAACATGATCATGGTTCTCGGTCCCGACAAGATCGGTAAGCCCAAGGCCAAGACCGCGGCCTACGAAGTCGAGGTCGCAGATGTTCCCGTCGTACCTGAAGTACCCGCAGTGGAGAGTTCGAACGAAAGTAACGAGGAGAGTTGAAATGCCAAAGATGAAGACCGACAGTGGCGCCAAGAAGCGCGTCAAAATCACCGGATCGGGAAAGTTGCGCCGTGGCAAAGCTTTCCGTGGCCACCTGATGGAGACCAAGTCCTCCGTGCGGGCGCGCCGTCTGGGCAAGGAGACTGATTTTTCTCCGGGAATCGAAAAGCGCGTCAAGCGCCAAATGGGTTTGTAGAAGCGAAAGGTAAGGAGAAACAGTCATGGCACGTGTAAAGCGGGGCGTTAACGCCAAGAAGCACCACAAGGCAGTACTGGAAGAGGCCAAGGGTTACTACGGTGACCGTAGCCGTACCTTCCGCGCCGCCAACCAAGCCGTTCAGCACGCGGGTGTGTATGCCTTCCGTGACCGACGCGCACGCAAGGGTGATTTCCGTAAGCTCTGGATCCAGCGCATCAACGCCGGAAGTCGCGAGTACGGGCTCAGCTACAGCCGCTTCATCGCCGGGCTCTACGCCGCGGGCATCGAAGTCGACCGTCGTATTTTGGCCGACATGGCCGTGAACGACAACGCCTCATTCAAGGCATTGGTCGAAGCCGCTCAGGCTGCATTGGCCGCGAAGTAAGTAGGTCGTTCTGAACGAGACGCTCGCGTCGTCGCACCAGCGTGTTCGCCGCTTGCGGCGTCTCGTTCAGAAGCGAACCCTTCGCTGGAGCGAAGGGGTATGCATTATTGAAGGCCCCGACCTCGTACGTAGTGCGATCGAAACGGGACAGGAGTTCGAGGCTCTCTACGTCGACAGCGAATCAGCCGCTGCGGTCAGCGATATCGTCAACCTCGCCACGCAGCACGGAATTCGAGTTTTCCATCTCGCCCCCGGTGTTCTGGAGAAAGTCGCCGACTCGCAATCGCCACAGCCCGTCATGGGCGCTGTTCGTTTCACTCCTCGCGCGGTGAGTGATCTACAAGCACGAGGAACTGTCGTGTTGATTCACCATGGTCGCGATCCGGGCAACGTCGGAACAATTATCCGTACCGCGAGCGCCTTTGGCGCCACGGGGGTCATATTGACGGGACAGTGCGTGGACCCGTACAACCCCAAAACTCTTCGGGCGACAGCCGGAATGATCTTTCATATTCCCGTGGTGGTGAACGATTCGCTTCCGGATGTTCTCGAATGGTTCCAAGCGGGTGGCGGAGCTACCTACGCCACGGTGGTGCGCGACGGAACACCCGTGTCACGCCTTCCCCTGGGTGGCGACGCCCTCTTGGTCATGGGTAATGAATCCGAGGGTCTCAGTGATGATGATGCCGCCCTATGCCATGAGCGCCTGACGATCCCGATGCCGGGTGGAACCGAGTCCTTGAACGTATCGGTGGCGGCGGGACTGGTGCTGTACGAAGCGATGAACCAGCGCGCGGCACAGAATGTTGCCGGCCACGCCGTAGGCTAGATGCGTATGGTTGACGTTTCTCTCGACAATTTAGATGCCGTAGTAGCGCAATGCGTGGGGGCAATTTCCGATGCTTCGTCCCTCGATAGTCTGCTCAGCCTGGAAGCCGAAATGGTCGGTAAGCGATCACCCTTTACCGCCCTGCAAAAGAGCTTGGGATCTCTGTCGCCCGACGAGCGCAAGTCTGCGGGGGCTCAATTGCAGGCAGCGCGCCAACGAGTCGAAGAGGCTTTCGCCACCCGACGTACCTCACTAGCGGCTGAACATCGCATCGCTGTGCTGGAGGCCGACCGACTCGATTTAGGTGACGTGGTGAGTGCGCGAGTTCGCGTTCCCGTGCGTGCTGGTCATTCCGGAATTATCTCGCTGACCCAGGAATCGCTCGAAGATACTTTCGTGGGAATGGGCTTCGTGGTCGCCGAAGGACCCGAAATCGAGACGGACTGGTACAACTTCGAAGCTTTAAACATCCCTCCCGCCCACCCGGCGCGTGGCATGTGGGACACCTTCTACTTAGATATCGGTGAACCGGAAACCGTGCTCTTGCGTACGCACACCTCGCCGACGCAGATTCACCTGATGGAAGAGGCGGTGGCTCAGGGCACTCTTCCTCTTCACGCGGTGATGCCCGGCCGTTGTTATCGCCGCGACACGCCGGACGCTCGACACTTGGCTTCCTTCCACCAAATCGAAGGTTTGGTAGTCGATGAAGGAATCACCTTCGCCGACTTGGCCGGAACAATTGAGACCTTCACGCGGGCCTTTTTTGGTCCCGACATCACCTCGCGACTCCGTCCGGCCTATTTCCCCTTTACCGAGCCTTCGGCGGAGTTCGAAATCACCTGCACTATTTGTCGCGGCGCAGGCTGCCGTACGTGTTCGCAAACGGGGTGGATTGAACTAGGTGGTTGCGGAATGGTGGACCCCGCGGTCTTTGCGGCCGTCGGAATAGACACGGATCGTTACAGCGGATTCGCTTTCGGCTTCGGCATTGACCGTTGCGCCCAGATGCGCCATGGAATTGCGGATATGCGCGCGATTACCGAAAATGATGTGCGCTTCTTGGAGCTGTTTTCATGAAGGTAGCGCTCAGCTGGCTACGAGAATTCGTGGACCTGCCACAGGATATTTCTTCCCTCGTTCGAGAAATGGACGACCTGGGCCTGGTAATTGAAGGCGTAGAGCACGTCGGCGAAGGTTTGGAGCAGGTCGTCATCGCTCGGATCGACGAGATCCGAGCGATCGAAGGCGCAGACCGAATTCGTCACGTCATCGTGGATGCCGGAAACGGTCCCGTCGAGATTGTCTGTGGGGCAACAAACTTTGCCCTGGGTGACTTCGTGCCCCTCGCTCCCGTGGGTGCGGTTCTTCCCGGTGGATTTGAGATTGCCCTCCGAAAAATGCGCGGAGTGGTGTCCAACGGAATGCTCTGTTCGGGGAAAGAACTCGGACTGGGCGATGATCACTCGGGCCTGATGCTGCTCACTCATAAGCCCGGCATCGCCCCGGGTCAGCGCCTCATCGACGTCCTGTCCCTCGAATCTGATGTGGTGTTGGATATTTCTCCTGAAGGAAACCGACCCGATGCGTGGAGCGTGGTGGGTATTGCTCGCGACCTGGCGGCGCGATTTCAAACTCCTCTGCGCGATCCGGCTCGTCCCGGTTCTGATACGGGGGCCATGGGTGGGGCCCGGGCTTCCATCCAGTCACCTGAACTCTGTGGGGCTTTGCTGGTGGCCGAACTGAGTGGGGTAGTGGTGACGAGTTCGCCGAGCACCATCGCTCGGCGCCTCGAGATGGCGGGTATGCGATCCATCAATAATGTCGTGGATGCCTCCAACTACGTGATGCTCGAGCGCGGTCAGCCCACGCACCCCTACGATGCCGCTGCGGTGGCCGGTCAACACATTGGAGTTCGCCGTGCGGTCGACGGCGAAAGTCTCGAGACCCTTGATGGTGTGACGCGCGTGCTCGGCCGTGCGGGTCGCGGCTGGGGTGATACAGGAATCGATTGTGTGATCACCGACGGCAACGACGCGGTCATCGGTATCGCTGGTGTCATGGGTGGAGCGAGCAGCGAAATACGTGACGCAACGACGAACGTTTTGTTAGAGGTTGCCTTCTTTGACCCCATGACCATCGCTCGTACCTCGAAACGTCTCGGCCTCCGATCGGAAGCCTCGCACCGCTTTGAACGTGGAGTGGACTTTGCGAACGCTCTCACGGCAACGGCTCGTTTCGTCGAGATTCTCTCGCTCAGCTGTCCCGATTTGGTATGGGTAGCAACGCAGCGTTCTGAAGGGCTCCTCCCGGAACTGCCCGCGATCACCGTGTCGGAGCAGGACGTGGAGCGCCTTCTGGGAACGGCTATTCCGGCCGACGAGATTGCTCGTATTCTCAGCGCCCTGCACTTCTCGGTGACCATTCATGGCGCGAGTGTGTCGGTGACCGCACCCGCGTCTCGTTTGGACATTCGTTCGGGCGTGGCTGGTCGCGCGGACGTCATCGAAGAAATAGCTCGTGTGTATGGCTACGGTCGCTTGGCCCGCCGTGTTCCTACCTGGTCGCAGCCCGGTGGGCTCAATGTCGCACAACGCTTTCGACGCACTGTTCGCGCGAGCGCCACTGGCATGGGCTGGTTAGAAGCGTGGACCCCATCGTTGATTTCTGATGAAGACTTTTCCGTAGTGGCACCTGAGGGAACGGCCGTTCGCGTAACCAACCCTCTGGCGAGCCAAGAATCCATCATGCGAACGTCGATGCTCGTGGGGCTGACTGATGCGTGGGCGAGCAATGCTGATCGTGGTCACGGCGAGGTGGCCTTGTTTGAGATGGGTGTCGTGGCGACGCACCCGAGCGACACGGCGATTCAACGCGAGTCCGCCGGTGGCGTCGGTGGGGCTTCTCGACTTCGTTTGCCGGTCGAGACCTCCGTGCTGTCCGCCGTCTTGGGACGAGAAGGTGACGACGCGCGCGTGGCCGTGGCTAGCGTGGCCGCGTTGGCCGAACGTTGGGGTCTGGCGGAGTACGAAGTTCGCTCCGCTCCCGGATTGCCTGGTTGGCACCCCACCCGAATGGCCGAAATCATCGACTGCGGAACCGGAACTGTCTTCGGCTACGTGGGCGAGGTTGATCCCGAAGTAGTGGCGCAACGATCGACTCGTGTGATTCCTGGCAAACGATTGGGATTCCTGCAAATCGATCTCAACGTTCTGAGCAACACGCAAAAAGTTCTTCGTCGCCCGCTACTCACACCCGTGCCGTCGCGATTCCCGAGCGTTATTTTCGACCTCAGTCTGCTCGCGCCGAAACTCGTGAGTGCGTCCGTCATTCAACGCGCCCTGCGCAGCTCGTCGTCACTGGTTGAGTCAGCGACCCTCTTCGATACTTTCTCCGGGGGCGCGTTGAGCGACGATATTCGCTCAGTAACCTTCGCGATACGACTGAGTTCGGACGAGCGCACTTTGAATGAAGACGAAGTTCTGATCGCCCGCGGGCAACTCCTCGCCGCGGCCGCAGCCGCGGGGGCGGAGCTGCGCCTGTGATGGCCACCCTGTCGCACGGGGCGGTGGCGGGAAACGTAATTCTGTGTCTCTCAGTTTTTCTGGCCAGCACGGTGGAGATGGTGGAGGCGCTCACCATTGTGGTAGCCGTGGGCTATAGCCAGTCGTGGAAATCGGCGCTACGTGGCGTGTACGTTGCCCTCGGCGTACTCGCGATTTTGGTCGCGGCTTTTGGACCCGCGTTGACCTCGATTCCTCGCACCCAACTGCACGTGGTGGTGGGTGGGGTTCTTTTGGTGTTCGGTTTACAGTGGCTGCGAAAGGCCGTGCTGCGCTCTACCGGTTACAAGGACAAGCATGACGAAGACAAAATATTTGAGGAAACCTCCTTGCTGGTCCGCCAACAAGCCTCCGAGAGGGCAGCTTTCGTTTTGTCGTTTAAAGGGGTCTTCTTGGAGGGTCTTGAGGTCGTCATCATCGTATTAACGATGGGCAGTTCGGCGCACAAAGTGGGCCTGGCTGCCATCACGGCGATCGTGGCGGTGGCGTTGGTGGCGATCGTGGGCGGCCTGGCGGCTCGACAACTCTCCAATGTTCCGGAGAACGCCCTCAAGATGGCCGTGGGCTTGTGCCTTATTTCCTATGGCACCTTCTGGACCGGACAGGGAATGGGTCTGCGCTGGCCCGGTAACGACGCCGCACTGCTCGTCCTGGTCGCGTTCTTTTCACTGGGTGCATTCCTCATGGTTGCAGCCTTCCGACCTCGCGTAGCGAATGTGCACGTATGAAGAGTCTGCAACGAGCCCTTGTTGGTTTTGGGCGTTTTTGGTGGGACTTTTTGGTGGGCGACACCCCAGAAATTTTCATCACGGTGGTGATGATGCTGTCGGTATTGGCCGGCGTTTCGATGTGGCTGCACCACGCAAGTGCTGCGGTGTACGTCTACCCGGTAGTCGTGCTGGGCGCCTTGCTGGTCAGCGTACGGCGCGCGATCAAGCGCTAGGACGCGGGTCCGCCGTGGCGGCGAGTTCGTGTTCGTGCGGACTTTTACGCGTGGCGTAGTACGAGCCGGCCACAATTAAAGGGAAACCAAGCGCCATACCCACGGTGAAGTTTTCGTGGAGAAGCCAGACCCCCAGAATGACGGCGAAAGCCGTGTTGGCAAAAGTCACCACCACGCTGCGAGCGGCCCCCACCTCTTGAATGAGCGCGAAGAACACCAAGAAGGCGGCGGCGGTACAGATCGTGGTCAATATCGCAATGGAGAGCCACGTTTCGGAGCGAAGGTGGTGTGGCCAATGGCCGATGCCCCAGGGGAGGTACGCCGTAGCGACAACGGCTACCGAAGTGGCCACCACGGCCAGGCCGGAAGCATCAGCCATTTTGCGGTCGAGGATGATGGGCCCGATGGAATAGCCCACGGTGACCACCACCATGGTGCCCACCCAGAACCAGTTGCTGCCGTGCGTATCGAGACCAACGAGCACGGCTACTCCCGTGGCTCCTAAGACCAGCCCAGAGAGCCGAGCCTTTCCGATGGCGCGGTGGGGGTGCGCAAGTTTGGCCAGCACGATGCTGATGAGGGGCACGGTGCAGACGATCAGTCCGGTGAGCGACGAGGAGATATGCCGTTCGGCATCACTCATCACTAAATAGGGGATTCCGAATTCAATGAAGGAGTAGGCGACGAGCCAGCCCCACTTGCCTCGCAGGGAGCCCAGAACCTTCTGGTGGTAGGCGAGAGGCAGGAGTACGCACGCAGCGGGAAGCGTGCGCGCTAACACGAGACAGCCAGGGTCAATCTCGCGTACGGCCACCCTGATGCAGAGGTAGGGAAGGCCCCAAATCACCACCATGGCGCCAAACAGAGCCCAACCTCTTCGTGTCATTGCCCCTCCCGTCGACTACTACTACTCGCAACCAGCGTAGTGAGCCTGCCGTGACCCATTCCATGATGGCGGGGGTGCTTCTGTCAGGCTTATTTCGATGAAACACGCACGGCGCCGTTACCGAGGGCTGAAATATTTCTCTACGGCGGTAGCGACCTCGATAGTCCTCGTGCTGGTGCCGGCCTCACTATCTCGTTTGTCGACTCCCCACGTTGGTGGGAATCGCGTAACGACGAGTACGACCTCGAAGGTCGTAACGACCGTGGCGCCCCCCTCGGTGACGCTCGCTAATGCGCTGACCGCGGTGCTGGCCGCACGCACTGATGATGTCCAAATAGATGTTGTCGATCGCCGGTCTGGTCAGCGGCTGTCGTTGGGAGGTAACGGCACGGAAATGCCGGCCAGCATGTTTAAGGTGTTCATCGCCGAAGAGGTGTTGTCCCTGGCGAAACCCTTGTCGTTACGTGCAACATTGCCCTACGTGGTAACGCCAAATACCCTCCCGCCCGCTCCCACCAGCACCTCAACGACCACGTCAACCACCATCGCAACAACGACGTCGACCACGAGCACCACCCTGGCACCGGCACAGCTCTTGACGGTTCAAGAATTATTGACTCGAATGATTGAAGTGAGTGATAACGATGCCGCCACCTCTCTCTGGCTGGCGGGAGGAAATGACCGAGGGGCGGAAGCTTTCGCCCAGCGCTTGGGCTTGGTGGCTACGGGCCCCAGTCACTGCCGGTCCTGCCCCTACTATCCTTTCCCCGGCTGGGGAATTTTTCCCACCAACGCCGCCGATCAGATGGTCGTTCTCCAAAATTTAACGGAACCGTCGCGTGTGGTGAGCGCGGAGAATCAGAAATTGATTCTGTCGCTTATGCGACACGTGTCACCGTGGCAAAACTGGGGCGTGGGTACCGTTCCTGGGCACGCGCCGGCGATTGCCGTCAAGAACGGTTGGTATCCCGAAGTCAGCACCCAGTGGCAAATCAACAGCATGGGGTGGGTCCAAGGAGGGGGGCGTGACTACCTAGCGGTCATCATGACCAGCGAAAATCCCACGCGTCAATACGGTATTGCAACGGTAAATGCACTGTCGAGCGCGCTCTGGAACATGCTGGGACCAAAAGATTCTTGAAATAAATTTGCATTAAAGACCATTTGTGTGCATAAAATTGCAGTTATGAAAGTGTCGGTCATTGGTGCGTCGGGGTATGCCGGCTCGGAGATCCTGCGCCTACTGGCACATCATCCAGAATTTGAACTCGTCGTCGCCTCGGGTGAATCCGCGGCGGGTCGAAAGATTGCGGACCATGTACCCAGCCTGGCCGGTGCCTACGCGGGGAGCGTCTACGCCACGACA
>Ga0114960_10000161_pt1 | contig 52071 bp, 37 predicted proteins | sample C_130625_MF_Meta_FD_92637 | JGI IMG/M metagenome (GOLD analysis project Ga0114960, IMG submission 92637) | Freshwater microbial communities from Lake Croche, Canada to study carbon cycling - C_130625_MF_MetaG | ecosystem: Environmental > Aquatic > Freshwater > Lake | place: Lake Croche, Canada...
AAAATGCCCTTAAATTTTATTAAGGGCATTTTGATTACGAGGTTTTGTACATTTTTTCATAGTACTCCTCGGCCATTCTATTGCTATCAAATTGGAAACGAACATCATTCATTCCATTCACAATGATGGAACGCCATTGATCTTTATGGTTGTAATACAATGGAATAATTTCGTTTTCTAAAATTGTATAAAGTGCGTTAAGATCATAATCATCTTGTGCTTGTGTATTCATATTTTCGTAATCTGCTTTTGGTACGACAAATCCATTGACACCATGTTTAATGAATTCAGGAATCCATCCATCATCAGTCGAAAAATTTACGGATCCATTCATTGCGGCGGTCATTCCAGATGTTCCAGATGCTTCTCTTGGAACACGAGGATTGTTTAACCATACATCAGAAGCTTGTTTTAAACTTTTACTCAAACTTAATTCATACCCAATTAATACCGCAACGTTGTTGTATTTTTTGCTTAAGTGCACCAAATTGTTAAATTGGGAAATAGCTGGATAGTCAACAGGATAGGGCTTCCCAGCAAAAATGATTTGAACAGGTAATTGTAAATTGCCTAACATATTTTCAAAGCGTTCTAAATCCCACGAAAGGAAATCAGCTCTTTTGTATCCTGCAAAACGCCTTGCCCATACAATGGTTAATACATTTGGGTCAAATAATTTACCAGTTTGATCGGCAACAATTTCAAATGCACGTTTTTTTAAATATTTTTTTCGGTCGTCAAAAGAAACTATGTCGTTTGTTTCAGCACAATTGTATAATTTTTTATCAGCCCAATACGACCAATTTTGCGCATTGGTAATATGGTCAATTGGGCATATACCTTCATATTTCCCCCACATTTCTCGACTTACGTGACCATGCAAAGCAGAAACACCATTTGCTTTTCTTGCAAATCTTAGCGCAGCCAATGAATGATTAAATTGTTCATCTTGTATCCCCGTTAATTTCCTTACATCATCAATACTTAACCCACAGAAATAACCCATTTTATGACACAAGTAAATGTCATGTTTTTCATTACCAGCTTCCTCAGGGGTATGCGTTGTGAATACCAATCTTTTCCTAACCTCCTCTAATGATTTGTATTTATGAAGTAAATAAAAGGCACTTGAAAAACCATGCGCTTCATTTAAATGATACACTTCAGGTTCAAAATTTAATTCATCAATTAATTTAGCACCACCCACTCCCAATAAAATGAATTGAGCAACTTTGGTTGCTACATTAGCATCATATAAACGATGTGTGATTGTCTGAGACACATAATCGTTTTCAGGTAAATCAGTGCTCAATAAAAATAAGGGAGCACTATTAAATATGCTTGGGGCCAAATAAAATGCTTTAACCCAAACTGGATGATCATGAATCATTATTTGGTACCTAATGCCAGTATCTTCTAAAAAACTATATATTTTCTCCATGAAAGTTACCTGAAGCGTTTGATCCTGGTTTCTAGCTTGATCATAATATCCATATTTCCATAAAATACCTATTCCAATCAAATTTTGTTTTAATTCAAAAGCACTTCTTAAATGAGAGCCTGCTAAAAAACCCAATCCACCACTATAAATTTTTAATGGTTGGTGAATTGCAAATTCCATAGAAAAATAAGCTGCACTTATTCTGAATTGTTCATTAATTGCATAAGGCACCTGGTAATTTCTAAAACTCATAGTATTAGGTCGTTTGATAATTTGTCTGCAATATAATGGTATTTACCTAAATAGTTATTGTGGCAAAAATTTTGAAATTAATATCAATCGTTTGCAAAGGTTTTTTTGAATTATTTTTTTGCCTTTGATTTCTTAATTCGATCAAATTTATTATTGAAATCACAGGTTACACCTCGATGATTTCCGCAATTGCCGTTTTCTTTAATTGTGATTTCATTTTGGATAATAGTAAATTGGACAATACAAGCGTCCCCTTTTTCACTATAGGTTGCGGTATTATTTTTAAATTGAAGTAGCCCTTTAAGTTCACCGGAACAATTATTATCATCGTTTTCAAAATGGATAAAAAATTGGTATTTATTGGGTGCTCCATTGTCTCTTAAAGCAATAAAGTTTTTTGCATCTGCCCCATAATTAGCGCTATAGATATTTTTAGTAGGGGCAGCTTCGATTGGGTTGATAATAATTTTTTTTTCGGGTTGCTTATTGCTATCATAATAAATCAATCTAAAATTCCCATCTGAAAAGGCCCATCCTTTTTTTTCATAAAACACGTTGCCTTGTGTAGAAAGGCTATTTTCATCAATTAAGAAGGAAGGTTCTCTATTGATGGTTATTGTTTTTATAAATTTAGTCGAATGGTTAGCATACTTCTCAAATTCAGTAATCATTTTATAATCTAGGTACTTATTTTTTTTATTAAACACAAGTACAACAATATCATGCTTATTTTGGTATTCTATTGTCAATAATAAATAATATTCATTCTCTTTTATTATTTTCAATAATGGGTGAATGATTGCTTTTCTCTTATTTTTTATGTTTATGATGTGTGCAATAATTGAGTCAGGTATAAATTGAGCGAGTGCTTTTCTTTCAATTTTAAACGTATCAATAAAACTGGTAAAATTGGTATCTGAAATAGTCGTAGGAAGGGTAATGGGTTTAAAAATATTTTTGAAATCATCAATTTTTATAGGTGTATTTCCAGATAGATCTGTTGCTTTATTTCCACATGCTATTAAAAACAGCAATAAAATGATTGAAATGGAAAAATGACGCATTTGCTACTTTTTGATAAAATTAGTCTAACAAGCTGAGTTTCACAAAAGCTTTTATGGTTAAATTTACATTATATGCAATCCAACAAATCTCTAGATAATTTACATGAATCTGTTCCCGTTCAAAAAAAGGTAGGGTGGCGAAAATTAATGGCATTTATTGGACCTGCTTATTTGGTGAGTGTAGGCTATATGGATCCAGGAAATTGGGCCACTGATTTAGCAGGTGGAGCTGCTTTTGGCAATCAATTAATCTGGATTTTACTATTAAGTAATTTAATGGCAATTTTATTACAAAGTTTGAGTGCCAGATTGGGTATTGTTAGGCGATTAGATTTGGCACAGGCCAATAGGGAAACCTATCCTCCCCTTGTAAATATATCACTTTATATTTTGGCTGAATTAGCCATTGCAGCTACTGACTTAGCTGAAGTTTTAGGGATGGCAATTGGTATTAAATTGTTGACGGGGCTCCCCATGATTTATGGTACATTCATTACAGTTACTGATACTTTTTTATTCTTGTTTTTGCAACGCTATGGAATTCGTAAAATGGAATCCTTTATCATTATATTAGTGGCAACCATTGGGATAAGTTTTTTTGTCCAATTAGGAATTGCTAAACCTGATCTATCTTATGCACTTAAAGGGTTGATTCCTACAAATTTATCACCAGAAGCATTGTACATTGCTGTTGGAATTATTGGAGCCACGGTGATGCCGCACAATTTATATCTACATTCGGCATTGGTACAAACAAGGAAAATAGATAGAAATGAAGCCGGTATAAAAAAATCAATTTTTTATAATTTTATTGATAGCGCTGTAGCTTTGAATGCTGCTTTTTTTGTGAATGCAGCTATTTTAATTTTAGCAGCTACCGCATTTTTTACAACAGGTCATAAAGAGGTTGCCAAAATAGAAGATGCACATGCATTATTGGCACCTTTATTAGGTTCAAAATTAGCCCCCATTTTATTTGCAATTGCCTTAATTGCTGCAGGTCAAAGTTCAACGGTAACTGGAACCTTAGCGGGACAAATCGTGATGGAAGGATATTTGAAATTAAGGCTTAATCCATGGATTAGGAGGTTAATTACCCGTTTAGTTGCCATCATTCCTGCAGTTTTGGTCATTGGGATTTTAGGAGAAAATAGGGTAGATGCTTTATTGATTTTTAGCCAAGTAATTTTGAGTTTACAATTAGGTTTTGCCGTCATTCCGCTCATTCATTTTGTGAGCGATAAAAAAACGATGGGTTCATTTGCAATCGGTTGGAAAATAAAATTGTTAGCTTGGTTGGTTGCCACAATTCTAGTGTATTTGAATGGGAATTTGGTGTTTAATTTTGCACTTATTTTTTTTGCATCAATTAGTAGTATTATTTTAAAACTGTTGATTAGCTTATTAATCATATTCTTTATTGGTTTGTTGGTATTTATCACCATTTATCCTTGGATTCAAAAGCATGTAATTAAAGAGGGTGCTTTTGATTTACATGGAGATGCAATTGAATTGGATTGGACACAATCAACACCTTTACAACGAATAGCCATTACAGTAGACTTCTCAAAAAGTGACAAAAAATTAATTAAAACCGCTATTGACCATGCCTTCCTTCATCAACCTGTAAAAATGAAAGTTGCCACTGAATTCATTTTGATTCATATTGTGGAAAGTGCAACTGCACATTATTTATTAGAAGCTAGTGATGATATCGAATCAAGAAAAGACCAAGAACGACTCGATAAGTATGTACAAGCTTTAATTGCAAAAGGGTACAAAGCATCTACTGTATTGGGATATCAAAGTAGAGTAAAAGAAATAGTTCGTATTGTTAAAGAAAAAGAAGTACAATTGTTGGTAATGGGGGCACATAAACACCATGGTTGGAAAGATTATCTTTTTGGGGAAACGATTGAGTCAGTTAGACATCAGTTACATATTCCTGTATTGATTGTAAATCAATAATTTCCATATTTATTAGGACAATGAATCATTTAAATTATGTGGACATTTTGTACATTTGCACACAAAATTTATACTTTATGGTACAAAAAATTAAAGTTGCCAACCCAGTGGTTGAATTGGATGGTGATGAAATGACCCGAATTATTTGGAAGTTTATCAAGGATAAGTTAATCCTTCCTTATTTAGAAATTGACATCAAATATTATGATTTAGGAATGGAATATCGTGATGAGACAAATGATCAAGTAACCATTGACGCTGCAAATGCCATTAAGCAATATGGGGTTGGTATTAAATGTGCAACCATAACACCTGATGAGCAAAGAGTTGAGGAGTTTAAATTAAAGCAAATGTGGAAAAGTCCAAATGGCACCATTCGTAATATTTTGGATGGTACAGTATTTCGTGAACCCATTGTTTGTAGCAATGTACCCCGCTTAGTGCCAAACTGGACGGCGCCTATTTGTATTGGTCGTCATGCATTTGGGGATCAATACCGTGCTACCGACTTTGTAACAAAAGGGAAAGGGAAATTAACGATTAAGTTTGAAGGTGAGGATGGAACAAATCAAGAGTTTGAAGTATTCAACTATAAAGGAGATGGGGTTGCTTTAGCAATGTACAATACAGACGAAAGTATTTATGGTTTTGCACGTGCTTGTTTTAACCAAGCATTGGCAAAAAAATGGCCTTTGTATTTATCAACTAAAAACACCATTTTGAAAAAGTATGATGGTCGTTTTAAAGATATTTTTGAAGAAGTATATCAAAATGAATTTAAAGCTAAATATGCAGAGGCAGGTATTACTTATGAGCATCGTTTAATTGATGACATGGTAGCGAGTGCTTTAAAGTGGAATGGCAACTTCGTTTGGGCTTGTAAAAACTATGATGGTGATGTACAGTCTGATACTGTTGCGCAAGGTTTTGGTTCATTAGGTTTAATGACTTCCACTTTAATTACGCCAGATGGTAAAGTAATGGAAGCCGAAGCAGCACACGGAACAGTGACGCGTCACTTCCGTGAACATCAAAAAGGCAATAGAACTTCTACCAACCCAATTGCTTCCATTTTTGCATGGACAAGAGGATTGGAATTCAGAGGTCAATTGGATAACAACCAGGAATTAATTCACTTTGCAAAGGCATTAGAAGCAGTGTGTGTGGAAACAGTTGAGTCAGGAATCATGACCAAGGATTTGGCTGTTTGTGTTCACGGTAATAAAGTGAGCCATGGGAATCATTATGTTTATACAGAAGAATTTTTGGATGCTTTAGATGCGAATCTTCAAAAAAAACTTGCCTAAAGTTTTTACATCATAAAAAAGCCCTTACAATGTAAGGGCTTTTTTATGGGTTGGTGTTAATTATTTCAATACTGCTAATACTGGATTACCGATGGATCCACTTGGCATTTGAATGCCCAATAAGGTAGTAATGGTTGGCGCTATGTCTGTCATGTAAGTAGGTGTATTTACAATTCCGTGCTTGATACCATTTCCTACCAATAAAAACGGAATATGTGCATCATAATTATACAAAACACCATGACTGGTTCCTGTTACACCACCATCTATTACGCCCGATTTGGTTAATACCATCAAATCCCCTCCGCGTTGTGCATTGAAACCATTCACTATCTTTTCTCTGGCTATTTGAGGTAAAGGAGCGATGGCTGCCTTTCTGCTTTCAACCACTTGCAAAACTTGTGGCTTTTTCTCTAAATAACTAGTAATTAATTGGGTTAAATTTTCATTGTTAATATGTAAGCTATCTATGAGAGCGTGATTATAGTAAATATTGTATTCTCCTACGAATGAAACCAATTTAGGGTCTAATTTATTTGCAAGTAAGCATGCAATGATATCATTTTTTATAGCACCATCATCATAGATATCGCCAGGTATATTATGATTTTTAGCATAACCTGGGATGTTGGCAACTGCATGATCGGCTGTTAAAAAAACGGTGTAATTATCCTTTCCCACTTGGTTGTCTAAGAAACCAAAAAAATCTGCTAAAATTTGATCTAGTTTTACATAACCATCTAGGGTTTCCCATGAATTTGGACCAAAAGAATGTCCAATATAATCTGGTGAAGAAAAGCTAACGGCAAGTAAATCAGTGATTGAATCTTGCCCCATTTTTTCGTTCAATAAAGCTTGTTTTGCTATATCAATTACGAGTTGATTGCCATGTGGGGTGGTTGCGATTTTGCTATAATCTTTCCCAATAAAGGAAGTTAAATCATAGGGAAAATGTTTCGCATCTTTACCAAATGGAGTAGATTCATATACATTTTCGTCTGCATCACAATTGGATTCATATATTGATTTTGACAAACTTAAGTTCCAACCTTTTACATATAAACTATCAACATGGTGTTCATTATTATATTTTGATAGCCAATTAGGAAGTGTAGCTGTATAATAAGTTGATGTAATAAAATTTCCCGTTTTTGTGTCATACCAATAAGCAGCATCAGCAGAGTGGCCGGCGGGCAAAATTGCACCTCTATCTTTCAAGGAAACACCGATTACTTTACTTTTAAAATTGGTTGCTAATTTTAATTCATCCCCAATGGTCGTAGTCCACAAATTGATTGGACTCATTTGGCCTGCTACATCATTTGAAGTGCCTACTGCATGCACATTGGCATCTTCTACACAATACACTTGCTTTTGTTTGAAATTATCATACCAACCATTACCCGCAATACCATGTATTGCCGGGACGCTTCCTGTGAATACACAAGCGTGTCCACAAGCAGTAACTGTTGGTACATAGGGAATCATGGTATGATCACAACTTGCCCCTTGATTGATGAAATGAAGAAATCCATTTTGAGTGGTGAAAAAAGGTTTAAATTTTTGAACATAATCCCATCTCATTTGGTCCACAACAATACCTACAACCAATCTTGGTTTCCCATTAATAACTTTTATAGAGGTATTTATTTTTGAAGTTTGTGCATTGGATTGCGACATTAATAAACACAGGCAAAAGGCAATTATGTATTTCATAGTTTTCAGATAATGTTAAAGGTTCTAAGTAACAAAAATTAAATAATACATGCAAAATAAGTTAATTATCAGTGTGGTAAAGCTTAAAATGTTTAAATTTGTATTACTAATTACAAAGTATTATGGTTGACATTTTTGATCGATTAACAAAAAACTATGGTCCTATAGGACAACATCGGGAAAGAGCACATGGTTATTTTGCATTCCCAAAACTAGAAGGTGATGTTGGTTCAAAAATGAAGTTTAGGGGAAAAGAAATGATTGTGTGGAGTTTAAATAATTACTTAGGATTAGCAAATCATCCTGAAGTTCGTAAAGCAGACGCTATGGCCACTACCCAATATGGATTGGCTACGCCCATGGGTGCAAGAATGATGAGTGGGAATAGTGATTTGCATGAACAATTGGAAACTGAATTGGCCAATTTTGTCCAAAAAGAGGATGCCATTTTAATGAATTATGGATACCAAGGCATTATGAGTGCTATTGATACAATGTGTGGTAGGCACGATGTGGTTGTCTATGATGCAGAGTGTCATGCATGTATTATTGACGCTTTAAGAATGATTCCTGGTCACCGTTTTGTTTTTAAACACAATGATGTGGAGGATTGTGAAAAGCAATTGGAACGTGCTAAAACATTGGCAGATAAACAAGGTGGAGGTATACTTATCATAACAGAAGGTGTTTTTGGAATGGCAGGTGATCAGGGTAAGTTAAAAGAAATTGCTGCATTAAAAAACAAAGTGCCCTTTAGACTTTTAGTTGATGATGCGCATGGATTTGGAACATTAGGGGAAACAGGTGCAGGAGCAGGAGAGGCACAAGGCTGCCAAGCTGATATTGATTTGTATTTTTCTACATTTGCGAAAAGCATGGCATCTATTGGTGCTTTTATGGCTGGCCCCAAAACAATTATTGATTATATTCGATATAATATCCGCTCTCAAATATTTGCCAAAAGCTTGCCAATGCCCTATGTGGTGGGTAATTTGAAAAGACTTGAATTATTAAGGACTTCGCCTGAATTAAAAGAAAATCTTTGGAAAAATGCATTGGCATTACAAAATGGATTAAAGGAAAAAGGGTTTGATATTGGGAAAACCGATTCAGTTGTTACACCAGTTTACATGAAAGGAGGCGTCGAAGAAGCCACCGCTATGGTAATGGATATTAGGGAGAATTATAAAATATTTTGTTCCATAGTTGTGTATCCAGTCATTCCCAAAGGACATATTATTTACAGATTAATTCCAACAGCCGTGCACACCCAGGAGGAAATTGATTTAACCTTACTTGCATTTAGTGAGACGAAAGCAAAACTAGATGCTGGTGTTTATAGGGTAAATGAAATTCCAGATATGGCAAATAAATAGTTTAAAAATTAGTTGAAGTAGTCAATTTTTGAACGTTCAGTTTTAATGAGCTCAATACTCACATTTAATTCAAAGCCAATAAGTAATATAAGTGCGTTAAGATAGACCAGTGTCATTACAATTAAAACTGTACCAATAGAGCCGTATATTTTATTGTAACTACTAAAGTGATTAACCCAATAAGAAAATCCAAAAGTTGTAAGTAACATTAATAAAGTAGACAAAATAGCGCCTGATGATGTCAATGGCCATTTTTCTTTAATATGTGGAGCAAACTTATAAATAAACGCATTCCCGAAAAACAATAAAAGGATAATAATAAACCACCTTAATGTATTCCAATAGGGGAGCAAAGTGCTTTTTTTAATATTAAATCCAGCTCTTAATAAAGACGCAAGTTGGTCCTGTCCAATAAGAACCATTAAACTCGCTACAATAAGCATTATAAGTATGATGGTTAAACGCAATGCACGCAATCGTTGGTGAAGAAAAAAAGGTTTGTTTTGCATAATTGATTTATCAAAACTTCGAATGATCCCCGTCATTGCATTTGATGCATAAAAAAGCAATAATATAAATCCAAAGGAAAAAATACCAACATGCTGGCTGAGTAAATCATTAATTATTTCTAATATAAAATGGTAGGTATTTGAGTTGGGTGAGATGTCTTTGAAAAGAGATAGAATTTGTGTTTTTATTTTAAATGATTTTGGGAAATAGGGAATAAGGGAAAATAAAAATAGAAACCCGGCAGGTAGTGCCATAATTAAATTAAAAGAAATGGCTGCAGCTCGATCATACAAGCCTAATGTATTTAATTGCTTGGCGAAAAATTTAAAAACCTGATAAACACTTATTTGTTGAAATCCTGGTAAATAAATTTTTTTTGATTTCTTTTTTAAAAACTGAACAAGTGGGTTCAATATCAAAGAAAAAAAAGAAAAAATTACTTGTGAAGTGGATTTAAGCATATTAAAGACTTTGCTTTTTTCTTTGTTGGTATTCGTCTAATTTACGTTGGTATTCTTTTGCAAACTTACTATGTTCTTCAAAAGTAGCACTAAAATGATGGTAACCGCTAAAATCTGCTTTTGCTACAAAATAGAGGTAATTGGTTTTTGGTGCATTTAATATTAAGTCGATGGTTGTAGGACTAGGTGTACAAATGGGCCCAGGAGGCAATCCAAGTTTACGATACGTATTATAGGGAGATGGGTTGTTTAAATATTTTTCATAGATGCGCGTCAAAGTAAAATCTTTCATTGCATATTTTATGGTCGGGCAAGCTTGTAAACGCATACTTTTTTTCAATCGGTTTAAATAGACACTTGCAATTAAACTTTTATCGGTATCATAGTTGCATTCTTCTTCAACAATGGATGCCAATGTATAAACTTGATTGGGGGTCATTCCTAGAGAAATCGCTTTGACTTGTCTATTATGCAAGCTCCAAAACTGCTTGGATTGTTCTTTCATTTTTATCAACAATTTTGGCATTGAGGTGGACCAATACAAAGTATATGTGTTGGGTATAAATAATGTCAACAATTGGGTTGTATCTGTGCCAAATGGGGCTAATGAATCATTGTTGTTAAAAAATTGGGCAGCAGTGGTGCTATCACTTGACAATGTATTTCCGATTAATTTAGCAAGTTCACCAATGGTGCGCACTTTGTTTACAACAAAATTTACGGTGAATTGGTGATTGTTTCTGAGTATTCTAACAAGCCCAAGTAAACTTGTATTTTTTTTGATTAAAAATTTTCCTGGTTTTAATTTATTTTCTATATCAAAAACTGAGGCTAGCAATAAAAAACTAGGTTTTTCTAAAATGATATGTTGGGCTAGTAAACTATCCGCAAGTGCATTGATTCCTGAACCATCATAGACTAAGCTTGTTTTTTCTTTTTTAAAACGAGTTGTGTTTATGAAAACATTGTATGATTCGTAAGATATTAATATGATAAATACTGCAAGGATTAATTTTTTCATATTTCAAAATTCATAAAAAATCCCCACCTATTGGAGGGTGGGGACAAGTTTTTAAAAAGTCATTTTACAATAAATTGAAAATCAATTCATTTATTTGTTCGTTGCTGGTTTTGTTTGTGGAGCAGCCGATTGAGAAGCTGGTGATTGTGGCGCTGCTGTTTGTTGTTGAACTGGAGAGGTTGCAGAAGTATTCACCTTATTTAACAACCCTTTTTCAGAGGTTGACCCAGTTGCTGATTTTAAAAAAAGGGTTGAGGACATTGCCAATACAGCTATTACAGCAACAAAAATCCAAGTTCCCTTTTCTAAAACATCCGTTGTTTGCTTAACACCCATAAAATTATTGGTTAGACCACCTACATTCGCATTTAAACCACCCCCTTTAGGATTTTGAATCAAGACCATAAATCCAAGACCAATACAGGCAGTAATCATTAAGATTATAAATAAAGTAATCATTTGTTGATTTGTTTTAATTGTTCGATAAGAGAAGCAAAATAAACGGATTTTTCAGGAAAAATAAAACTTAATTTAGAATAAATGGCTATTGCCTTGTTATAATTGCCTTGTTGCTCCCAAATTTTAGCCATGGCCTCTGTTATAATTTCGGGTGCATTATTGGCTTTTTCAGCAATTTTGGTGATTATTAACTCCTGATCTGCTACGATTTCATGGATGGGTAGGCTATTTTCATCTTGATTTTTTAACACTTTTAGCCAAGCCGTAAAACTTCTTAATTGCGTTGTAAATTTGTCCTGAGGTATTTTTGAAAGGTCAATTTCAATGCCTTGGTCCCTGAAATAGTCTTTTTGAGTTGCGGATTCATTTTTTTCAAATACAAGTGATTCAGCAACAACTGGTTCCTTGTATTGAGCAAATTGGTCGGAGAGAATTGTATTTAACTTCATGTTTGGTGAGGCAACAATGTCAGCACTTTCTTCCTTTGCAAGCCATCGTAACAATTGTAAAGTAGATGGAAAAAAACTGGTTGTTTTTTGCAACTGAGTGGTATACTTATCAGAACCCTCTAAGGCATACTTTTTGGTCAATAACAACTGTAAACTAGCACTATATGCATTCTCCGCTACACATTGGGCTAACAAACTAGTTTCGATTTTTGAAAGGTCATCGTATCCTGTCCATTTTAACAAAACAGCATCTAAAGTTGATTTACCCATATTTTACCAGTTTGAAAAAATTTGATTAAATATATCATCTGTTATGTTCCGAACTATTTCATCCATTAATTGTCCCTCTGCTTGATTTAAGGATAGATTTGCAGCAAAATCAAAGTTTCTCGTAACATCAAATTCTTGCTCTTTGTTATCTAAAGTCTTTTTCAACAAAACGTGAACGGTGACTGTTAAGCGGTTTGTTGTAGCTTGTTGTGCACTCACCCCAACAGTTTGAGTTGGATCATAATTGGTGATTGTTGCGAAAATTTGATAATGGGCGTCGTCACTATTAGTACGGGTTAATTTGGTTTGTCCAATTATTTTTTGTTGTAGCTTATCAGTTAACAGAGGTGCTAATTGAGGGTTCACATACCTAGCCTTATTCTCGATAAAACCAATCTTTACTGTTTTGACATTATCTGGAATAACAGCGTCTCTAAAGCTATATATACCACATGCTGACAATAAAGTCGAGCATAGTATTAACCAGCAACTTATCGTTTGTTTTTTCAAGTTTGGTATTTGATTGAATGGTGAATTATTCTTCAATATTATATTCTTTAATTTTTCTGTAAAGTGTTCTCTCACTTATTCCTAAATCAGAAGCAGCATCTTTTCTTCTACTTCGGTGTTTTTTCAAAGCTTTTAAAATGAGCTCTTTTTCTTTATCCATAATATTTAAAGACTCCTCAACTTCATAATGATTTTGTAGTTCATTTTCGATAAGCAAAGGTTGGCTATGGTTGATTTGAACAGGCGAAATTGGGGTAGGTATGTTGTTGCTTGCTTGAATGGTATTAGAGGTAATGTTGTTTTGTAACATTTCTTCTTTTAGTTCATTCATCATAGCGTCTCGTGTAAAATTACCAGTTTGAACTGCAATAGAAGGATTTTGCAGCATTTCAAAAAACATTTTTTTCAATTCATTTACATCCTTTTTCATATCAAAAAAAAGTTTGTATAAAATTTCTCTTTCATTTGCAAATTCACCTACCGGGTTTCCAGGCGCAATCATTGGCATGTTATGCTTTGTTATTTTTGGCAGGAACCCATTTAAAATTTGGCCATTGATTTGGTCTGTGTTGCTTAAAACTGATATCTGCTCCGCAATATTTTTTAATTCACGTACGTTTCCAGGCCAACTATAAGTAGTTAATAAATTCCGGGCATCTTCATCCAAATAAATGGGTTTGGTCTTGTATTTTTCTGCAAAATCAACAACAAATTTTCTAAATAATAATGGAATATCTTCCTTGCGGTCCCTTAAGCTCGGCACTCTGATTGGAACGGTATTTAACCGATAATACAAGTCTTCTCTAAATTTACCTTTTTGAGTAAATTCCATTAATTCTCTGTTGGTTGCTGCAATTACACGTACGTCTGTTTTTTGAACTTTTGAAGAACCCACCCTTATAAATTCACCAGTTTCCAATACCCGCAACAACCTTGCTTGTGTTCCTAAAGGCATTTCGCCAATTTCATCTAAAAAAATGGTCCCTCCATTTACTGTTTCGAAATATCCTTTTCGACTATCTACTGCACCTGTAAAGGATCCTTTTTCGTGACCAAATAATTCTGAATCAATTGTGCCTTCTGGAATTGCGCCACAATTAACGGCAATAAAAGGGTTGTGTTTTCGTGCCGATAAACTGTGTATGATTTGGGAGAATACTTCTTTTCCAACCCCTGATTCACCAACAATTAAAACAGTCAAATCGGTTGCTGCAACTTGCTCGGCTGTATTCAGTGCATGGTTTAATGCTGGCGTATTACCTATGATACTGAATCTATTTTTTAATGATTGCAAATCCATAATTATATTGTTTTATGAACCCTGCCTAATAGGGTACCTTTTGTAAAGTCAGTAACCAGCACATTTATATAATCTCCTTTTTTTAAATTGTGTTGTTCTTTAGCAAAAACGATTACCTTGTTTTGACTGTTTCTTCCCATCCATTCAAGTTCACTTTTTTTACTATTCCCTTCAATTAAAACTTCAAATATTTTTCCTACATCCCTTTTATTGCTTTCATTTGATAAATCCCACTGTACATCTACAATTTCTTGCAACCTTGCTTTTTTTATGTGTTCAGGTATATCGTCTTCGTATCTTTTAGCAGCTAGGGTTCCAGGACGTTCTGAATAAAAATACATGTAACTATAATCATAATTTGCTTCCCTCATTATGCGTATTGTATCTTGATGATCTTCCTCCGTTTCGGTACAAAAACCAGCAATAATATCAGCTGAAATACTACAGGTTGGCATGAGTTCTCTAATACGAGCTACTTTTGCCAAATACCACTCTCTGGTATAAGTTCGGTTCATTAATTGTAGTATTCTGTTACTTCCACTTTGTACAGGCAGGTGAATATACTTACAAATATTTGGATACTTATTCATTGTAAACAACACTTCATCAGTGATATCTTTTGGATGTGACGTACTAAACCGAACACGTAATCGATTGTTAATTTGTGCAACAAGTTCAAGTAATTGTGCAAAAGTTACCGATACATTGGTTGCTGGGTTGGTCCAATAATAACTATCTACATTTTGACCCAACAAGGTAATTTCCCTATACCCCTTTTCAAATAAATCAACACATTCGGCTATAATACTAAAAGCATCCCTACTGCGTTCGCGACCACGTGTAAATGGAACCACACAAAAGCTACACATATTATTGCATCCGCGCATAATGGATACAAACCCACAAATACCATTTCCTTCCAATCGAACAGGGGAGATATCTCCATACGTTTCGTCTCTGCTCAAAAGTACATTTACTGCTTTTTGGCCAGTACCTGCTTCCACAATTAAAGCGGGGAGGGTTCGATAGGCATCAGGGCCTACCACAATATCCACTAATTTTTCTTCCTCTAAAAGTTTTGATTTTAATCGTTCTGCCATACAACCTAAAATACCCACCAGCAAACTAGGCTTAGCAGATTTTAACTTTTTAAATTCTGTCAATCTTTTTCTAACTGTTTGTTCTGCTTTTTCTCGAACGGAGCATGTATTCACTAAAATTAAATCTGCTATGGATGCATCTCTCGTGCTGCCGTAACCATCGTTTTCTAAAATAGAGGCAACCACTTCACTGTCAGCAAAATTCATCGCACAACCATAACTTTCTACATAGAAGAATTTATGGAATTGCTTATTTGAATTGAGTGATTCAAAGGCTTCTCCTTGTCTTTTTTCGTCATGTATTTTCGTATCACTCGCGTATAGTTCCATTTATGTTAGCCCCTTTTGTTTAGGCTGCAAATTTACTTAAAATTTTTAGATTGTGTCATATTGTCATATATTTACTTCTTAATTTGAGCATGAATTGATTTCTTATATATTTAATTTTATTTATGCAATAGAAATAAAATTTTACAAGGGGAAAAGTTACGAATGTCTAACTTATTTTAATTTGTATATTTGAGAAAATCATGAATGAATGTTTAAATGGCCTTTAATTGTATTGTTTTTATTTGTTTGTTTTTCTACTTATTCTCAAGAAGTAGTTGTCGCTAAATTAAGATCAGAGACTTCGAGAAATATTAAAAAAGAAGTGGATACCTCCATTTGGAATTGGAAAACAGGAGGTTTGTATAATTTTAATTTATCGCAAAGTGCCTTAAGTAATTGGGCGGCAGGGGGTGATAATTTTAACTTGGCCTTGACGAGTTATTTTAACTATTTTGCTTTTTATCAAAAACCGAGACAAAATTGGGATAATAACTTGGATGTAAATTTGGGTTACATGCAATCAACAAGTTTAGGGGGAAGAAAGAATGATGATAGATTAGATTTACTGAGTAAATACGGATATAAAATTGATTCCACCGGTAAATTATATGTATCAGCACTTTTTAATTTTCGTTCTCAATTTTTTGATGGTTTTAGTTATAATGGAACCAATGCCAATCTTATTTCTAGTTTTTTGTCTCCAGCCTATATCATTTTATCAGCAGGGGTTGATTTCAAGCCTGATAATGAATTATCTGTTTTCTTTTCTCCAATAACTTCTAGAACAACACTCGTTGTAAACAATAAACTTTCTGAACAAGGTAAATATGGCGTTGATGTAGGAAAGCATTTTTACAGGGAAACTGGCTTATTTGTTACGGTGAATTACAATCGAAATATCACGCCCACTATATCTTACAAAGGAAGAGCTGATTTTTTTTCAAATTACTACCAGAAGCCTGAAAATGTAAATATCTACATGACAAATTTATTCATGTTTAAGATTCATAAAAATTTTACGGCTAATTATAGTCTTGATTTCATGTACGATGATAAAATTCGCATCTTTGGTCCCAATAAAAATGCACCTGGGCTACAATTAAAAAGTATCATTGGTATTGGTTTTGTAAAACCATTGTCTGTAAAAAAAGTAGTAAATAAGTCCTAATTTTTTGTTGTAAATTAGGTATTCATTTCCTAAAAAAATTTCAAATTAACAAACTGCTTTTAATGTATTTTTTATGATCGATGCCCTTTGTGTTAATGCCTGGTAATTGTTGCTCATAATAGTTACATGACCCATTTTGCGTCCCGGTTTGGTTTGTTTTTTTCCATAGATGTGAACAAATACATTGTCCAATTGTAAAACATCTTTTAAACCAGCATATACAACTTCGCCCTCACATCCTTCAGCTCCAATAATGTTTACCATTGCAGATGGTTCTATAGGGGCTGGATTGCCAAGTGGATATTGTAATAATATTCTCCACAACATATCATATTGGCTGCAGTAATTGGCTTCAATCGTATGGTGTCCACTATTGTGAACTCTTGGGGCGGTCTCATTTACCCATATTTCGCCCTTGTTATCAATAAACAATTCAATGGCAAATAAACCAGGACTATTTAATCCATTTGCTACTTTTCTGGCAATCGCTTCGGCTTTCCACAACTGTGTATCTTCTATTTTAGCAGGACTAATTTGGTAGTCTAATAAATTGTAAACTGGGTCAAAAATCATTTCAGCAGGAGGGAAGATAATGGTATTTCCCATGGCATCCATTGCAATAATCAAGGAAATTTCTTTGCCAATGTTAATTTTCTTTTCTAAAACGGCAGGAGCATTAAATCCCAATTCCAACTCCATTTGATTATTCATTACCTGAACCCCTTTGCCATCATAACCACCTTCGCCTAGTTTATGAACAGCAGGTAAAAAATCAATATAATTCAAAAGTGCTGCACTTGATGTTGTTATGTGAAATGCAGCAGTGGGAATTTCATTGTCTACATAAAATTGCTTTTGTAGTATTTTATTTTTAATTGTTTTAATGGCAGCAGGGGTGGGGTATACTTTTACACCTTCTTTCTCTAATTGTGCTAAAGCTGCTACATTGACTGCCTCAATCTCTATTGTAATTGCATCTAAGTTTTTGCCAAATTGATATACTGCATCAAAATCTGTAATGTTACCCAAGGTAAAATGGTGACAAAGATGTGCAGCGGGACAATTGGGATCATTTTCCATCACATAAGTAGTTACATCATAATTTGTTGCTGCTTGTAACAACATTCTTCCTAATTGTCCACCGCCTAAAATGCCTACTTTCATAAGTTCCAATTTATTTTAGTAAAGATAAGCCGAAAAGCAACTAAATTTGTAAGGAACAATTTTAACAATATGCAAGCTCCTGTGATTATTTCAGTGAAAGACTTGGTAAAATCTTATGGTGATTTTATTGCAGTAAATGGAATTAGTTTTGATGTATATACTGGAGAAATTTTTGGTTTATTAGGCCCCAATGGTGCTGGAAAATCAACCACTTTAGAAATTATTGAAACACTCAGGCAAAAAACAAGTGGGACTATTGTAGTTGATGGGCATGATTTAGACAAGGACCCTGCTTCCATAAAAAAAATAATAGGTGTACAGTTACAAACTTCTGGATTTTACCCTAGTTTGAATTTGACGGAATTAATTCACTTATTTGTTGGATTGTACCAAAGTGATATTGAACCAAGCGATTTGTTAAAAAAAGTAAACCTAGAAGACAAGGCCAAAGCAAAATATAAAGAAATGAGCGGAGGGCAAAAACAACGTTTTTCCATTGCCACCACTTTAATTAACAGGCCTAAAATTATTTTTTTAGACGAACCTACCACTGGATTAGATCCTCAAGCAAGAAGAAATTTATGGGATTTAATTAAAGAAATTAGAGACAATGGGACTACTGTCATTATCACCACTCATTACATGGATGAAGCAGAAATTTTATGTGACCGAGTTGCTATTGTGGACAGTGGTAAAATAGTAGCAATTAATACGCCAAATAAATTAATTGATAATTTAGTGGCAACAGGTTTTGAAAAAGAAAAAGAAGTTAAAAAAGCAAATTTAGAAGATGTATTTATCAACCTCACTGGTAAAGCATGGAGAGCAGATTAGGAAAAATTCAATACTATACGCTACAAAAGATTAAATAAAATTAAATATGACACAAGATTTACGTTATCCCATTGGAAAATACCAACCAATGCCTTTTAGCGAGGAAACAAAAAAGCAATGGATTCAGGAAATAAGAATTACCCCTTCTGATGTGGAACATATTCTTTTAAATTTAGACAAAGCGCAATTAGATACTCCTTACCGAGATGGAGGTTGGACAGTAAATCAATTGGTTCATCATATAGCTGATAGCCATATGAATGCATTTATTCGATTTAAATTAGCACTTACTGAGGATGTACCCACTATCAAACCCTATGATGAAAATGCATGGGTAGTCACAGCAGACGTGTTAGCAACACCTTTAAATTATTCTGTAACTTTATTGCATGCATTACATGAAAGATGGGCAAATTTGTTGGATAGTTTAACACCCGAACAATTTGAACGTAAATTATTTCATCCTGTGCGCAATGCTGAAGTTTCAATTTGGGATTTGTTTACCATTTATGCTTGGCATGGCAAGCATCACATTGCGCATATTAAAGCTTTGAGAGATCAAAAAGGATGGTAATTTTTTTACTGCTTTGATAAGTATAAAAAATTATACAAACAAGCTTCTATCAACTTCAGCTATTAAAAATACACTGCCAATGACCAAAATTAAATCTTGGGAATTGGCATTTTTTTTGGCAGCTTCAATGGCTATATTTACATTTTGATAATCATCCCCATTTCTGTTTAATTTATTACCTTTTTCGGCCAATGAAATGGCAGATAAGGCTCTTGGAATTTGAGCTTGTGTATAATAGTAAACTGCATTTAAAGGCAATAATTTTAAAACTGCATCAATGTCTTTGTCTTTAACCATACCCATTACAATGTGTAAATTTGTGTAATGGGTACATGCTAATTGTTCCAGCAGGGCAATGATTCCGGGTTCATTATGTGCAACATCTAAAACCAATTTTGGGTTTGTTTGAACACATTCCCAGCGTCCTAGTAAACCTGTATTTTTCTTTACCTTTAATAAAGCTTTATGAAGGGTACTCGCAGTTAATTTCCATCCCATTGATGATAAAATCTGAGCAGCTGTTAATACGCCAATTAAATTTTTTGACTGGTACTGGCCGGGTAAATCACATTCGATTGTAAATTTTTTTGGAAAGATTGGGGCATCAATCAAATGGATGAGGGGTTGGTTGAATTCAAAATAGGAGGTTTCCCAATTGTTTTGAAAGTGCTTCAGGTTTATAAATTCATCAGCAAAATAAATGGGAGCGTTAAAAGAATTTGCTGTTTCTTCAAAAATTTTCTTGGTTTCCAATAAAGTTTCACTAATCACAACAGGCGTGTCTTTTTTGATAATGCCCGCTTTTTCTGTTGCAATTTCATGCAACGTATTTCCTAACAAGGCCATATGATCCCATCCAATATTTGTGATGATACTTAGTTCGGGGCTAATGACATTGGTGCTGTCTAATCGACCTCCTAAACCCGTTTCAATGATGGCTATATCACAATTTTGTTGAGCGAAATATTCAAAAGCCATACCTACTGTAATTTCAAAAAAAGAAGGCTCAATCTTTTCTATTAAATCTTTCACCTTATGCGTAAAATTAATTACGAAGGCTTGTGAGCACATGATCCCATTTACTTTTATCCTTTCTCTAAAATCATATAAATGAGGGGATGTGTACAATCCAGTGGTATATCCTGCTTCTTGAAAAATACTTGCCAACATATGACTTGTAGATCCTTTGCCATTGGTTCCAGCTACATGAATTGTTTTAAATTTGTTTTGTGGATTTCCTAAAAATGTGCAAATTGAATGGGTATTATTAAGTCCTTTTTTGATTGCGGATGCACCAATTTTACTAAACATAGGTAAGCGGCTATATAAAAATTGGATGGTTTCTTGATACATCATAGTAAATTGATCTCTAATAAATGATAAGCTTTAAAAAAGTTATTGTACTTCAAATTTGAATTTTACGACAATAACAGAGGAATGGTCACTTGTATTAAAAATAATTTTAGTTAAATAGGTTGTAATGGCTTTTTTATATTTAAGATCATTGGAGGAAGATCCTTTTACTATTTGGATGAATTTGCCATTTCCTGAGGGGGTGACTTCAATTTCAGCATATATTGTTGCAGCTTCTACCTCGCCTGTGAAGGAATACACTTTTGTAATATGTCTATCCCCCTTTGTGACCAATGGTCCTCCCATGCCTGAATAGACTTCTCCATTGGGCTTTCCACCAGCAACCCCTTGGTCGCCTTTGCCTCCTGTTATGCCTTGGTCTTTTGCATTGTTATAGCTGTCTTGGTTATTGCCACCCTTGCCATTGCCTCCTGCATATTTACCAAAAATAGCTTTCGGTTTTGGAAGCTTTTGTGCTGGAATTGTGTTTGTTTTTTTGGTAATTTTTTGGGTAGAAATTGCTTCATCCTGTAGGTCGTTTGTATGGCTATTCAATTTAACACCATTTTCTTGCAGCGAAGGTTTTGATGTTTGGTTATGGTCAATATCTGGTGCGGGCGATTCTTTGCGCGTAGGAGGAGTTGTTCCGATACCGGTTTCACTATTCCCTAAATTAACTTCCAAGTAACTTGGTTGAGGGGGGGTAATGATGGTCGGTAATTGATTCCAATGTAACATGAAAAATAACAAAACAATACAAAAGCAAATAAGGGTAGTATAAATACTTGCTTTAATATTTTTTTGTTGTTCAAAGTTAAATTGCATGGTTTAAAATTAATGTAAAAATACATCATAACCCAATCGGCATAGGGTGCCTAAAATGACAATTAAAAATACTGTTCTTATAAATTTATTCCCTTTTGAAATGGCAAGTGAAGCGCCTAAGATTCCCCCCAAAGCATTACAAAAGGCCATCGGTATCGCAATTGGCCATAGGATGGATCCTTTTAAGGAAAAAAGTAGGATGGATCCCAAATTGGTAGAAAGATTAATCACTTTTGCATGGGCATTGGCCTGTAAAAAATCAAATCCTAACCAACTTATAAAAGTAAGTACTAATAAACTTCCAGTACCTGGTCCTATAAAACCATCATAAAATCCCAAAGCCAAGCAAATAATAGCTCCTTTATACCAAGGGAATACAAGTATATTTTTTTTCGTTTGTTGGCCAAAGTCTTTTTTTGTGAACGTATAAATAGCGATGACAAAAAGTACACACAATATAATAGGCTTCATATAGTGATTGCTTATTTTGGTTAAGCAATATGATCCCAAAAAAGAAGCGATAAAAGCAATGCTTGTAAAAAAAAGGATTCGGGTAATCGGAATTTTTATTCTTTTTAAAAAAGTCCTTGTTGCAAAGAAAGTACCTGTAAAAGAAGGGATTTTTAAGGAGCCAATCACTTCGGCGACTGAATGATTTGGAAGTAAAATTAATCCTGCTGGAGCTTGAATAAGTCCACCTCCACCAACAATTGCATCTACAAGTCCGGCAAAAAATGCAACCACACAAAGCGTTAGTATTGTAAAAAACATTAAAGGTTAAGCTTGTTTTAAAATAGGTTTTGAGGAACTTGGCCATGTATTAATGACAATACCTAAAATTATAATAATACCACTTATCAGTTGTGTCGTATTGAAATGTTCTTTTAAAAAAAATACAGCTTCAAGTGAGCTCAAAATAGGCCCCATTGTTAAAAACAAGGAAGCTTTACCAGCACCTATCTTTTGTATGGCATTGTTCCAAATTAAATATGAAATTGTAGAATTACCAATGCCAATATACAATACGACCCAAAGTAAATGAGTATTGTATATTACTGGTTGAACATAAGTCATTTCTATGATTGAAGCAGGTAGTAAGAGCAGGCTAGTTATTGTAAATAAGCCTAATAAAAAACTGTTATTTGAGATACCAGTTGGTTTCTTTTTTACAAAAACATTGTAGGCTCCAAAGCAGCAACCTGCAGCAATCATTAATAAATCTCCTTTACCAAATTGAAAGTTGAAAATTGTACTCATCTTTCCATTCGTCAAAAGATAAATGGTTCCGATGATGCACAATAAAATACCTGAAATATTTTTCCAATGTAATTTTTCTTGAACGACCAAAGCACCTAAAAGTGCAGCCACTATTGGGTTCACGGTAGAACCAAATAGGGACATATTGATAGCAGTTGTATAATGTCCTGCTGAGTAGATTAAAGTATTATATACAGCAAAACCAAAAAAGCCCATTAAAAAAAAGTATACTTTATTTTCAACAAACAAGGGCCATTCCTTTTTTAAATTTTTATAGCCAAATGGAAATAAGCAAATTGTTGCAACAATCCACCTAAATAAGGCAAGGGTTACTGGACCCGCTAAATGAATAGCATACCTGGAAACGATAAAGTTACCAGACCAAATGATGGTGGAGCTAATGGCAAGTAGTGCTCCTATTTGATTATTTTTTTTCAATGGTGTGCAAAATTTTGGGTAAAATCTCCTTTAATTCTTTCAATTGGAGGATTGAAATATCCAAATTTTACATCTGGAAATTCTTCTTGTATTAATTCCATCATTTGTTTAATACCCATAATGTCTCCCATGTCAGTGTATCCAATTTTGCCTAAATACCAATCTGGATCGATGTTAAAATTTCTCCATTGTATCATTTTTAGCCCAGTGTCTTTGATAAAAGTTCTCAATGCTTCATATTCTTCAACACTATCAGTCATGCCCGGGAAAACAAAATAATTAATGCTTGTCCATTTACCTGCTTCAGACATTACACGGATACTTTCTTTTATATCAGAAAATGTGTAATTATTAGGTCTGTAATAAGCATTATATATATTTTCACGTGCAGAATTCATACTCACCCGAATGCTGTCCAATCCTATTGCAGCCAATTCAGCAACGGCTTTTGGATTGGAACCGTTTGTGTTAATATTAATACTTCCTTTATCGGTATGCTTTCTAATTTCAATGATGGCTTCTTTAATGGTTTCCCACATGAGCAAAGGTTCTCCCTCACATCCTTGACCAAAACTAACAATGGGAAAAGGGGCACTCATCAAATGAGGCACTGTATATTCAATGACTTCAGCTGCTGTTGGTTTGAATGTTAATCGATCTTGGGTGGAAATGATTTCTTCCTCTTGAGGCTGAAAGGATATACATCCTATACAATTGGCATTGCAAGCGGGTGATATAGGGATTGGACACTCCCATCGCCCCATTGCTAAATTACGTGCTGCAGGACAGGTATAGGTTTGACAACAATTCTCCATTAAATGTTGTACCAGCCTGTTTTGACTGTATAAATTTAGCAATCGTTTTGTGCCCGCTTCAATTATTTCTTGGTCATAACCTTCACAATCTTGTCTTATATCTTTTTCAATACGGAGGGCAGGTACATAATTTTTTTCATTTAACCAACCAACGGCAGTGTAACAAAAAAGTGGCAAAGTGGGGGCCTCTTCATCCATTGTTTCATAGGCTGCAATATACAATCCTGTATGCGCTGGTGGAATAAAGGCAGCTACTGCCCAACCTAATTCACATAACCGCATTTCACCTGTTTTTACATCTATCCCAATCCCACGACGACCGGGTAGTTCATATAAATTTCCACCCGATGGAAGTTCAATCCAATCCTCAACTGGAATGGGGTAGGCATCCCAACCGGCACGGCCTACTGCGAATAAACTAGTGTCTTCAAAAATTTGGCCTTCGCCATTGGAGTATAATAAAAAAGGAGCATTTGTTAGGGACATTGTATAAAGTTAGCTTTTTGCATAGTAACGCATTCAAAATAAGAAAGCGTTTATGGGTTTGAATGGGTTGAAATTTGATTGGTCAGTGCAATTTGTGCTGCACAAAATGAATTGAATTCGTTCGTAATGCGATCGTTAACGGGTTCATTGATATCTTTTTGAATCAAAGTATTGTTTTTAAAATCAATCGTTATGACATCATCTTTGATAATTGCATTTTGAACAAGTGACCAAGAATAATGTTTTTTTGGAAAGGTATTAATAACAATTCCTGCTGGATCAAAGGCAATTTCATAAGGAAATTTCACTTGACGTTCAAACAAGGCAGCAATTAAATAAATACCAGAAATGAGTAAAGCGTTTGGTAATAGAAACCACCCCCAGCTTGCAAAAAGTAACCCCAAGCGATAATAAGGAATTCCTCCTTGTTTTTTTTGGTATAGACAAAAAAGCCACCATAAAATCAATGAACCAGTGATGGCAATCATTAATGTAGGCGTTTTAAAAACACCTTTATAAATGCTATAAGAAAAACCCAAAACACTCAGTAGTAACATAAATTGACTTATTTGATCCACCTTTTTAAAATGGGTTGTTTTACAAACAATAATGAAATCAAATAGTCGCATATTTTATGATTTGAAAAGGTAAAATTTGGTGCAATTTAAGCTCATTTGGTTAACTTTGCAACATGAAGAAAACCCATATCATTTTATTAGTATTGATTGCTGTTGCAATTGTAGCATTAATTAGTTATACTGGAGACTTAAGTAGTTATGAAACAATCAGTTCAGCAAAACAAAAACAGGGTAAATTTTTGAATTTAATTGTAAAAATGGATAAATCCGTCCCTGTACAATACGATCCAATTAAAGATCCTAATTTATTGCAATTTGCGGTTCAGGATAGTTTGGGAGGGAAAATAAACGTTGTATACCATAATACAATGCCTACAGATATGGAAAAATCCGAAAGATTGGTGCTAAAAGGCAAAGTAAAAGGATCTGTTTTTGAATGTTCTGCAATCGTCCTAAAATGTCCATCAAAATACAAGGACAATCCAAAGGCGAATCAAAATCAACCTGTGACGATTACCGATTAAAAAATTTGATACACGGATATTTGGGAGCTGGGGTTCTTTACTAATATTTCAAATTTATAAATGAATACAAATACAAATGCAGCGGCAGTGCAATTTATAGGAGAGCACTTACTCCCTGGCCAATTAGGTTATTTTTTAACAATTCTATCCTTAGTCGCTTCTTTAGTGGCTACCTTTTCCTTTGCAAAAGCATTTTATGCGCTTACAATAGAAGACCAAATAGCATGGAATAAATTGGCTAAATGGTCTTTCATCATTGAATCAATTGCCGTAGTAAGTTGCTTTGTACTACTTTTTTATATTATCACTCATCATTTATTTGAATACAAATATGCATACATACATAGTGATAAACACATGCCTGCGGAATATTTATTGAGTTGTTTTTGGGAGGGTCAAGAAGGTAGTTTTTTATTATGGAGCTTCTGGCATTGTATACTTGGACTGATTGTTTTGGTTCGCTCAACTAAATGGAAAAAGGAGGCAAATGGTGTCATGATGGTTCTTAGTTTTGTTCAATTTTGCTTAGCAACAATGGTGGTGGGCTTATATATATTTGGCGAGAAAATGGGAAGTAGTCCTTTTAGTTTATTGCGTGATGAGATGCCTTGGCCTATTTTAGCAAGACCAGACTATTTACAATTGATAAAAGACGGTACTGGCTTAAATACATTATTGCAAAATTATTGGATGGTTATTCATCCCCCCATTCTTTTTTTAGGATTTGCTTCTACCACGATTCCTTTTAGTTTTGCGGTTGTAGGTTTATTGAAAAAGGACAACAAATGGATGAAGACTGCATTACCATGGGCTACTTTTTCTGCAGGTATTTTAGGATTAGGCATAATGATGGGTGCAGCTTGGGCTTATGAAAGTTTAACCTTTGGAGGCTATTGGGCTTGGGATCCGGTTGAAAATGCGTCACTCGTACCATGGCTTGCATTGGTTGCTGCTATACATACTGCTTTAATTTTTCAAAAGACCCAATCCGGATTAAAGGTTACTTATTTATTTTTTGGGTTAAGTTTTTTATTGGTTATTTATTCTACTTTCCTAACCAGAAGTGGTATTTTAGGCGATACTTCGGTACATGCATTTACTGATTTAGGGATGAACGCACAACTTTTGGCATTTTTATTGGTGTTGGTATTGCCTTTTTTTATCCTCTATTTTACAAGATTAAAGTTTATGGCCGATCCCATTAAAGAGGATGCAGTGGATAGTCGTGAATTTTGGATGTTGATAGGTTCCTTGGTATTATTTTTATCGGCAATCGTAATCATTTCAATCACTTCCATTCCAGTTTATAATAAATTATTTGGCACAAAAATTGCACCACCAGAAGATCCTGCTTTTGCCCATAATCAAGTTCAGGTTTTTGTAGCAATCTTAATTGGTATTTTGTCTGGCATTGGCCAATACTTGAAATACAAAGGTGGAGCGCAAAAATATAGTTTCTTAAAAAGTATTCGTGGCAATTTAATCGCTACAGGCGTAATAAGTACCTTAATTTTCTTGTTGATTGGCATTGCCTATAAAGAAAAAGGAATTGGATTTTTGGCTGCTTTATGGATAGCAACTGTAACATCTGTATTTACCATAATCTCCAATGCGCATTATTGGATTTTTATATTGAAATGGAAATTAAAATCAGCTGGTGCAAGTATTGGTCATATTGGATTTGGAATGATACTGCTAGGTATATTATTGTCATCAGCCAACAAATCAGTTTTAAGTTGGAATACAACGGGTATAAATGTATTGCAAAAAGATCCAAACGGTAAAAATCCTGTAGGTAATCCGATGGAAAACATTACTTTGTTTGAAGGCATTGCCACAGATATGGGTAAATACAATGTCACCTATGTAAGGGATACGATTGATACAATGGACAAAAGATTTTTCGAATTAAAATTTGTAGAAAAGGAAAAAAATCACCAAACTAAGGATTCGTTTTATTTGTATCCCGATGTCTTAAAAAATAACAAAGGTATGGAGGGGTTTTCTGCCAATCCTTCATCAAAACATTATTGGAACAAAGATATTTTTGTTTATGTAACTTCTTTTCAAGACCATTCAAAAGAAGATACCATTAAATTCAAACCACATCAAATTAAGGTAGGAGATTCCGTTTTTTATAGCAATGGATACGTGAAACTAGAAAAGGTATTTGTAAATCCAACTGCAAACAAGCCAGTAAATGTTAACGAATTGGTTCTTCAAATGTCGGTACATAGTGTCACAGGGTTAACGTATGATGCTAGACCTAAAATTCAATTGGAAGGCATGAGTATGACAATGATTCCAGATACAATCAAAGCACAAAATTTAATAGTAAATTTCAATAATGTAGTGGATCAACCCAAAGGAATTTTAGAAATTGGTATCAAAGAATCTGCATCACTTTCTAATTTAATTACACTGAAGGTATATGAATTTCCATATATAAATGTATTATGGATAGGTGTCATAGTAATGACTATTGGATTTATGTTAAGTACGTGGGCAAGGATTAAATTAGTTAGATCAAGATAAAAAGGTAATTAAAAAGCTATGCAAAAAGTTTTTTTTTGTCTCTTTATTTTTTCTTTGAGTTTACTTTTTTATTACAAAGTAGCTGCTCAAAAAGGAATTTATGATACTTTGCGTGTGGAAGCCTTTGTCACACCTGAAGGAGACACTATTCCTTCTGCATGGTTACCAACTGTTGAAGTAAAATCCAAAATGACTGCTGCTTTAAAAAATCAGTGGCAGGAATGGACTAGGTTACGAAATGCTGTTTATGTCACATATCCTTATGCTTTAAGGGCAAGTGTCATTATAAATATGGTGAATAGTCAATTAGCGAATGTTACGGATGAAAAAAAAAGAAAAGAAATTATTAAATTAAATGAAAAGGATTTAAAAAGAGATTTTGCAGACAAAGTAACAAACCTTTCTATATACCAAGGTAAGGTTTTAATGAAATTGATTAAAAGAGAAACTGGAAATAGTTGTTATGATTTGATAAAAGAATATAAGGGTGGCTTTAATGCGGCCCTTTGGCAAACTGTTGCCTTTTTATTTAGTAGTAGCTTAAAACAGCAATATGATCCAAATGGGGAGGATCAACAAATTGAACAGTTTGTAAAAGAGATACGCAAATTATACGGATACACGCCTTAACGAATGTGTTAAATTAGATAGGTTTTTGGGGTATGTTTTTGTACCTTTACTGAATAGACCAGACCTTATGAGTGAAGAAAAAAGCATGAATTTTATTGAAGAAATTATCTCCCAGGATTTAGCCTCGGAAAAGTACAGTTCTATTTTAACAAGGTTCCCTCCTGAACCAAATGGTTATTTACATATTGGGCATGCAAAAAGTATTTGTTTAAACTTTGGCTTGGCCAAGCAGTTTGGTGGAAAAACAAATTTACGCTTTGATGATACCAATCCTGCTAAAGAAAGTATTGAGTATGTAAACAGCATAAAACAAGACGTGCAATGGCTTGGTTTTGAATGGGCTAAAGAATGTTATGCATCAGACTATTTTGATCAATTGTATGCATTTGCTGTACAACTTATTGAAAAGGGCTTAGCCTATGTAGATGATAGTACTGCTGAAGAAATTGCTCAACAAAAGGGGACCCCTACCGTGCCAGGGATAGGAAACATATACCGAAATAGAAATGTAGAAGAGAATTTATCATTATTTGCCGCAATGAAAGAAGGTAAATATGCAGATGGAGAAAAAGTGTTGAGGGCAAAAATTGATTTGGCAAGCCCTAATATGCATTTACGCGATCCATTGTTGTATCGAATAAAAAGAGCGCATCATCATCGTACGGGTGACAAATGGTGTATTTATCCAATGTACGATTTTGCCCACGGACAAAGCGATTCCATCGAAAATATAACACATTCCATTTGTACGCTAGAATTTATACCACATCGTGCATTATATGATTGGTGTATTGAACAATTAGGAATTTTCCCTTCGCACCAATATGAATTTGCACGGTTAAACATGACTTACACGGTCATGAGTAAACGTAAACTTTTACAATTGGTGGAAGAAGGTTATGTGGAAAGTTGGGATGATCCACGCATGCCAACCATTAGTGGTATGCGTCGTCGAGGCTATACGCCTGAAAGCATTAGAGATTTCTGTGAAAGAATTGGAATTGCTAAAAGAGAAAATATTATTGATTTTAGTTTGTTGGAGTTTTGTGTAAGAGAACACTTAAATAAAGTGGCCATGCGTCGCATGGTGGTCACAAATCCTATTAAATTAGTGATTACTAATTTTGAAAAAGGAGAGGAAATTTTACATTCTGAAAACAATCCCGAGGATCCAAATGGAGGCACGCGTGAAGTTCCCTTTAGCAATGAGCTTTGGATTGAACGGGAAGATTTTATGGAAGTGCCTTCAAAAAAATATTTTAGATTGGGGCCAGGTTTATCAGTTCGTTTAAAAAGCGCTTATATAATTACTTGTGAAGGTTTTGAAAAAGATGCATCCGGGAATATCACTACTGTATATGCAACGTATCATCCACATAGTAAATCAGGACAAGACACAAGCGGCATCCATGTAAAAGGAACCTTACATTGGGTAAGTGCAAAACATGCAATACCAGTAATTTTAAAAGAATATGATCGTTTGTTTAATGTAGAAGATGTATCAAGTGCAGATGGTGATTTCAAAGATTATATTCATCCTTCTTCACTTACAATCGTAAATGCCTATGCAGAACCGGCTTTGGCTATGGATCCATTGGATGTTCGTTTTCAGTTTTTACGGAAAGGGTATTTTTACCAAGATATAAATAGCACAAAAGACAATTTCATTTTTAACCGCACTGTTGGGCTAAAAGATGCATGGGCTAAAGAGCAAAAAAAATAGGTATGCATACAAGTGGCCTAAATATTAAATGTATGCTATGTTAGATCTAGAATCATTTAAACAATTTTGGGGTAAAAACTTTTCAGATATAAGCATACACAACACTCATTTTATTATTGGGGTTAGCGGGGGGGTGGATAGCATTGTGTTAACCCATTTAATGCATACACTACAGGCTGATTTCACCATTGCACATGTAAACTTTCAATTGAGGGGTGCGGAGAGTGTTCGAGATGAAAATTTTGTACGAAATTTTGCTACTCAATTAAAAATTCCAATCGAAGTTCATACTTGTGAAACAGCAAAATATGCGGAGACTAATAAAATGGGTATTCAGCATGCGGCGCGTGAAATCAGGTATGCCTGGTTTTTTTCTTTAATTGAGAGTACGACAATTAAAGAAAAAAAGCCTGTCGTATTATTAACTGCTCACCATGCCAATGATCAGGTAGAGACGATATTAATGCATTTGTTTAGAGGAACCGGCATTCATGGATTAACAGGTATTCCTATACGGAGAGCTGATGTCGTTAACATAATTAGGCCCTTACTTTTTTTTAATAAAGCAGCTATAAAAACATACGCAAAATTCAATGGGTTACATTATGTAGAAGATAGCAGTAATGAAAAAGAGGATTATACCAGAAATTTAATTCGACTTAACATTTTGCCCACTTTGGAAACTATTTTCCCGATGGTCAATGAAAACATTTTAGCCACAGCTGAAAGAATAAAGGAGGCACAAAAAATTGTTAATGAAAGTGTTGATTTATTTTGGAAAAAGGGGTTGAAACAAAAAAAAGGAATTCCATCCATTGCAATTGATTACTGGGAAAAAATAAAAGGTAATGGTACTTACACCTGGGGGCTTATCAAAAAATATGGTTTCAAGCCACAACAAATTGAAGAAGTACATAAACTTTTGGTTGCAGGAAAGGGGGCTTATATTGCCGGTGAATCTTATAAGTTGATTCATTGGGATGGGCATATTCAAATTGTTAATATTCATTCCCAAAAATATTTTTTGACCATCCCAAAATCTACTGAAAATTTACAAATTGAATTAGGCATGTTGACCTTTGAGTGGATAGAAGGTGGCCTTGTTGATATTGACAAAGATCCTCATTTTGCTTATGTTGATGCCCAAAAAATAGAATGGCCTTTGTTACTCAGAAGTTGGGAGCCTACCGATTATTTTTATCCATTGGGTTTGCGGAAAAAAAAGAAATTGAATCACTTTTTGGGGAGTTTGAAACTAAGCCCTAAACACAAAGAGCAAACATTGGTCCTATGCACTGGTACCCGAATTTTTTGGATTGTTGGCAAAAGAATTGATGATCGATTTAAAATAAGCCCAGCTACGCAAACCGTATTAAAGATAAGCTGGCAAGAAATAATGTGATTGCATCATTTTTTAGATATAATTTGATATTTTTATACAATCAATGGTATTTAAATATTGGATAAAAATGAGGCTTTTCAAGACCTATAAATACACTTTATTATGCTTATTTTTTGCCTTCAATCAATTAATGGTAAATGCCCAAGATTTTTCTAATAAAGGAACTGATTTTTGGGTAGTGTATAGTGGACACATTGATGCATTGGCTTCAAGAATGGCCCTTTACATTACTGCAACGGTCAATACAACTGGTACGGTTAGTGTAAATGGCATAACAACAAAATTTACAGTTATTGCCAATCAAGTATCCATAGTCCAACTTACCTCTGCAACGACACCTAGTAATTCAGATGCTTATTTGGCAAATAATAATGTAAATCAATTAGAAGTTATAGGAATCAATAAAGGAATCCATATTGTTAGTCAAAATCCAGTAGTCGTTTATTCTCATATATTAAATTCAGCGCGTTCTGGGTCTACTTTAGTGCTTCCCACAAAAGTTTTGGGACGTGAATATGTGGTAGCCTCCTATAAATCCACAGGAAATATTGTACCCATTACAGGGAATGGTGCCGAACAACAAAAAAATACACAATTTGAAATTATAGCAACTGAAGATGGAACCAATGTAGAAATTACACCAACAAATGCTGATTATAATAAGCACCATTTAGCAAATGTAACCTTTGATACTTTGTTGAACAAAGGAGATGTTTATCAATTTCAGAGTTTTGAAGACTTGACAGGAACTAAAATTAGGTCAGTGGCAACTTCAAATTTATCTTGTAAAAAAATTGCCGTATTCTCTGGATCAACTTGGACTGCATTAGGTTGTAGCTCTGCTAGTTCAGGAGATAACTTATATCAGCAATTATTTCCAACAAGTGCATGGGGAAAACATTACTTTACCTCTCCATCTTCAAATAGAAAGTATGATTTATTTAGGATTTTGGTGTTAGATCCTTCAACAATTGTATATGTTAATGGAGTTGCCTTGAGTACAGCTACATTAATTAACAATTCTTACTATGAAATAAGTACATCAGGTAATAACACTTATAGAGATATTTATGCTGATAAGCCAATTTGTGTTTTACAATATTTTATAACAATGGCTTGTGATGGTTCAAGTGCTGGTGATCCAGAAATGATTGCATTAAATCCAATAGAGCAAACTTTAAATGATATAACAGTTATGTCAGCCAGAAGAGATTTGACACCTCCTAATACAAACATAACGAACCATTATTTAAATATTATTTATAAAACAACAGCATATAATTCATTAAAAATTGACGGTGCTGCACCAACAGCAAAACCTGTTGTAATGGGAACTAGTGGTTATTCTTATATTCAAGAGGATGTTACCAATTCAACAAATACATCTCCTTCACATAGAATAATATGTGATACCGGGTTTATTTGTATAGCATACGGATTTGGTAATGTGGAATCTTATGGATACAACGCGGGAACCAATGTAATAGACTTATACCAAAAATTAACTGTAAACAATGATTATGCAACAGTTAAACTTGCAGCCACTTGTCGAGGTACACCTTTTAAATTATCAATCACATTACCTTATCAACCTTTATCATTGGCTTGGAATATTCCTGACTATCCGAATATACCAGTAGATTATTCACCTATTTATGATTCTACTTATGTTATTAATGGAAAAAATATTTACAGGTATACATTGGGTCAGTACTTAACCTATGATACTGTCGGAACTTATCCCATTCAAATAACAGTAAACAATCCAACTAGTGATGGTTGTAGTGGAGAGCAAGTCATTGATTTTGATTTAGAAGTTTACAAACCTCCAAGTGTTGATTATACATTTAGTGATGCACATTGTTTAGGAGATAGTATTTTATTAAAAGACAATACAATATTAGGCCTTAACGATAGAAAAATCATTGCTTACAATTGGAAAGTAGGTAATGCCCCTTTTATAAATGCTAAAAACTATGCGTTAACTTTAGATACAGCGGGAAGTATACCCATCAAATATTTTGTTGTAACTGATATTGGATGTTTAAGTGATACGCTTAGTACTAATTATATTATTGATAGTGTTCCAACTGTAAATTTTACGGTTCAAAATATTAAATGTGCCAACAAGAATATTTTATTCACAGATAGTTCTTTTGCAAAATTAGGTACAACATTGGTACAATGGGTTTGGGATTATGGAGATAGTAGTGCCTTGGATAGTCTTGTATCCAAGGCTGCTGTGAACCACACTTATGATACTGCAAAAACATATAAAGTTGGTTTATCCGTAACAACATCCAATGGTTGTACAATTCAAAAAAATAAAGATATACAAGTAAATCCTAACCCATTGGTAGGTTTTATATTGCCTGAAATTTGTTTAAATGACTCTTTTGCTATTTTCAAGGACACTACTTCCATCACTGATAAAACAAATCATTTTAAATACCAATGGAATTTTGGAGATGATACCAATACTAAATTTCCCAATATAGATAGCGTCCCCAACCCCAAACATCGTTATTTGACACCCGGAAATTATTATGTGAAAGAAACCGTTACAAGTATCAATAATTGTGTATCGGACACGACTAAGGTATTCACGGTGAATGGTTCATTTCCTAAATCTTTGTTTTCGATTCTTGATTCAAATGCTCTTTGTTCCAATAAGTCGGTCATTTTAAATAATGCTTCTACTGTTGATATTGGAACCATTGGGAAAGTAGTCATCTATTGGGATTATAAAGTAAATCCTTTGGATTCTACTTTGGATGACAACCCAACAATTGACAAAAAGTATAGTCATGATTATTTAGATTATCAATATCCCCAAAAAGTTGGATATAATATTAAACTAGTTTCCTATTCTGGTGGCACCTGTTTTGATAAACATGTTGATAGTATTTCAATTATCCAACCACCTCAGACCTTCTCTATCAGTGCTCCTAAAGATTATTTGTGTGTGGCCGACTCTCTTACCATTTCGCCTAACTTAACAGGTGGGGTAGGTCCATTTTTATACCAGTGGAATGTAGATAATAACAACGCAACCTTTAATGGTAATATTTTAAAAGGGAATAGTCAGGGACCAGTTGCTGTATCGATCGTAGTAACAGACGGTAAAAAATGTGTTTATAGTTATGATAATTTTAAAAATTATGATGTGCGCGCAATCCCCATTGCAACCTTACATGCAATAGACACAAATATTTGTAATGTAGACCCTATCGTTTTAAAAGGTGCTGGAAGTCAAACGTATAATTGGCACTTGAATAAAAAATTGTTTGCTAGCTCAAAGGTAGATACTTTATCAACCGCAGTACCCGGAAAGTATCAATTACAAGTAAACGATGGTTTTTGTAATTCTTTATTATCAGACTCGATATCTATTTATCAGTATATCATACCTAAGTTTGTTTTTTCAACAAATACTTATGTTTGTATTAATAAACCAGTTACGATAACATCGAACACCGCTGATGCCTTAGGCTCCCATTTTTTATGGGATTTTGGGGATAGCCTTACTTCAACAAAATCCAATCCATTAAGTCATGCTTACCTTACAAAAGGAAAATACCAAATGAGTGTAACTTTTACAAATGATTACTGCCCTAAATTGGATACCACATTAAAAGGGGATTCAATTTTAGTGATAAACCCATTATCTGGGACTCAATTTACCATGTTTGTTCTATCCGGTATTGATACTTTGCTAACTAAAATTAAAACCGATTCAGGCTATACTCAGTATTTATGGTCGCCTAGTACCTATTTATCCACTATATTTTCGAGAAACCCAATTTTTAATGGAGACAAATCAATAGATTATACATTGTATCGAACAGATACTTCAAGTCAATGTCAAATAGCAGATACATATCATATTATTGTTTCTAATGAAGTGGTGGTGAATGTGCCCAAAGCATTTACACCTAATAATGATGGGTTGAATGATGTATTAAAACTTGAGTATGGGGCAGGTTTAAAACAATTTAATTATTTTAAACTATTTGATAGATGGGGTAAACTTATTTTTGAAACGAACAATATAAATGGGTATTGGGATGGTAAGTACAATGGACGAGACCAAGAAATGGATGCATATACTTATTTATTGGATTATATTACATTCAAAAATGAGCATATTTCAAAAACAGGATCGGTTATTTTATTAAGGTAAATGAAATTTATTTTAAAAATATCATTATTTCTAATTTTTGCTTCAGGGTGGCAAACCTCTTTGGGTCAAACACCTATTATGTCTCAACCCTTTGTGGCTACTAATTTTTTCAATCCTGCAAATGTAGGCTTCGGCACAAATAATCAATTTCAATCTTTTTATCGCAATCAATTTTCTGGTGTTGGGGACCCTTATAAAACCATTGGAATTGGCGTAGATTTTGCGTTGTTTAAAAATGAAGAAAATGAGGGTTTTAATAATTTTGGAGTAGGCATTCAAGGGGTTTCTGAACAAGTATTAAATGGGATATTACAAACCAATGAAATAACTGTAAGCTTAGCGAATCGGGTTTTTTTAAATATGCTAAAAACGAGTTATTTTTCAATTGGTATTAGTTCCACAATCATAAGTAGAAATATAGATAGAAATGCACTCACCTTTGGAGACCAATATAATTCGGGTAGATTGTTCAATACCACCAGTTTAGAAACAATAGGAAATTTTCCAACGAAGTTTTCTACCAATGGAGGTTTCATGTATTCATTTATTGCCCCTGATGTTTTTTTTCAAACTGGGGCAAGTACTTTTTATATAAATAGAAGCTCTAATACTCAAATTTATGGTAATGCTAATCAACGTTTTCAATCCATTGCCACCTTTAATTTTGAGCATCGTTTGTTTGAGCACAATACTTTTTTTCTTCATGCAGCTTATCAAAATAGATTAGAAGCTGAATTTATGTATGCTGGGGGAGGGATTGGATTACCAATAAATCCATTTGATGAAATGCAAAACAAAGTATATATTGGCTGTTTTTATCGTTCAAAAGATGCCATTATTCCATATATAGGCTTCTTGTATAATAAATATAAAATAGGAATTACCTATGATATTTATCAAAACAGTATGACCGTTTCTAATTTACATCCACAAACAATTGAGTTAAATTTAGCGACTTATTTTGGAAGTAACAGTTCAAGAAATTTGAAAAGTATATTCAATTAATTGAAACATAAAATAATTTATATATTTTTTGGGCTGTTTATTTCAGTCCATTGTATTGGACAAACTGATACAGAATTTTGGTTTGGGGCACCTGCAATTACATCAGGACATGAAAATACACCAATTGTTTTTAGAATCACTAGTTATGAACGTCCTGCAGTTGTAACCATTTCAGAGCCAGCCAATATAAATTTTGTTCCAATTGTTATTAACCTTTTACCCAATTCTACTGTTCAACAAGACATTACTGCTTATATCAATGCAGTGGAAGTGAAGCCTAGTGCAACTGTGTTAAATTATGGTATACTGATTACTTCCTCTGCTAATATTTCAGCTTATTATGAAGTTGGAAGAACGCGCAATCCAGAAATATTTCCATTAAAAGGGAATACAGCTAAAGGTGTTAATTTTATTATTCCTATGCAAACACAATATGATAATAGGACAGGATTAATACCCAACGCTAACAATGGATTTGTGATTGTTGCTACCGAAAACAATACGTCTATTGACATTACTTTAACGCATCCTGATGGCAATGGACATCCAACTGGCAAATTTACGATTGTTTTAAATAAAGGTCAAACTTATGCAGTAATTGGAAGCAGTACTTCTGCTTCGTTACACTTAGGAGGTACTGAATTAAATTCGAATAAACCAATTTGTATAACCATTTATGATGACTCAATATTTGTGGGTGCAAGCTTTGATTTAGCAGGAGACCAAATTGTGCCCGTTTTTAATACGGGTTCTGAATTTATTGTTGTAAAAGGTTTACTTAATGCGCCTAATTTCACAAATACTGATTTTTATTTTATTTGGGCAACTGTAGATGGGACTAATATATATTTGAATGGGTCATCCACTCCAATTACAACAATTAACAAAGGACAATCCTACAGAGGTTTACTGACTGATAATAGTGTGTATATAAACACAAGTAATCCTAGTTATGTTTTGCAATTTACAGGAGTAGGGACTGAGGTAACTGAAACATCTTTGCCAAGCATAAAATGTACAGGTTCGAGCAATGTAAGTTTTGTAAGATCTACCAATGAGCTTTTTTCTTTAAACTTAATTTGTAAAGTTGATGACATAGATAATTTTACGTTAAACGGGGTGCCAGGTATAATAACAGCTAATTTATTTTCTGATGTGCAAGGAGCTACTGGTTGGAAAGTAGCTAGAATTAATACTGCTAATTTGCCTAATTTAAATTCATTGATTCCAAATGGAGTGGTAACATCTGTTAACAATAGCACTGGATTGTTTCATCTTGGTTTTGTAAATGGCGGTGCTAATTCTGGTGCAAGATTGGGTTATTTTTCAAATTATAGCAAGGTGGCATTGGAACCTAATTTAATTACTAAATCTTGTATGGGAAGTGACATTCAGTTAGCTGCCAAATTTTTGAAGAATGTAATTTATGATTGGACTGGGCCAAATAATTTTAAAAGTAATATTTATAATCCAGTCATTCCTAAATCAACCAATTCAGATGCAGGTTTTTATTATGTTCAAGCAACCATTCCTGGTTGTGGTACTTCAATGGATAGTCTTCAAATAACAGTGAATCCTTTACCCACTATTGAACTAATTAAATCCAAGGATACAATTTGTTTAGGTGCAAATAAATTAATCAATTTCAACTTGACTGGGAAATCACCATGGAATATAGTGTATTCAAATGGAATACATACCGACACTGTTAAAAATTTGACAAATACCAGCAGTAGTTTTTCTGTGAATCCAATAGCAAATTCTATATATACCATTAGAAATATTATTGACAGCAATGCATGTTCTCTAGACACAAATCAAAATGCTGTAATGGATACCATTTTAGTAAATAAATTGCCAACTCCTAATTTTACATATTCCGCTATTCATTGTGAAAAAAATGCAACTTATTTTACGGATGCCTCTTTTTCAGACTTAGATGTTATTAAGAATTGGAATTGGGATTTGGGAAATGGAGTAAAATATAGTAATTCAGATAACAAGCCTTTTGGTCAAGTCTATTCTAATTGGGGAAATGATACCGTTAAATTATCCGTAGTTTCGAGTTTGGGATGTAAGAGTGATACCATTTCAAAAGTCATTACCATCAACCCTTTGCCTATTATTGGTTTTACTGTCCCCAATGTATGTTTAGATGGTGGCATGGCTTTTTTTAAAGATACTAGTAGGTATAAAAATATACCCACTAATTTTACTTATCAATGGAATTTTAATGCGGGTATTCATCCCGTTTCCCCACCACCTACTTTTACAAATTCACAATTAATAAGCAAGAATCCGGCTGTTTTGTACAATAAGGAAGGTGATTATTTAGTTGCACTTAATGTAACTACAAGTGATGGATGTGTTGATTCTTTAACGAAGCCTTTTACCATTAATGGTTCGAATCCTAATACAGTTTTTAACATCATAAAAGATTCTGCATTGTGTAGTAATCAAGAAGTTGTATTAAAGGACAGTTCTTGGGTGTATCCAGGTAAGGTTGGAGAATTACATATTTTTTGGGGGGATGGAAAAGATACAGTTATTCAAAATAACATGATTGGAAATTTATACAATCATAATTACACAAATGCAGTTTCCACTAATCATTATGATTATACCATTAAAGTAAAAGCCTATTCTGGAGGAACTTGTTATAAGGATTCCCTAAAAAATATTAATTTAGTAATACCCCCAACAAATGTAAACGTTGACGTTGGTCAAAATTATATTTGTTTGAATGATTCGTTAATCATTCGAAATAATATAGTAGGAGGGGTATCCCCATTTATCATAAAATTAAAATCAGATAGTACTAATATAATGATAAAAGATAGTCTAGTATACGGAATTAATCAAGGCAATGCCAATATTAGCTTACAAGTAATTGATGCCAAAAAATGTGTTTATGATTATCCAAATTTATTAAATTTAAATTTATTGGCTTTGCCAGTAGCCACTATGATGGTAACGGATTCGGTGATATGTAATGGAGATTCAATTACCTTAAGAGGATTGGGGTCATCTACATTCAAATGGTATAATAATAAAAATTTATTGGGTCAATCCAATACTGATTCAATTAGGGTTGGCAATGCTGGAAATTATAGTTTAATTGTAAATAATGGAAAATGCAATTCAATTGCTACACCCTCATTTAAAATAATAGAATTTAATATTCCCTCCATAAATTTTAATTATAACACAAACACATGTGTTAATGGTGATGTAATGATTAGTACAAATGCTGCTGAAAAATTTAAAATTTATTATAACTGGGATTTTGGCGATAGTAGTTTTTATAATTATCCACAACCTATTTCACATACTTATAAAAAGTTAGGTAGCTATGTAATTAAATTAAAAGTCACCAACGATTATTGTCCTAAATTTGAATACGCAGTCATTGGAGATACAGTTCATGTTGGAATTCCACCAGATTCTTCAAAATTCTCTTTATTTGTGTTAGCAGGTCAGGACACTGTTTTAAATCCAAAAAAAATAGATCCAGGATATATAAATTATAAATGGACACCTTCCAATTTTTTAAATAATCCTGATATCATGAATCCAATTTTTAAAGGGTATAATGATATTGATTATATTTTGTTAAGAAAAAATCCTTTAACTGGTTGTAAAATTTTCGATACTTACCATCTAGATGTTTCAAATGATGTAGTATTATCGGTACCCAAAGCCTTTACACCTAATCAGGATCATTTAAATGATATTTTAAAAATTGAATATGGTGCAGGTATAAAAACACTCAAACAATTTGTTATTTTTAATAGGTATGGCAAAATTGTTTTTCAGACCAATGACATTACAAAAGGATGGGATGGGAAAGTAAATGGCTTAGATCAAGAAATGGATGCTTATACTTATTTCATAGATTGCATTACTTATAAAGATTTACCTATTAAAAAAACAGGTTCCTTCATTTTATTAAGGTAATTTATTTGCTCAAATATGTTTTCACTTGATACATAAAAATTTCAATTACATCAGATTGTCCTTGCATACCTGCTAGTTTTGCAGCAACGATTAAAAATACTAAACCATATAAGGCGCCCCATAAATGCGCACTATGGTTAATTGTACCTCCTCCATTTTTTGATAAGTAAAGCGTAAGTCCCAAATAAATTGGGCCAAAAATAAAGCCAGGAATAATGGGTGGTATAATAAAAAAACCAATTTGCATGGTAGGTTGTAAAAATATGCCAACAAATACAATTGCAGAAACAGCACCTGACGCACCTAAACTTCGATATCCATATTGACTCTTATGGTATAAATATGTAGGGATTATACAAACTGTTAATGCTGAGATATAAAGTAACAAAAAGAAAAAAGTAGCAAATTGTCCAAAAATAAGTTCAAAATATTTTTCTACCATTTCTCCAAACATGAAAAAGGAAAACATGTTGAAAGCTAAGTGCATTAAGTCAGCATGAATAAAACCACATGTTATGGAGCGGTACCATTGTGATGGATCTTTCCATATTGTATAAGGATGAAAAATTAATTTGTCCATTATTTCATGGTTATTCATTGCCAAAAAGGAAACCAGTACTGTAAGAATTACAATAAGAAGTGTTACACTCATATATTTTTAAATTGATGCTATGTTTATTGAGAAATAATTAGGCATGATGGTACTTTTCATTTGCCAAGATACTACAGGCACGATATAATTGTTCAATTAATAGTAACCTCACCAACATATGTGGGAAAACAAGTTCAGAAAGGCTCCATATATGATTCGCACGTATTTTAATTTCATCATGAACGCCATAAGCACCTCCAATTAGAAATACTAAACATTGAGTGCTCTGATTTGCTTTTTGTTGAATAAGATTTGCCAATCTAGGTGAACTATACATTTTGCCTTTCTCATCCAATAAGATTAAAACATCATTTTCTCCAATCATTTTCAAGATACTTATTGACTCGGCTTTTTTAATTTTTAGTGGCTCAGATAATTTGCTTGGTGGGATTAATTTCCATTCAATGGGGTAGTAATGGCTGGTACGTTTGGTAAATTGATCAACACCTTCTTTAACATAAGACTCATGTTGTTTGCCTACCGATACAATTGTAAGTTTCAATAAATGTTTATTTATCCAAATTTACTGAAATCTAACATCTAATTTCTTTATTATATTGGTGTAATTTTAAAATTGAATTCTAAAACTTCCGAATACGCCAAAATTTTGAACTGGTTGCATTCTAGATGGGGTATAATTTGCAGGATAAGGAGGTGCTTGCCTCCATACAAAATCTATCCTAAAAAACTTAAAAATATTGTCAAAACCAGTTCCAAGTTCTAAATAGGTATGATTTCTTAAAGTCCTTAATTGGTAGGTGCCTAATTCAGTCCTGTTATAAATTCTATTAGCATTGTTCATATAACCCCAAACTCCTTTAATATTCCAAAACTGCCTAATTTTTGTTTTCCTTAAAAAAGGGATTAGATTAATTAACTTTTTTTCAAAATTATGTTCAAATTGGAAACCGGAATAAGTATCACTATAATATTCAAAGCGGTTCATTAAGTTAAATCCATTTCGATTGTAGACAAATACTTCGTTGCCTGGATGTAATTCTAATAACATGAAGGGTAAACTATCTCCATAAATTTTTCCACCGTACACATTATAACTAATGGTACCAAAATTGGGTAACCTTACTTTTTGACTAATAGCTGCATTTATTTTTGTAAAATTATAAGCACTTCCCACAAAACCATTAACTGCTTGACTCAGGTTTAATTCATAAATTGGTTTGTTGCCTTTAAATCTTATTTTTCGTCTATTCGTTTCAATTTTTCTTTCTCCTGGTGCATACCTAATTCGGTATAAAATAGCTGAATTAATAATTTTTCCATCAGTGAATTGATTTTTATTTGGCAAGGGGGTATAAGGTTCATATTCACTACGGTTTAAGATTATATGATTACTTAGCCCAGACTCCCATTCTTTATTGATTCCCCATTTGTATTCTTTTATACCTAAAAATTTTTGGGGTATACCTGGTCTTCTAAACATCTGAGAAAATATATTGTCTGTGGTTACATCTTCTTCTCCAAATCGGACCCTTCCATTTTCCAAATCATTTAAATAAGATAGTTCGGTACTCAACCCTTTTAAATATTTAAATTTGTATAAAAAACCTAGATTTTCTTTTATTTTTTTGTCTTTGGTGCCATATGCTAAATAACCATAGAGTCTAATTTGTTTACTGAATTTATCAGTAGTCCCTAAATCAAATCTCAATCTTGTTTTTTCAAGTTCATTTCCACTAATCCATTTAAACCATGGACCAATTTCAATAGGACCATATTTTCGATGTCCATCTATGAGAAATTCAGCATTTCGTACATAATCTTTAAAAAGAGGGATAGATTTTAATGTGTCAATTAAAGTAAGAATATTATGTTCGTTTTTATTTAGTTTTTCATGTCTACTTAGGTTCCAATAATTTTGATTTTGTACCGTTGCATCTGATTGATAAATTAGTTCATTTTGCTTTTTATTCTTGTTTAATTCTTCATTGATATAGGCCTCGTTAAAATTATATTTTTGATAAGAGTTGCTTTTTCTTAAAATTAAAGTGAGTTTGTCTTTAGGAAATGGGGAAAAGTCGGCCGTTATTTTATCCTTAGAAAATATTTGTTTACCATTTTCTGTTTTCTCAAATTCTTGGTATATATTCAACCTGTTGACAAAATTCACATCAGCTGTTTTAGAAATGTTTAATGTGATTTTGTGCAATGCCCAAGTATTGGCATCAATCCATGCATCTCCTATAAAAGTATTTTCTCCTTCGTTTAGGGGAGAAAATAATAAGTGAAAGACCATTTGACCCTTTATATATTGTGTATCTGCACCCCGGTATTTATAAAATTTATTCCCCCAATCACTTATCGGACTGATGAATTCTTTTCCTAACAGTTTTATATAATTGTTGTAAATGTTTATATTTTGATTGACATTCGTTATAATTTGCATTATTTGTTCACTTTTAATTCCATGTGCCTGTGACGCTTTAATGATTTCTTTTGTCTTGTTTGGAGATTTAGAAAAATAATAATCAGAAATAGTTTCAGTCATCAAAAATGGCAAAAAAGGTTTATCCTCAGTAATGCTATCTATATTATTTAAAATAAATGAAAAGTTTTTTAAAAATGGAATTTTTGAAAAACTGTTTCTATTTACATTGTTTAAATCTAATTCTAGTTTATTATAAATTTCACAATTATAAAGTGCATAATTATAAGGGTTATTTTGTGATTTGTATTTTACAACTTGCTTCCACCATCTATCCCCTTTGTTAAACTTTGTTTTTACTGTAACTCCCTCATTGGTGTTCAAATTTTCAAGGGCAAGTTTATAATTTAAATTTTTAAGGTCAGTTAGGGAAAAATACCTTGCTTCAAATCCTACATAGCTTACGACGATGGTGTCGTTTTGGTAAGGAGATTTCGTGATCGTATAATTTCCAAGACTATCACATACGATTCCTGTTTTGGCTATTTTCCAATTGACAGTCGCATATGGAATGGTTTCGTGTGTAAATCCATTAACCACGATACCTTTAAATTGACTATTGTTTTGACCCTTTGTTATGCCAAATGCCAACAATATAATAAGTAGTAAATATATTTTCAACTGCTTCATGGATAGTTATAAAAGTAAGGAAGAAAAGAAAAACATGATCATCTTGTTTAATATTTACACAAAAAAGGTTCAATTTTAAAGCAAAAAATTATTGTTTAACCATTGATTTAAACAATATTATCATTTTTTCAAATAATTAATTAATTTAATAAAATTATAATATTAAAATACAATAATTTTAAATTTTAATGAATTTAATAAATGTAAAAATTTTCTTGATCAAAAAAATAACAATTATGAAAAATAAGCAACAACGAGTTGCTTCAATGATGAAAGTATTGAAAAAAAGTATTACGCAAGTATTCATGACTTTCATCTTTGTAGGAACACTTTTTGCAAATGAAGCGAAAAGCAAATTTTTTTTAGGAAACAACAAATCATTTTCTTTTGAGAAAGTTGAACTAGAAAAAATAAGAGAACATCAAAAGTTTAATGATTTAGAAAGCCCTGAAAAAACAATTTCGGGTAAAGTTGTAAATGAAAAAGGAGAATCCTTAGAAGGAGTTACGGTGAAAGTGAAAGGTAAAAATAGCACAACTCAAACCTTAGCTGATGGTAGTTTTAATTTAAAAAATGTTCCTGAACAAAGCATTTTAGTTTTTAGTTATATTGGATATATCTCCAATGAGGTTAAAATTTCAGATAATGTAAAACTTGATATTGTTTTAAAAATGTCTAATAATAATTTAGATGAAGTTGTGGTGGTCGGTTATGGAACATCAACAAGGAGGTTAAATGTTGGTTCCTATAGCACTGTTAAAGGGGATGCAGTTTCAAATTTACCTATTCAAAGTTTCGAATCAGCATTAAGTGGTAAAGCTACTGGTGTGAATATGATTGCCAATGCTGGTGTTATGAACCAAGCACCTGTTTTTAGAATTAGAGGGGTAAATTCGTTATCACTTAGTTCATATCCATTAGTGGTTGTTGATGGTGTTCCTGTTTATGTGGAAGATATGAACGTAGGGGGTAATGCCTCTAATAATCCGTTGGCTTTTTTGAATCCAAATGATATAGAATCAGTAGATATTGCTAAAGATGCTGCTGCTACTAGTATTTATGGTAGTAGAGGAGCCAATGGTGTTGTATTTATTACTACAAAAAGTGGAAAAGTTGGTAAAGCAAAAGTAAGTTATGATGTAACTTTTTCAAGTAGTGAAGCAACAAGACTTGCCAGCATTTTAAATGGAGATCAATACTTGGAAATCAAGAATGAAGGATTGGTAAACGCAAATACATTCAATGCAGTTACCAACTATTATGGTAATTCAATTGGTCCTGATGGCAATATTGTTAGGACAAATTGGTACGATTACATTTTCAGAAAAGCAGCTGGCCAAACACATTCAATTAGTATGTCTGGCGCCAATGCAACCACTAAATATTTTTTCTCTGTTTCTTATGCAAATCAAGAAGGTATCTTAAAAGGAAATAATTATGGTAGAAAATCAGTTACCTATAATATAGACCATAAAGTAAATAATTGGTTAAGTATAGGTTCTAAAACTAATTATACAGATAACGTAACGCAAGCAATACTTTCAACTGGTAACGGGGTAAGCTCTACTGCTTCAAATTCAGTAGCCTATCGTTTAGCACTTGTGGCAGCCCCAATTATTGGGCCCTATAACAAAGACGGTAGTTACAATGTAAGTGGATTAAATTTAGCATTAATGGACAATCAAGGTCACTTAACTTCCACAACAAGAATGGGCTATACCAACCCAGTTATTACTTTGGCATACAATGATGATAATACAGCTAATAATTTTATTCAATCAAATGTGTATGCTCAAATCAAGCCTTTAAAATGGTTGACTTTCAAATCATTGTATGGGGTTGATAATATTAGTAGTAGAACCAATAGATATTTTGATCCAAGAACAAATGAAGGAAATAGTGCTTTAGGTAGTGCTACTGGAATTTCGTCAAAAAGAGAAAGTTATACTTTAACCAATACGTTAACTGCTGAAAAAAATATTGGTGATCATGCATTAAACTTATTGTTAGGACAAGAAAATCAAAGTAAGACAGGTGACCAATTTGGTTTAATTAGGTCAAATCAATCTGATCCTTTTTATTCTAATATTCAAGGTGGATTCTCAACAATTGCTGTTTCCAATACAGCAAACCAAGTTTTTTATAAATATTTTAATTCTTTATTTACAAGATTACAATATAATTACAAAAGAAAATATTTTCTTACGGGAAGTATCAGAAATGATGAATCCTCTTTATTGGGTAAAAATAATAAATCAGGATTATTTTATTCTTATTCAGGTGCTTGGGATTTGACCAATGAAACTTTTTTTAAGAATGCTTCATTAAGTTCCTTATTTGAAACTTTTAGATTGCGAGCTAGTTATGGAAAAGTTGGAAATTTAACAGGCATTGGTGACTATGCTTCTTTAACCAACTATTCTGCAAATTTATATGGAGGCTTACCAGGTTTGTATTTTTCAACTGCTGGTAATCAAAATTTAGCTTGGGAAACGAGTAAGAAATTTGATATCGGTTTTAATTTTTCCATGTTAAAAGGAAGATTGTCGGGAGATGTATCCTATTATAAAAATAATATTGATGGTTTAATATTTGGCGTTCCCACACCCGCTTCTGCAGGTTTACCAGGCACTACACAAAATTCAATTTTATCCAATGTGGGGTCTATGTATAACAAAGGCATAGAAGTTTCCTTAAATGTAGTTCCAGTTCAAGTCAAAAATTTTACCTGGACTTCTAATTTGAATGTTTCATTAAATGAAAATAAGGTAACACAACTTTCTCCAACCGTTCCTAATATTTTATATGGTAACGTAGGAGGTTCAACTGATTGCGTTTCTATAACCTTACCTGGTTATTCGGTAGGTATGATTTATGCGATTAGGACAGCAGGTGTTGATGTTGCTAGTGGTCGAAGAATTTTCTTAGATGGAACAGGTAGAAAAGTATTATACGAACAAGTTCCAGTATATGGTAAAAATCAATGGGAATATGAAGATGGTACAAAAGCACCAGCTATTGCGACTGCTACTGATGCAGTTGTTTATAAAAATACAACACCTAAAGTTTATGGAGGGTTTACCAACACATTCACTTACAAAAAAATATCTTTAAATACGTTGTTTACATTCCAATTTGGAGGTTACATGTATTACGGAACACAGGGTACTTTAATGGATGCAAGGTTTGCGAATAACTCCACCATGATTTTAAGACGTTGGAGAAAACCAGGTGACATTACAGATGTGCCAAAAGTTCAAGATGGTGACTTTACTTCATGGGGCTATTCATTGCCGCTAACTTGTAATGTTTATTCTAGTGATTATATTAGATTGAAAAATGTAACATTGTCTTATTCATTACCCGAAAAACTAATGAAAAAAGCTCAAATTGCGGACATGAGTATTTTTATAAGCGGTCAAAATTTATTGTTATTTACTCCTTATCCAGGAGCAGATCCAGAAGTGACAAGTACGGATAACTCATCTGCTACCCAAGGATTTGATCGCAACATGATGCCAAATGCAAAAATTTATACCATAGGATTAAAAGTAAATTTTTAACATAAAAAATAATTTTAATCAAAATTTCAATACCATTTTAGATATGAAAAACTTTAAATATTTTAGTCTACTTTTAGGAATCGCTGTATATGCAATTGCATGTACAAAGACTGTAGATCTAAATCCAGTACCTACCACCTTAATTGCAGATGTTTCTGCTTTTGAAACGCCCGCCAGAATTGCTAATCAAATAAATGGTTTATATGCTACTTTCAAAGGCACTGGTATGTGGGGTAGTGATTACATTTTATACAGTGAGGCTAGGGCGGGGGAATTCATTAGCACCAATCAAAATCCATTACAGGGAGGGTTAACGTATATGATGTTAACTGATCCTGGTACCACTGATGTTAATATTGTTTGGCAACAAGCTTACCAAACAATTAATGGTTGCAATGTTTTTTTAGATGGCATGGATGCAAGTGGCAAAAAAGTAGTGGGAGATAGCTTGTACAATAATTATACTGCAGAAGCTAAAATGTTAAGAGCAATTACGTATTTTTCATTGTTACAATTATACGCTAAGCCATATACGAATGGCGCAGGTAAAAATCCAGGCTTGCCATTAAGATTAAAAGGAAATACCGGATTAGCTGATTACAATCTTGCGAGAAGCACAGTTGATTCCGTATATAAACAAATTATTACTGATTTAAATTTTGCCGAAAATAACTTACCCGCTAAATATGCTACTGCAGTCCTAAATACAACTAGAGTACAAAAAAACGCTGCGATAGCTTTTAAAACTAGGGTATATTTAAGTATGGGTGATTATAACAATGTTATAAATGAAGCCAATAAACTTGTTACCACTGCCGCACCTTTTGTTACAGTAAATACAGCCAATACGACCCATTCCTTACCCGCCGATATAACAACTGTTTTCAAAACACCCTATACTTCAACTGAGTCAATTTTTTCGACTGCCTTTGCCTCAGGAGATGCACCTGGTAATTCTTTAGCCACAAACTTTTTACCCAATTCAGCGGATGGTACAGGTTTAGGCGCTGCCGGAACGGGACAATTTTATGTTTTTGCAAATGGTATTGTTGCCGATGTGAATTGGAAAACTACAGACAAAAGAAGAAATTTTATTTTCACGACTCCTTCAGGTACGAACAAAGGCAGATTTTGGTGTACAAAATTTTCAGTTGGAACTCCTTATACCGATTATATACCTGTGATTAGATACAGTGAAGTGTTGTTAAATTTAGCTGAGGCATTGACAAATATAAATGGATTAGATTCAAGAGCAACGGCAATTTTAAATGCAGTAAGAGGAAGATCTGATGCAACAACCGTATTTAAACCTACTGATAAAGCTGATTTATTGGGTAAAATTTTAAATGAACGCCGCATCGAATTTTTTGGGGAAGGTATTCGCAATGCTGATCTTATGCGCTTAGGGTTACCCATACCTGCTAAAACGCCTGTTGGAGCCACACCTGTTCCAGCTGCAAATCCTACGGATGGAAATTATATTTGGCCTATTCCCAATAACGAGTCTTTGTATAACAAATTAATTGGGTCTTAAATTTTTTAAATGAAAACTACTTCAATTCTCTTTTTTTCTTTGCTTATTGCAGTAATAGTAAATGCGCAAACTTTTTCGGTAGCTGAAAAAGCAATGTGGAAAAAACAAGCTAGTACGATTAAAATAATTAAAGACAACTGGGGGGTACCTCATATTTACACAAATACTGATGCAGATGCTGTGTTCGGGATGATGTATGTTCAATGTGAGGAATATTTCAGTAAAGTAGAAGACATGATTATTTCTAGATTAGGTAGGGAAGCTGAAATTCAAGGGAAACAGGCCATTTATAAAGATTTATGGTCAAGATTATATATTGACACACTTCAAGCAAAAGCATTGTATCTTTCATGTGATCCCTATTTAAAAAAATTATGTGATGCGTATGCGGCTGGTATTAATTATTATATATTAACCCATCCAAATGTCAAACCCAAGTTGTTACATCGTATACAACCATGGGTGCCCTTAATGAATAATATTCCAAGCATAGCCAATTCAAATGTAACGGAAGCAGATGTAAGAAATATGTATCCCCAAAAAATAGGGGAAGGAATTGCTTATTATGATTTTAACCCTTTGAAAGAAGATGTACAAGCTGGCTCAAATGGATGGGCCATTAGTGGTCAGCATACTGCCGATAACAATCCTTTGTTACTCATAAATCCCCATTCTGAATTTTACAATAGAATTGAAGTACAATTAATTAGCAAAGAAGGCCTTAATGTTTATGGTGCTCCATTTTTAGGAGAATTTAATATTTTTCAAGGATTTAATGAATTTTGTGGATGGATGCATACCGTTACATTATCAGATGCAAAAGATTTATACATTGAATCGGTACAGCCTACAAAGGGTGGTTATGTATATGAGTATGACCAAAAATGGTTACCCGTTGATTCCACAAAAGTTACCATATTGTTCAAAAATGGGACTTCTAAAGACAGTATAACCTTTACAACTTATAAAACACTACACGGACCTGTAGTCGCTAACAGAAACAAAACCTGGATTTCTGCTCAATCCATAAATGAAAATATTGAATTATTAAATGTGCATTGGAGAATTACAAAAAGTAAATCCTTTTCAGCTTTTAAAAGTTGGCTCGATAAAAGGGTAATGACAGGAACAAATACAATCTATGCAGACCGGGACGGTAATATTGGTTATTGGCATGGCAATTTTGTTCCCATTAGAGATTCAAAATTTGATTATACCTTACCTGTTGCTGGAAATACTTCTGCTACCAACTGGAAGGGTGTACATGCATTGAATGATATCCCTAATTATGTTAATCCTAAAAATGGTTGGGTGCAAAATTGTAATTCAACACCCTTATATGCGACGGGTGAATTTGATTCCATCATGGCTAAAAAACCCTTCTATATGCTGCCAGATGGCTTTACGCCAAGAGCAGTAAATGCAGTTAGGTTACTAAAGGGTATTCAAAAGGCAAACATAGATACCATTCTAAATATGTGTCATAATGCCTATTTATCCAATGCAGCTAAGTTCATACCTTCCTTAATTCATGCTTATGATTCATTAGGTCAGGCGAATCATTTAAACGAACCAATGAATATGTTGCGCCATTGGAATTTTTATACAGATACCACTAGTGTAGCCACTACTTTAGCTGTGTTGTGGGTAGAAAAAATTATGCAATTGAATTTAGCTAAACTAAAGCGTCCTTTGACCAATGAAATTAGTTATTCAATAACGAATGGTTCAACGATTAGTTTGCAAAATATTAATGCAGTTACCCAAGTAGCATTATTTGATAGTGTCCTTGTTGATTTACATAAAGATTGGGGTACTTGGTCTGTTGCTTGGGGACAAATAAATAGATTTCAACGCAATGCTGTTGGACAATTACCCAAAGATAATTTACCAAGTTTAGCTGTAACGGCAACACCAGCTTTTATGGGTTCTATCAATGCATATACAAGTAAAAAAACCAATACAACAAAAAGAAGATATGGAACCACTGGGAATACTTTTGTTGCCGTTGTATCTTTTGGAAAAAAATTAATTGCAAAATCAATTTATACTGGAGGTGCAAGTTCAAACCCAACATCAAAACATTTTATAGACCAAGCAGATGGATATATTAACCATAAATATAAACTCGTTAATTTCTACGAGGATGATGTGTTAAAACATAAAGAATTGATTTATCATCCTGGTGATCATGTATATTAAATCCAAGCCCTGCGGATGGTTGCTTCGCAACATCCTTGCGCATTGGTCGTACCCAAAGCCCT
>Ga0114960_10000162_pt1 | contig 51786 bp, 60 predicted proteins | sample C_130625_MF_Meta_FD_92637 | JGI IMG/M metagenome (GOLD analysis project Ga0114960, IMG submission 92637) | Freshwater microbial communities from Lake Croche, Canada to study carbon cycling - C_130625_MF_MetaG | ecosystem: Environmental > Aquatic > Freshwater > Lake | place: Lake Croche, Canada...
AATCTGTTCTAACTGCGTGAGTTGCGAAAACAAAAAAATCGTATTTAGAACAAGAGATGCAAACTCTTCAATAAACATAATGAAATTAACGAATTGTTGGATAGAAAAACAAGAGCGTCCATTATGTTTCCATATTTCGTCTTTCACATCTTCAAATAAAAACAATGAAGATGAAAAAGTAAGACCATCGTAGGTGAAACTCCTACTATTGATTTTACATTTTTTCTTATTTTTTGCCTACTAAAATGGGCGTTTTAAATGAGAAAAGGTGTAAAAAGGGGTTCTATTTTTCATAAAACTCTTTCTCTATAAAAAATATAAAGTCATTGAAATAATATGCAATAAGTAAAATATAAAAATGGAAAGTTTCATATATCAAGAAGAATCCCTATCTAATGAACTATGTGACAGAATAATATCTTTATTTGAATCGCAAAAAGAATTTCAAAATGCAGGCGTTGTAGGGTCGGATACAACGGATACAAAATACATTATAGACAAAACGATTAAAAAAACGATTGATTTGGAAATACCCTCTGATGCAAATGAATCTAGTATATGGTTTGATATTAAAAACAGCTTAATAGAAGAAATCCAAACTAATTTATCGAAATATTATGAAAGATTCATGAAACTCTCTTTTGTCGATTTGATACATAAAAATAAATCGATTAACAATTTTTTAATACAAAAATATAAAAAAAACGAAGGAATTTTCAAATACCATTCGGATTATTGCGTAGATTTTATAAACCGAAAAACCCGGATTATTAATTTTATATGGTATTTAAATGATGTAGAAGAAGGAGGCGAAACCGAATTTTTGGGTTATTATAAAATAAAACCAAAAAAAGGAAATATTATTTTATTTCCATCAGAATGGTTCATGCCACATTGCGGTAAATGTCCAATAACAAATGATAAATATATTATTACCGGATGGATTTATATCGACATATAGAGAAAGAGAAAAATAAAACAATATAAATAATATGAATAGATATTATTTATATGGCAGAATCATTCACTATTTGGGAAACCGCTGAAATACCTACTATAACAAATACAGAAACACAAGTCAAACACGATGCTATATCTACATTTGTGAATGAAACCGCAGTCTTTCACCTCTATAAAAAGGGGGTTGCATTTGACGAATCAAAACATAATATAGAATTTAGTATTGTATGCGAGTCATCAAAATTCTCCACTGAATATAATCGAAAAACAAAATCGTCGCCTTTACTCACCATTTTCGTTTTCATAGAAGATGTCAGATACAATCCACTGATTTTAACGGATATTGATGTGGAATCCTATAAATATAAAGAAATAAATCCGGAAAATACTTTCATTTGTATTTTTCCCGAAAAAAATTGCCAAATAGTATTCGATAGTTCGAAATATTATGGATTTTATATGATGAACGACACCAACAACCAGAAACCCCGTTTTTTGAAAATAAATGTATTGAATAATTCTTCCGAAAGTTCTACACAAGAAGAGGGATTAAAGAAACAAACGAATTCTGAACCAAATATGCCAATTAAAATATCAGCAAAACAAATGGAACAAAAAGAAGAAACCGTCGCATATAAAAATATGATTCATATTTTACTATATGACGAAAACAAAAAAATAAATGTATTGGATAAAATACTTCTTAAAAATTCGGCGGGAATCATAAAAATAAATAATACAACGCAAAAATTTGTGAGATTAGAATTTTTGCAAGAAAATTTCGGCGAAGTTGCGGAAGATTTGTATCCATTTATAAACCAAGAAATAGAAGTATGTGAACTAAGTGGAAATCGATTTTCAAATAACAAAATTATTCAAAATCTTATATCGAAAGATGTATGCTATTGGATAATAAACGAATCAGAGAAATTAGAATGGGGTAAAAGCGAATATCCAAATTATCCGACTTATATATCTCTAGACAAAATTCCATCAGTATTGAATTTCCTTTTATTTGTTTCTAATTACTGGTTCATGGAAATCAAAAAGGTCTATAATTGTCAATCCGTAAATTTCAATATTTCCGATATGTTTATTTCAAAGTATACGAAGGAAAAGGAATCGCTGGGAAAAACCAAAGATGGCAACTTTTTAATCATGAATATTGCATTAAATGACGAAATGGACTATAAAGATGGTGGAGTTCTATTTGACAATATAGATGAAAAAGTAGTGATACATCAAGGGGATATGTTGATGTATACTGGGAAAAAAAGTAGAACCAAAAGTTGCGTGTCAGAGGGGATGAAATATGTATTGGTCTTATTCATTGATATTATTTTATAGGATATAGGGATGAGTAAATTATCCTGTCAAATAATAAATTCTTGCTAAACCGCTAATTCCTGAAGAAGCAACATCAGCAGTCTCTCCATAACCAACTCCTATAGTTCCTGCTCCACCATTACCATAAGATGTTGTTGATATATATGTAGTATTTAATCCAGATGTTCCTCCAGCAGTGCTAGTGGTAGTAACCCCAACCGAATTAGTAGTAGCATTTGTTGCAGTAACACTTCCTCCTGTTCCTGAAGTTGCGCCTCCTCCTGCTGTATATGTAGTAGAGCCTACTATTAAACTCGATGCACTACCGGAGACGCCGACACCACCGCCAGAACCCAATGTAACTTGAATACTAGTAGATGAAGATACTGTTATTCCATTTAAATAAATGAATGCGCCACCACCTCCACCTCTGCCACTTGAACCAGTATTTTGACTATTGCTTACAGTATGTTGATTAATATAGCTAAAATTTGTTATTATTTCATAGTTTTTTTGATCATCAGAATTTTGATGTTGATTCTGATGATGAACATAAGAAGGAGTTCCTTTTTTCATAGAATCAGCTGATAATCCTTTTATATCTACTTGATTTTTAGTAGTTAATATCAATTTAACTTTACCAATAGTATTATTTAATGCAGTAGTAGCGTCAACAGTGTTAACATATAGTTTATTAGAATTTATGTTTGTTCCGTCTGCATATTTTACCAAATATCCATCAAATTGGGAGCCTCTTGAGAGATGTTGATGATATGCTGTTATACCATAATTGCGGTCAATTTGACTAATCATATTAGTACTACTTGAACCCACTATACCAGTTTGTCCTCCGCCTCCGCCTCCAACTAATACTGCTCTGATTTTATTACACCAACTAGGTATTGTTTTACTTCCACCATTATTTGTATAATATGCAATAGAGTTGTTTCTAATATCAGTTCCTTTGTATAAATAACCTAAATTTTCACTCGGGGTTTCATCTATTACACTTTTAAATGTAAAAGATGCCGAAGTGTAATCTGAACTTGCATTTTGAAATGAAGCACATATAGTACTATCAGTAATTCCTGCAATTATATTACCTAGTGTAAGAGTTGTTGAATTCTTATAATAATTAGCCATATTTATATATTATTTATATTAATATATAAAGATCTTTTTTATATATGTAATATGTCGAATATCTTATATACTAAAGAGACATTTATCTATGAAAATTTAAATTCTATTTCTGATGAAATTTGTAATGATATTATAGAAATATATGAAAATGAAAAAATAGATTCAGAACTTTATAACATGAATATAAGTAAAAAATACGACAAAATACAAAAATATTTAACTATCGAACTTCAACAAAATATTTGTAATTATCAAAAACGTATAAATATTATACAAGAAAAATACCAATTGGTCAATTTCTTTCCTGTATCAAAAATGCAATACACCTTTTTCATTGAAAAAAATAACAAAAAAGAACTAAATATCACAACTCGCTATTCAAATAATTCGGCGAAATTATTGATGTTTATATGGGTTTTGAATGAGTATAATGGCGAATTTACCTTCTGTAATCAATATAAAATTAAATCTAAACCTGGTAAATTAATTATTTTCCCAGTCTCATGGTGTTTTCCATATGAAGAATTGATATCAATGGAAGCAAATAAATATATTATTTATGGGTTTATTTATTAGTAATTGTTTCCCAATTATACCAATACTGATTTGAGATGTCCTATTTTATTTATTCAATAATGTAAAATCTATATAAATATATTCCGGCTGTATACCTTCATATACAACCTATCCGCATCGTTCAATGCCCCCCATTGTCGCTTCCGATTTTTGTAAAAAAGACCCCCATTTTCTCCAGGCGCCTGTCTATTATCCCATGCTCGTAGCATCTTCCGGGTTTTTCTTGGCGCCTGCATTGTATGCTATTATTTCGGGGCAACCTTTGAATGCCACGCTGTTAATACTAACTTTCTATTTCAGCGCCAATTTTTGGATGCATCCGATTTTCACCCCCGTGCCGCCAATTCATTCGCAAATAATCGCGTATTTTACCGATTATGATTCATTCGACCGTTATGAATTATACAATTCTATCGACTTCGTTCTTGCTAAAGGGAATTTCGCCTATTTTTATTATCAAAATGTCATGAATTGCGAATCGAATTCGGAATTAGTTAAAGAGACTATACTTATGCTAACTACAATTGCAACGTATTTGACATCATGCGATAGATTTTCCGCGGAGGATGCAAATTGGCAGATTTACCATTTTGCATTTCATTGCCAAGTTGTGTATTTGCAATGGATCACCATTAGAAACAATTGCGTAGAATAAACGCCCGACCCCTCCTCCTCCTCCTTGAATCCCAGGTAGGCCGAAGGCCGTTAAATAGATTGTATAGGATCCTATACAATCCTTCCTTCGGGCTTCGCCCACCTTTGGCCACCCTACCGCACAACCTTTTCCTCCTCATTTTGAAAAGGTTGCGCTTTTCTCTTTTCTAAATAGAAAAGGAGAAGTAAAATAATTTGTATATGATCCTATACAATCCTCCCTTCGGGCTTCGCCCACCTTATCCCACGACCCGACTGTCATGCAGAGGAGGGGGGTGTGGGGGAACCTAGGTTCCCCGCTATACAATCCTTCCTTCGGGCTTCGCCCACCTTATCCCACGACCCGACTGTCATGCAGAGGAGAGGGGTGTGGGGGAACCTAGGTTCCCCGCTATACAATCCTCCCTTCGGGCCTTCAGCCCACCTTATCGCCCACCTTATCCCACGACCCGACTGTCATGCAGAGGAGGGGGGTGTGGGGGAACCTAGGTTCCCCGCTATACAATCCTTCCTTCGGGCTTCGCCCACCTTATCTTACGACCCGACTGTCATGCAGAGGAGGAGGGGGGTGTGGGGGAACCTAGGTTCCCCGCAGTGCGGTTCATATCTACCGAAAAATTTATCAAAACAATTAATATGGATAATAAAATATATTCCCCCGGTCCATCAATCAACCTCAAAGATGCCTTCATTTATATTCTTGCACTCCAAGGGCAAAAATTCTATATAGGAAAGACCGCGGGTGTTTTAGAACAAGTTATTCAATTGCACATCGCCGGAAATGGTGGGGAATGGACGAATAAAAATAAACCCACCAATCTGGTGAATTCATTCAAATCTACTTCGTCTTTCGATGAAGACAACGTAACAAAAGAATATATGATAAAATATGGCATTGACAACGTGCGAGGCGGTTCGTATTCCACCATTGTTCTAGATGAATGGCAAGTGAAATCGTTACAACGCGAGTTTGACCGCATCTCCAAATCGCCAAACACGGAAAAATGCGAAAAATGCGAAGGGGTGGGTCATAATGCCAAACATTGCACCGTGGAAAAAGACAAGAAAATGAAAGAATATTTAGCAAAATTCGAAAAAAAAGAATCCGTAGAAGCCGAAATTATTCAGATTGAAAAAACCATTCTACTTGTAAAAAATTATACGAATCCGTATAAATTCATCGCCAAATACAGTCGTGAAATGCATCAATATAATCCCGAATGGATTGTCATTGTTCCCTCGCTCAATATAGAGGCGATTGAATATACCGACCGGTTGAAAAGTGAACGAATTGGGTTGATGCGACGTCTGTATGAAATGTATATATCTATTAGCGAAGACGGTGAATTCGAACGCAATATTCCGGTGCCTCTTTCCATGGTGGTCAATAAAATATTTGTGAAACGGAGGAAAATCGAGGAGGAATATCTGGCGTCGTTGCCGGAAGATTATCAGCAGATTTTCAAAGAAAACGGTTTCGATAATATTTTCGAAATCGTTCGTCAAGATTTATTCGAGAAATTAGAGTATTTGACAAAACGGATGGTGGAGTTCTATATTTAGATTTCTCTGCATACAAATATTACAATTGTCACGTTTGTATTATCCAATGGTAAGATATCAGTAACGATTTTACTTTGTATTTAATAAGACACTCTTTATGGCGTTATTTCAAATCGTTACTGATATAAATTGGCAAACAGTGAAATATAATTATACGTTTATATTATATTAATGCCAAAATTTGAATCACAATTAGAAACAATTCATGAGGGCAAAGAACATGATGAATTTTTTAAAAAACATGATGAATTTTTTAAAAATATATTTTTGGAAAAAATCCAAGATAAACATAGTAAAGATAATAAAAAATATATACCAGAATTAATTGAATACATTAATAAAAAGATAACCCTTACATACGACAACAAAGTTGCTTTGTCATCATATTTTGATTGGGAAATTCCCCATGTTCTTATTGGTTTTGACGGTTTAAAAGTTGATAACTTCGTTATAACACCCATATTGACAGAATATTTAAAAAATTGCGACTTTACACAAAGTGAAAAAGGAAATATTGTATTAGATTATTGGCCTAGAGTTTATAGTATTCAAGAACAAGGATTGACTCAAGAAAGAAAAGAAATCGATAGAGAACTAAAATTAGAAGAACTAAAATTAGAAGAAGTAATAGCGACTCCAACAAAATGGATAAAGTTATGGGAAAACGATAAACCATGGATGGCCTATTGGATGATAGTATGGATGGAAAATTTATTCAAAGATGATTTTGATTTAACTGGTTTTAAAAAGAAATTCATCTTTGAATGTATTTTGCCATGTTTTTATTCAGACGCGAAAACTTCTGGTTTACTGTGTTATGATTTGTTTTTTAGTCCATGCAGGATACAATCCACAGATGATTCAACCAAGCCAACAGAAATTGATGTTCAAAAAGAAGATGTCGATAGTGATGATCTTCAGAATAAATGGAATGAAAATTTAAAATTATTAAAAGATGCTGATAAAAAACAAATTAAAGATTTTTTTTTAAAAAAAATTGATAAGAGTAAACAAAATAAAGATACAGATCTAACCTGGATATCAAAGAGCATGGTTAAGAATTTGGTGAGAGCTAAAGAAATGACTGAAATTTTAAAAACACATAATTCAATACATAAACCTTCTATAATTGGTACATTTAATCGTATGTTTATGTTTAGTAAACCTGGAGGAAAAAAACAAAAAACAAAAAACAAAAAACAAAAAACAAATAAAAAACGAAAAACAAATAAAACCAAGTAAAATAGTAACTTATTCAAAAATAATGATTATTCCTTTATCGCATTACACAATCTTAGCTGTTGCCCTTTCAAAATCGTGCAATTCACATGAAAAAAAGCGTGATAAAAAATCCAAATATCCGACTCTGGATTCTCATTATAATTCTTACACGAAAAAATATAACAAAAAACCGTAACCAAAAACAAATAGGACGTCGAAATAATTTCATCGGTCTCTTTTCCCACTGATTTATACCCCCGATAGAAACTATACGCTAAATTCACGTTGGCACACGTTTTATCGACCATTAGGACCCATGGGTCTGAAATGGGTATTGCCCAATAATAGGCCGATACTGTCCCACAAATCAAATATATGATCGATAAATCATATATTTTATAGTAGAGGGCTTGGAATCCCGGTATATAGAATAATAATGAACTAAATACCAATAGTGGGACTCGTAGCAACATATATGATCTTGGAACAAATTATTTGGCGGGTAAAGTCAATGAATCAAATATCCGCCGGTATAATCAAACATTTTCTTTCGACCTTTTCTTCGAATTGCTTAGGGCCTCTGGGCTCAAATTGCTTAGGGCCTCTGGGCTCAAATTGCTTAGGGCCTCTGGGCTCAAATTGCTTAGGGCCTCTGGGTTCAAAATCCGTTTTCCACCCCTCATCGCCTCGAAGGAATCCCCCATATTGCGTAGATTTGATGTATTTGATCATATAGTTACACTTGCGGTAAAACGTCTTGCGCGTTTTCCACTGATTCTTGAACAAATCATGTCCATCCACGATATCCACCACAATGGGATTACTATGTCGCGACCGCAAAATGCGCCCCACCGATTGTTCGATATCCGTTTTAGGAGTTGCCATTACTAGAGTCGACAAGGTTTTAATATCGAGGGCTTCCGCCGCCATTGCATATGTGGCAATGACGACTTGTTTCCCCTCCGTTTCTTTGAGTGCGGACTCCTTCATCCCGCCCACATAATATCCCACCGTCGCCAATTCGCGATGTTTGATGGCATCGTGTAAATACGTGAGTAGACAGCGGTTATGCGCCAATATCATGATTTGGTTCTCCGGGTTTTCTAGAATCAAATCGCGCACCACATCCACTACAAAATCCGACCGTGGTCCATATTCGCACAATTTCGAAATCATTGTGCTGAATTTGGGCATGCCGCGAAAATCGTATTCCGTCTCTTCAAAAGCAGAATCTCTCGCCACATATTCGATTCCGCGAACTACCACGGGGTCTTCATCTTCCCGTTCTTCTTCGTATATTTTAGGACCAATGAACATATAGAGGATTTTGGTTAATCTGTCTTTCCGCTCCACCGTGGCGGAAATGCCCAGCATACACGGGGTTATCGTTTTTAACAGTGTTTTGGAGAATTCTTCGCTGCCAATGCGGTGCACTTCATCAATAATAGTGAGACCAAACGCGTCGAATGTTCCCATGGGGAAATCGCGGCTATACATTGTTTGTATCATACCAATGACAATGTCGCGACCATCGACGTCGAACGTCTGACCTTGGATTTTGCCGACATTAGCACCGGGCAAAAATTCGGCGATTCGCTCTATCCACTGGTTCATTAAAAATTCTTTATGCACGAGGATGAGCGTTTTTTTCTTCAGCAGAGAAATGATTTTGAGCGCCATTACCGTTTTCCCGCGTCCGCACGGAACTTCTAGAATGCCTCCGCCTTCAAATGTATTTGACGCAGTTGAAATATGTGACATATACACATCTACGATTTTCTCTTGGTAATCGCGCAATTGCGATGGGAATGCCACATCAATCGCATCACCCTCCGGCAATTCGCAAGGTTGCGCGGGACTTCCATACCGATGTTGCCCGTAAAACCTAGGCAAATATATTTTGGATTCATTTTCGCGATAAACGGGGAATGCGACTTCATTCTCATCCCCTTTCCCCGCCATAATCCCCATGAATGGTTTCATAATAAGGTCTTTTTTCAAAAACGCGTAATCGAGGGGGTCTAATACGGATTTTGGCACTATATATCCTTTACGTCCAATGCGGGCGTGGGCGCAGATACGAGCGCAATATTCTTCGGTTGGATCATATACAACCTCTTGCGCCTTCTGAGGCCGAGGCCGCCCAGGAACTTTTTTTTGGGTCGGGCCTTTTTCGGCATTAGACCCGCGAAAAGATATACCAAAATGTTTATTCATATCCTCTATATATTTAGCGGAAATATCTTTATATGATTTGGTCGAGATAAAGGTTGCGAATATCTTAGAAAATATCGGGAATCATATATATAATAATGCCATCTCCCAAATTTTCGACAAAAAGTATGACACCTTTAGAAATGATATTGCTCGTTGTATTCGTCGTTTATGTTATTTTTCCCATTAAAACGCCATCCTATTTGGCATCATATATTGATAATCCGCTCGGCATTTTGATGCTCTTTCTAATTACAGTATATTTATTTTTCTATTTAAACCCGGTTTTAGGTGTATTGTATATTTTTGTGGCATATGAATTACTCCGCAGGAGTTCTGTAGCGATGGCTGGGAATTCGGTGGTGAATTATGCCGTGAATCAGCCGACTGCTCCGAGTCAGGCAAATAAAAACGCGCAACTTGCGCGAATGAACCCGCCGCCGATAATGAACCGCACATTAGAAGAAGATGTCATTGATAAAATGGCACCGGCACCAAGCGCGGCAGTGAATGCCGCTGCAGAGAGTTCATTCAAACCTGTTTATGATTTTGTGGGTGGAGCTTCTATGGTCTAAGTCAAATCATATGAACCGGCCATTAGCGCAAAAAAAGTCAATACAGAAAGTGCAGATAAAGATAATATAACAAAATCATATTTACTTATTATATTAGTATAAAATAATATTCCGGAAAGTGCGAATGAAACTACAATTATGAACATTGTTTTACCTATATTCTTAGCAAATTTCGCAAAAAGCATAGGAATATTACCCATACCACTCATTAAAGATGCTTTATTTTCTGTTATATATTTAGATAAACAAACCACAATAATCAAATATATACCCAGTATTTCTTCATCAAAATTGTTATTCAGAAAAATGCCAAATGTTATCATGAGTATTGATATTGTTGCGAACATTAGAAAGAGAAATCCGTGTATTCCTAAGCTTATACCATTATCCGGATTCATAGAAATTGCATCTATTCTCGGGACAATAAAAGTCGGAACAATTAAAAAAGGTATAGCAATGACAATCAATATTTGAATAAGGATTTTTACATATATGAACCCTTGACTTTTCCATATATCAGTTCCAGCGCCGCTGTTTGCACTCAATTGCAATACTGGTTCATACATAACTTCATCGCCTTCCTCAATGATTTGAGTGCAAATCATCGGAACGTCGTCTTGCATTCCTTCTACAATCGGAACATAAGGCGATAACGAAGGCGATAACGAAGTATTAATCGACGAGATAGAAATAGTTTGTATAGGATCATTCATATTTATATCTTCAATCATGGTCGGTTTTGTAGAAAAATCCATTAGATTTGCTTTTACTGTTATAGGTTGCATAGCTACAATAACATAGTCATTATACGCAAGCCCCTCATTTTCATATACAACGCAATTCCCCCCCTTCTTCAAATACTTGGATATATCGATACTTATTGGCCCTTCATCTTTCGATTCTATGAGAATATCCAAATCAGAAGGTTGCGCATTGCTCGATTCTAAAAGCGGAATACATAAATAAAGTGTCTGGAAATCATTTGTAATAGACGAATGTTCAATAATCATAATTGCATCATGGTCAATCTGCAAATCATAATGAACCTTATCAAAAATATATAAATTGGTGGAAACATATTCGGATTCGCCAATGACGATATTCGGGGTATTTGTTTTTGTAGGAAATGCTATTTTCAAATACCCGTTTTGTCGCGCGTTTCTCTGAAGTTGATTCACATAAAGCGTAATAGGATGATACTGAATATCTAAAGAAGTCATTATATATATAATATCTATATGTATAATGTAGTAATATATTTCTACTAAATTGGTTAATAAATATAATCTAATGCATTATTTATAATGTTGTCTATAAAATCATTTGAATATATTGACCCAGCCCCTCCGGTTTTTAATGGTTTAAGCAAACGATGAAATTTATCTAATCCGTAATTTTGCGGGGTGGGTGATTCCGTTTTCTTTGATTCTTCGGATTCCTCGATTTCCTCCTTTGCTACAGGAGGTTGCATCAAAAAAGTGGAATCTTCGGCCACACGCGTAATATCTTTATAAAGTTCCATATTTTTTATTTTTTCTTCTGACAAATGAATGTCCGTTTGGTTTACATGGGAAACTTTATCATCATTATCAATATTTGATTCTTTTATAGAAATTGTAGGGATTACATTTGCTTTGAACGGGGGTTTATCGCCAACCGGTTTTACCCATTCGAAAGAGTTGTGGGTCGGGTTATTCATAGAAATATTTTCTTTGGCCATTAATTCAGTTTTCAATATAGGTCCCTTGGTGCCAATGACTGCTTCCAAATTATCGGAATTGTTCCCAGAATTGTCCAATATTTTCTTTAAAATCAATTTCTTTTTTATTTCTGCATTACTCTCTGCGTCAAACACATTTCGAACAATAATTTCATTTGTATTAAACAGATTGACATCCACGAATTTATTTATATCTTCGTCTAGCAATAAGTTACTATATCTACTTTTGGGCAACCTTTTCTTTATAATAATGGTTTTCAAATCTTCGACATCTTCGTCAAATAATTCCGTTCTCAAATCTTTTATCATAATGCTATTCTCGGTTTTATCAGCCGCGGGAATATTTTCAGGAGTGCCACTATAAAACCCAATATTATTCAAATACATTAGATAATGAGTTATGAATTTTTCCACCTTTTTGGTATTCATATATACTTTTATTTTTTGCTTTAATCCATCCGAATTTGTTAATTCTGCGTCTATCATTTTTATAATTTGGGTAGCACCGTTATGCATGATTTCTTCGGCGTCGTGTTCCGAATGCATACTTTATTTAATATTATACAAAAAATTGCTAAATATAAGGAATATAACGAAACACATTATTCTCATAAATAGTTGCGCGAAACTTCTCATTATATCCTTCTACAAAAATAATATCCCCCGAATTTATGAAATCGCAACCTTGCTCACTCGTGCAGCTTTTCCCGTTAAATTTCACGGGTAATCGTGTGTTTACCTGTCCCGTATTTGATGTTGTATAATACTGCCATTTTTCGGGGCGACTCATAACTCTCCTTCCCATAAATGGCAGAATCATTTTGTCATTTTTCGAATCATTATCTATTCGAGTTAAAATTCCTACTTGAGAATAATCCGTTGCATACCCCCTTGTCTCTTGATTGATTGGTATTCCTATCCTATTCATCGCAATCGGCACATTTGCCAATGGTATTCCACCTCGAATATCGGTCGAATCTTTTGGGAAAAATACACCATCATTCCTCAATGGTGGACCGTCGTATTCCGGGCTATTGCGCGTTGAAATCGCAACCATCACGGGGGGATTTTGCGGATACGGAAGAGGAATATCTTGTGTATATTGATTTTTCCGCATATTTTGTTGATATAAATAATATAAATACGCAATCAAAATAAACCCTATAAAAAATCCGGCGTAAACGATTTTTTCCAAAAACGATTGACCGCGCGGAATCCTTTTATTGGGAAGTCTGAATGTTGACATTTCTACTATAATGTTCTATATTATTCATTATAAACTATTATATAAATGGATTATCGAATATCTTTTGTATATTATTTATTGAACTCTTAGGAAAATCCGGTAATACCGGAAATTTAGGTATTTGACACGAATAACATTGCTTCATTATTTGGTCTTGATAGTGTATGATATGAAATTCATATTTCTCATACAACATTTTATCTAAATCGTCTAAATAACACCATAAATCGTGTTCCATTTTCACAATACACGACCCCGTCAACCCATCAATAATCCAAAAGATAAGTCGAAAGGGTAGATATATGACCCAACAAAACATTTCTATAAAATACCATAAAAAACATTGAGGTAGGTTGAATATTTTTTTAATACCACATGTGAACGCGATAGAGCACCATGTTACAATGTCTGGTATTTTTAGTACCATATCCATTATCCATTTAAAAAACACGGATATAGTGGTGCCGATAATGGCAACCTTCGCCGCAAAGGCAAACATTTTCATCGTTGTTACCAGATTTTTCGCCATCATTGCGAATTGACTTGAAACTGTAAGTGCGGTTTGGCTATTAGATATTGCGCCTTGAACATTAGATGTTGCTCCCGCAGCATCTGCAATTGCTCCTGTCGTATCTGCAATTGCTCCTTCTAATTCTGCTACTATGTCCATAAGATATAATAATAGTATTTATTTTTTCAAAAAAAAACAACCACTCTTTAAGCAATTTCGTTTATTTGGTCTGAGCCTTTATAAATCGCCAATGTTTTTGAAATATTGTTCATTGTATCTAAAAGTGGTCGATATTTGTCCAATTTTTTCATTAATTTTTTCTGGTTTTCTAATAATTTTTCTTCGGCATACACGGTGTTCACATTTTTATCTTCATCGGTGACATATACACCATCTTTCCCTTGATTTTTGGTGGCAAACCCGCTTTTTGCTGCGTCTCTCGCATCTTGCGTAGGATTAGAACCGGCTATTACATCCGTTGAACCGGGGTCTTTTATCACTGATACGGTTTTGTTTCCGCTATTATCAGTTATAGTAATCTTTTTGTCGTCGTTTTTTTCAGTGTTCGATTGTTGTTTTGTATCTGCTTTTTCGTCTCCTTCATCTCCTTCATCTCCTTCAAACCCTTCCAATGTTCCTTGAGTGCCGAATTTCAAAATATGTGTTATAGACATGGCAATACATAAAATAACAATCATATTTTTGCTGAAGAAGGAGGTTAAAAATCCGATAATAACAAAAATGCTACTAAAAGTGTAATCTTTCAAATTAATCAAATAAAAGATATCGAGCAATGCAATTGTAAAAATAAAATAAAGAACAAATCTATTATGTAATAAACTTGAACTTTCTTTTGAATCTAAAATATTTTGCATTTTTTTCAAGTATGATTTTGCCATATAGTTTATAGTTGGATATTTTTATAGAAAAACAACTACGACGCACAACCATTCCGATTGGCCGGTTAAGTTTCGGGGCAAATAATTTCAGACGCATAAATTTCCAATACTTCTTTTACCACTTCTTCGCGTTGGATGTCCGAATGTTCGAATTGGAAGCTGTCGATGCTATCTGACCGTTTGCCTTTGAATTTTGATAAAAAATCTTCCATGCCGTTGATCTCATTTTGACGGTCATATTGTTCTAAATCCCCCGTAATGATAATCCGACTATTCTCTCCTATGCGCGTCATTAGCATTTTCATTTGTGAAATCGTCGAATTCTGCATTTCATCGGCGACTATCCATGCATTTTTGAATGTTCGCCCACGCATATATCCGAGTGGCGCAATTTCGATGATTTTGTCTTCAATATATTGCAGCACTTCATGTGGCGATATAAATTGATATAGAACATCATATATAGGACGTATCCAAGGCGCCATCTTCTCTTCTAATGTTCCAGGTAGATATCCGAGGTCTTCATCCACGGAAACGGAGGGTCGCGTGAAAATCAGTTTGTCGCATTTGCCGGTTAAGAAATGAAAACACCCCACTGATGCAGCATACATGGTTTTCCCCGTCCCGGCAGGTCCGGTAACGACCACGATTTTTTTCATCGGATTTTGCAATATTTTGTAATATTCTTCTTGGTGCCGGTTCTTCGGTTTCAAAATCTTCATTTGAATCTCCGATTTTTCGCGGGGCGAAAGATAACCTCGTGTCGATATAGAAGAACTAGATTTGTCTAAAGAGGGCGTATCTGACGTTTCTGTATGCGCATCTGCAAAATACATATTTAATAATTCTTTATGATTCTGTTTTCGCGGTTTTCGATTATTTTTTCCTTTGTGTTTTGCAATACATATACAAATTTCCTCTTTGCATATTATGCATTGGGATAATTGTATATGTTTATTGTTTTTTGACATATATAATACTCGTTCATATTTTTATCGGGGGTCCAAGGTTCCAAGGTTCCAAGGTTCCAAGGTTCCAGTTTTTCTAATTCATTCGGGGAAAAGGAAACGGTCAATCCCCGTTCTCACACAAAATAGTCGATGTGATACTATTTCCAAAAGGAGAAGAAACAACAATACTCGCCATAGCGAAAATCCGGTGAAATATGAAAATAACACGCCAAATAAAATGGTTACGAATGTATCTATTACCGCAATTCCGTCGGCACTTATTACGCCTTTAAATATACGATATTTTGCGCGTGTTCCTTCGTTTGGTTTACCGATCATGTCTTTGTATATGCATAATCCGGACATGGGACTGAAGTTCTATATATATATATTTGTATATTTTCTGTATATTTTAGAATTATACAGATTTTAGAATACAGATTTTAGAATACAGATTTTACAATTCTACAATGTTTAGAAATACTGATTTTGTAAAATGAGTATATGACTTTTCATAAAAATGACTTAAAATATATGCATTATAATATACAAACAATGGCAGAACTTATCTTGAATGACCCTATACTCACACCAAATGAATCTCGTTATGTAATGTTCCCAATCCAAGATGATACAATATGGAAAATGTATAAAAAACAAGTCGACTGTTTCTGGAGAGCAGAAGAAGTCGGATTATCGCAAGACATTGCGGATTGGAAGAAGCTAACAAGCGACGAGAAACATTTTATTAGTATGGTGTTGGCATTTTTTGCCGGGTCGGATGGAATTGTTCAAGATAATTTAGCCGCGCGATTTATGGGTGATGTTCAATTATCCGAAGCGCGTGCATTTTATGGATTCCAAATTGCGATGGAATCGATACATAATGAGATGTATAGCATACTTATTGATACATACATAAAAGACGCCGATGAAAAAGCGAAATTATTTAATGCAATTGACAATTATCCCTGCATTAAAAAAAAGGCAGATTGGGCAAAAAAATGGATTGCCGACAATCGCTCTTCTTTTTCGGCGCGGTTAGTCGCGTTTGCATGTGTTGAAGGCATTTTTTTCTCGTCGTCTTTCGCATCTATTTATTGGATCAAAAAACGCGGACTAATGCCGGGGCTCACTTTTTCCAATGAATTGATTTCGCGCGATGAAGCATTGCACACCGAATTCGCCGTTTTGTTATATACCAAACTCCAAAAGAAGTTGCACAAAAAACGCATCACTGAGATTATTACGGAGGCTGTGGATATAGAGAAGGAATTTATTACGGAAGCGATTCCGTGCCGCATGATTGGTATGAACGCAACATTAATGACCCAATATATTGAGTTTGTTGCGGATCGATTATGCTTGCAACTGGGCTATGAAAAAATATACAATGCGCAAAATCCGTTCGATTTTATGGAGCTCATCAGTATTGAATCGAAAGTCAATTTTTTCGAGAGAACAAATGCGGAATATGCATTGGCGAACAAGACGGTCGACAAAGACGTATTCGAATTTGGTGCGGATTTTTAGAGTATGCGTATATAATATAAATCGACTATTATATTATATAAAACAATGGACAATTTTCCAAAAGAGTATTTGAATTTATTGGATATTGGCCGGAAAAAAATAACCGGACAATTGCCGAATGATTTAGAATTATCGGAGGATGAACCCGCGATTCAAGAATTATACCAATTAAATGACTATGTATATACGTATTATAGCACAAATCTAGACGATTCGACCTTTTCAATCGAATTCCTATTTCCAACTGAAAAAGTAAAAGAATTATTGGTATTATTGGAAGCACACGATTTTTGGTATATGTGTTTTACTCGAAAAACGACAAGTTGTCCGAAAGGGTTAATCGAGAAAATAGATAAAAGACGTTGGAATAAAAAAGAGGAGAAGGAAGAGGTAGTATATAAAGAGGTGAAAGATAGATACGCATCCACATGGCATATGGACGAAGAACAGACGAAACAGTTGCAAACTAAATTCAATCGAAATGACATTTTTCTTTACAAGCAAATGCAATATATACATTTTTTAAACCAATCGTCGAGAAAAAATTTTATACAACCCGAAAATATAGAGTCTCGAATAAAAGAGTATTTACGGGAAATACAAAGCCCGAATATGAAGCCGTCAAACATAAAAATATTGAGCCAAAATTTATCCAGTATTATCATTGAAGACCCGAGAATAGGGGAAGATAATTTGTATAGAAGTCTTTTGCCGATAGTAAGACGGCTCATGCGTCCTTTTATTTATTCGGCGAATTCGCCGAATTCGCCAAAATCTGCGAAATCTTATTTAATCGCGCGTTCTTTACCAAGTAAGTTTACTCGAACAAAATCCCGGTCATATAGAAATAAAAATAGCAAAACATCGCGTAAAATTAAGTCGGTGTGAATAGATTTTTTTTCACATCTACTGAAAGTGACATATACAATTGCATCCATTCTCTGTCGAAAAACGGGTTTTTCAAATTGATTTTATAGGACAAATGAAATGCCCATTCCCGAAAATACGCGGGAATCCGCAAAAGTGTATATCTCAACTCTTTATCATTTTGTATGAGATTTTTATCGTGTTTTTCAAATAATAAATCGATGCCGTAATTTGTAAATACCACGGATTTTTGCGCATTCCGCATTTCAATGTCTTGCGCAACTTTCTCCCAATTGTCAAATACAAAATAATCGCAGTTATATAATTTCATATATTCAAACACGTTTTTCATGCTTGCAGGTGTGGTTGTTATGCCATATCCGCGGATAATGGCATTGGGAAATAACTCGCGGAGTGTTTTTATCATTTTCTCGGTTTGTATTTTAGAATCGACAATGCAATTGATAATCGTTTCCCCCGATTTTTCCAACGCAACTATTTTCCGGCATGATTCTGCGAAATATTGGTCTAATAATTGATTCGCGATTTTAGCCATATGCATCACCGAACCGGGGTTTGCGTTACTCATGGCAGATAATGGGAATTGGAAATACGATTCCATATAATTGAATTCCCATAATGAATTCACCATGAAGCAAAACTCGTATTCTGCGTATGTTCCCGCCGTAAATTCTTCGGATTTGACATATACATCCCTTACACTTTCGGGCAATTCGGCCACGGTTGAAATCGCGAATTTAGGTATATTACCAACGCCGTAAGAGAGATAAAGAGGCGCCATTCCGAAAAAATCGCGGGCGAAATAGATTTTCGATATCTGGTCTGTTACATTCATATTGAAAATGACTAGAGAAAATGCGCCATCTAAAATGCGAACGGTGTGCTCTATCCCATACAAACAATAAAGGTTGCGTATAAGATTTTCAATAAAGAATGGATTTTGAGGATCATATACACTATTTATTTGGTCGGCTAACGCCTCCGCGTTATAAAGCTCGCCGCTGAATATTACTATGATTTCGGGTTGAATAGAAGTAGTCGGCTCATTTGTGCGGATTTCTTCTGAAATGATTTGCATATTTATTCCAATGCATTTTGCATTGGGTATTTTATCCGGGTGATTTAGAAATATATGCATATTTAATTAATGATATATGATAAAAGCGTATTGCTTCTATGCTATTTTTTGTATATCTATCATATACAAAAAACAAAATGACTTTAGAAGGATTCGCCACGTCAAACCTTAGACAAGAGTCATTTACGAGTAATGCGTCGGAAGAACTGAATGTGGTTTTTCAGCCGAATATACAGGGGGACGGGTATTTCCCTCTCGTTGACGACGGTAGCGATGCCGGTATAGTTGCTTCGCCTTATTATGTGGAATATCCGTTGCGCATCGAAAAACCGGCAAAACGCGAAGACAGTCCGTATTTTATCCGTAATAAAACCGAGCAAATTTACGTGGGGTGTCTTACCGTGATTGGTCTTCTAATTCTTTTTCGTATGATACAGAAATCGAAGGCATAATCGGCATAATTATAATTTGTAACGTTTGTATATTTCCAATGCGACCAATCCGCCGAAAACTTGGGCTAATATGTAAGGTATAAGGTCTCCCGTATCTAATTTGCCATACGATGCCATAACAATCGATACGGCGGGGTTAATGTGACCGCCAGATATATTGGAAGTTAGAAGAATCGCAAATGCTAATGCTGCGCCAATTGCTAATGGGTTGCCCGTAGCTAAAATAATATAGACGAGAAACAAGGTTCCTGTGAATTCGGCTAAATATTTGTTGAACATGGATCTTATACACTACTATGGCGAAAAAATGATTCAAACCTCGGTCCAAGGGTTTAATAGAAAACGGGGGCATTGTTATAATTATGATTACATTTTGCAGGTGTCGATGCGCCTCCACATCTAGTGCGTTTTAATGCTTCTCTTACGACGTTTTTGTCGGTTTTCGTCATGAATGACAATGGTGTTCCCGCGGCATTGAGCGAAGTTTTGCCGATAGAACCCGACCGGCGATTCGCAACGATTTGCGAAGCATCGCGATTTCCATACCATTTCTTCGAACCATTTTTATCGGTTGTTGCCGTATTTATTACTGATACGGTTCGCTTACCTATATGGTCAAATAGAATACCCGAATCGTATTGCTCAACTGCAGAGAGGGGCGGTTGATTCACCGTTTGATGTGTGCGAATATATCTATGTCGGTCCATTGAAAACCCGCTGTCGCCAGTGGAATTGATATCCTTCGCCGGCATTGCGTCTTTACTAGTCAATACGGCATTCTGCTGACTTTCTAGCACGAAGACTTGGGAATGTCGGGGTTGCGCATTTCCGAGATTGAATTTGAAATATGACATGTATTATAATATATATACATGTAATAGAAAAACATAGGACGACCCTTAGACCCGTTCAGATTTTCACTCTTAGAAATGCTTCATATGATGCATGGCTCTGGTCTCCACCGAAAGAGGGGTCGTTGTAATTTTTCATGCATGCGCGTTGTTTGCGGAATTTGGTATAATCCGACGAATCAGATACGAATTTGACATTACATGAAGATGCCGGGATTCCGGAACCGTCGCAATTGTTTATGATCGAACCTATGCGGCCTTGGTAAAACGAACGAGATTTGTTTATTTGATTTGGTCCACCGCAAAGATAATTGGGCCTGGCTAAAAAATCGCCCAAATTGTTGACTGCACGGAAAGGAGTTGTGACGCGATTCATGCCGTTTACTATACCCGATGCGTATTGCCCATTCCAACTTTTGACCAATACTTTTCTCAGAAGTGTTTCTTCGCTAGATTTATAATTTGTGATTGTTTGTTTGGGCGAAATACCTTGAAACATTTTACCTCCTAAAAGACCGCCATCTGTCAAATAATTTTGATTTACTAAAACCATTATATATTATATACAACATATAAATGTTTATTGAAATGGGTGTAATAACTATAACTCAGTCCTCTACAAAAATGGTCACTTTTCTAAATTAGGTAAAGGGTGTTGTCATAATGACGAAAAAAAACAGCGGATTGTAAATTATATATGTAAACAAAATGGTAGAGGACTCTTTATTACAAATCTATATTTTCTTCCATTCACCGGGTATATTTTTAGTCCCACCGTTGTATTGGACTGCGTGTCCATTATCCAGCATCCATTGGCTCAAATTGATTTGGTCCAAATACACATTCGCAAGAACACGGCCATATTTATCCATTCCCACATCGGTCAAATACACTATTTTTCCAAAGATGAGTTCAGAGAGGGCTTTTTGTGCTTTTTTCGCCAATTCTTTTTCTACCGGGGATTTTGTTTTCATCTCCGGGGAATCGATTCCTCGTAGTCTTACTGGGAATCGGTATATTGGAGAATCGGCGAAATATAATAGTTTTGACGCCACGGTAATGGTATCTCCGTCATATACCTTGATTACTTTACCTTTATGTATTGTATGAACATAATGAACCGTATCTTCATATGTAACACTTGTCAAATAAGAATCATCTCCAAAACTATTACTATGGTCGTTCGGATTATGTATGCTTATATCGAGAGGGTCTTCTTGAACATTACGGACGGATTTTGCGGTAGAAGAATAGCAACAGAACATGATTTTTCTATATTACACCGTATTGTCATATAGAATCAATTTTATATGACAATGCGGTTATTGTTGGAAAGTGAACAAAATCTAAATTATTACTTCCCTTCATTAAATCCATCTGTCCATCTCTCCATCTGTCAAATATTATAAATATATATAATATATTACCATGGATTCTAATTATAAAAAAATAAATTTAGAAGTTCTCCAGTTAGAAGATTTGGAAAAAAAATTAAGTGTAAAATCGTTCGTTCAATTTGACCCAAAATGTATTCGCCAAAAATCGAATTGGAGTAAAGCATATACAAAATATCGGTTTGACAATGAAAAATTTCTTCCAAAACAACTTCTGCGAGTTTTGCCAACCCATTCGCCAAAATTGTCTGCCCTTCTATCGAAAATACACGAATTGGACAATCATGACCAAACAAAATATGGCAAAAAATTCAAACATTTCATTTTTTCCGATTTGAAATCTGCTCCTTATGGGGCGAAAATGATTGCATCCGCACTTATCGCGAAAGGAATGAAATTGGGATATAGTGCTAAACCATTAGGTCAACCTACGGAATCGCTCTCCTCCAATTTGGGCGAATCTGAAGAGGAAGAGGAGGAAGAGGAGGAAGAAGAGGAGGAAGAGGAAGAAGAAAATAAACCCACCAAATATGGCCCAATGATATTATATAATGATTCAGAACTTCTCGCAACAAAAACCAACAATTTCTATCTCCTAACTTCCACGAGTGTATACGGAAAACCCATTAGTGTAAAAATGAAAAAAACAATTTTGACGACTTTCAATAAACGCGATGATAATGTATATGGCGATTTGGCTAGAATTATTATATTAGACAGCGGGTTCAAAGAAGGTATCGATTTATTTGATATAAAATATATCCACATTTTCGAACCATCCGTCAATTCGGCCGACCAAAAACAAGTCATCGGCCGCGGAACACGAACATGTGGACAAAAAGGGTTGAATTTTCATCCGAAAATGGGTTGGCCAATTCATGTATTTGTATATGATCTAAGTATTCCGGAAAATTTGAAAAATAATTTTATGGGATCTAAAACGGCGTTTGAACTATACATGAAATCCATGAATGTGGATGTGCGATTGATAAATCTGATGAATGAGATAGAGAAATTGACCGTATTTGGCAGTGTAGATTATGAACTGAATCAAAATATACACAATTTTTCGATTGATTTTGAAAACGGGGAACCCGGAGAAGATGGTGTTTATGGCGGTAGCGGTGGCAGTAGCAGTAGCGGTGGCGACGTGGCTACGAAACGGAAAAGGCAAACCAAAAAAAAGGCAATTTCCCCCGTTTCACCTCTTTCTCCAAACAAAATACAGAGGATTCAAGAAATCGCTCAAAATATAGGATTTGTCGATTTAAGAAAATACAAAAAAGGCGAATACAAAAAAGAAAAGGACAGATTCATTCTTAAACGAACGGAAAAAATAAATCCTATCTTATCTTCCCCCATTGGCACGGGTTGGGTTTCCGAAAGGAGAATACAGATTGATTATGATTCAATGCGAAATTACATCCGAAATCATTTTTGGGAATTCAAATGGGATATCGTTAAAATGGAAAATCAATGCAGTGAACCCGAGAAGACTACCTCACCCGCACCCGAACAAATCAAGGGAGGAACGAATGCACCGACGTTGATCAAATACACTCCTACTCAGAATTTCATTAAACATTATTTCACTCCTAATTGCCCGGTAAAAGGAATCCTTTTGTGGCATTCGGTCGGAACGGGCAAAACATGTTCTGCGATTGCAGCCGCGTCATCCGCATTTGAGGATGAAGGATATACAATATTATGGGTCACACGCACGACGCTGAAAAATGACATATGGAAAAACATGTTTTCTCAAGTATGCAATGAATCTATTCGCCGGAAAATCGAGCAAAACGAGATATTCCCCACTGACCCGCAACAGCAAATGCGAACCCTATCGAAATCATGGCGTATTCGACCTATATCATATAAACAATTCAGCAACCTCGTTTCCAAGCAGAATGACTATTATAAACGACTTGTTAAAGAAAATGGGGAAGAAGACCCATTGCGCAAAACCCTCCTCATTATCGACGAAGCGCATAAATTATATGGCGGCGGAGATTTGTCTTCGATTGAACGTCCCGATATGGCGGCATTCCACGAAGCATTAATACGGTCTTACGCGATTTCCGGGGCGAATTCGGTGCGATTACTTTTGATGACCGCCACACCTATAACAGAAAACCCGTTGGAAATTGTGCAATTGGTTAATTTGTGTAAACCTATGGATGAACAAATACCTTCCACGTTCGAAGCATTCGCGGATACTTATTTGAACGAATCTGGCGAATTTACGGAAATGGGTCGAATGCAATATTTGGATGTAATTGCCGGACACGTGAGTTATTTGAATCGCGAGAAAGATGCTCGACAATTTGCGCAACCTATTATTCATCATATCAATGTCCCCATTATTTCCAATGTAACAGATATTGGAAAATATGACCGTCAGCTCGTGCGCGAAGAATCAATTGGAAATATACAATTACTTAAATCGACCATAGACAACGTAAACTCGCGCTTGAAGAACGACCTTTCCAAAATAAATGCATCCAAATTCGGATATTTGCTTGAAAAATGCGAGTCAAAAGATGACAGAAAATCATGCGTAAAAATAGTGAAGCGAAATGTGAAAGAATTGGTCGAAAGGGTGAAAGCAGAAGTGGATAAAATAAAGAATTATACGAAATTATTGGGGGAAAAATATACGGAGCTGAAAGAGATAAAAACCCAACGACTCGCGAGTGTTCGCAAACATATGACCGACCAAGACGTCGGGTTTAACAATTATAAAAATGGGGTATTTTACACATTGAGGAAGGTTTGCGGAAAGCGCATTCAAGACGAAAGCGAATTTAATGAGTATATTTCAACAAACCCCGAGTTTTTAAGGATGACGGAACAAATAAATTCCATACAAGCGCAAATTAAAATGTCGGAGACGAATTTGAAACTGATGAAAGAAATATACAAAAAACGGATGAATTTCATGAAAAATTTATTGCGAGACTCCACTCTGTCGGACTTAGAACGAAATGTGGTTCGAATTACCATTGCACAAGAAAATAAGAATTTCCGCAAAAGTAGTCGAGCTTTTACTATAAAAACAAATGCCGATATTGGAACTAATAAAACGGCAATTCAGAACATAGAAAAAGAGCGGAAAATAAAAATCGCCAATATTCGTAAAACATTGAAGAAACAAATGGCGCATGAGAGGAAATACCGCGACGGATTGAAAAAAGTGAAGATGAACATGAATGAGATATTGCGGAAAAAAGGGCAACTTTCGTATAATGACGATACAATCGACAATTTAATAACCGAATATAAAGAAAAAATGGAGCACGAGGTTGACGAAGACCAAATTATACAAACCGCCCAAAAAGAAGAAAAGGCGGCTGCTCTGGCAAAAAAAACCGAAGAAAAGGCGGCTGCTCTCGCAAAAAAAGCCGAAGAAAAGGCGGCTGCTCTCGCAAAAAAGGCCGAAGAAAAGGCGGCTGCTCTGGCGAAAAAAGCCGAAGAAAAGACGGCTGCTCTGGCGAAAAAAGCCGAAGAAAAGACGGCTGCTCTCGCAAAAAAAGCCGAAGAACGCCTTATCAGAGATAAAAAAAAAGCAGATGAAAAAGTCATGAGAGATGAATTGCGAATAGTAAAAGCCACTCGAAAAAAACAAGAATTAGAAATGAAAAAAATGGCAAAAACGCGCAAAAATAATCCTTTACTGTTGTAACCCACAAAACGAGCAATATCAATACTATTGCAGTAGAAGTCGAATAAAATAATTGTATATGATCATATATATTACAATCTCCGATATGGAATCAATCGACCGACTTACGCTAGAACTTATGACAAATCGCACGCATTATAAAAAATACATTGCATCTGTTGATCCTATACGACATAACGAGGCTTTAGATTATTTAAGCAACCTTGAAAAATACAAAACCCGGATTCTAACGGCTACAAAAGCATATTTATCTGACCCAGATACATCATTCAATTTAGAAGTCAATGAAATATTTATTCAATTCACAAAAACAATGATACGTTATTTTGAAATGAAAGATTTCGAAGACTCGTCCGATGAAGATGAAACATTATTCCCCGATAAAATGAATTCTCCCCCCGTGGAAGATGAAAGAATATATCACGGCGAAGACCGAGATGAAAAGAGCGACGAGAAAATGACAAATAATATGCGGTCTTTTTGGGGTAAAGAAAGAGTGTCAAAAAGATTATAAAAGATTGTAAAACAAAAAAACTACAGATATAGTATGTATGTTTCAAATCCGGAAAACGAAAATGAAAGGGAGAGGGGAAAAACATCCTTTTCAACGAAAAACTCAAAAAAAAGTCGAAGTTATACCGGTTCAAAAATCTGAAGCAAAAACCAGAATAACTCGCCGAATAAAATCACTCAATTGCAGTCCTGCGGTTAATGGGAAAACGACCATTCGCGGGAGTTGTTTTACGCCAAATGTATTAATAAATATTAAGACGAATTTTAATCGCATTTATCCAGATAAAAAAATCACGTCTACCGACCCGCGGGAAATATGGCAGAGCTTACATGACCACCTAATTAATTGCAGTGATGAAGTTTGTTGGTTAAACGTAATAAAAGACCCGGTTGAAAGGAATAAAATCCAACAAGCCATATTTGCCCCAAATCAGCCGGCTGATTGGCAAGATAATCCAAATGAATGGTTGTCGAATTATGATATATTTCACGTGATTCGACAATACGAAGAAACTTATCCTGAGTTTGAATTCATCGGTCCTACCACAATTGATTTTGACGCAAAACCGAAAACTATGGATGGGAATTGTGTAGAGGAAGAACTGTGTAAAATTTCATTGAAATCATTGCTTGATAAAAAAAAAACGAAAATAGGGGTGATATTTAATTTAGACAAACACACGGAAGACGGTTCACACTGGGTTTCTCTTTTCATTGATATGACTGAAGGGGTTATATTCTTTTTTGATAGTTCGGCGGGCGGATTACCCAATGAGATTCGCAAATTAGTGAATCGATTAATTAAGGAAAGTGATTCGTTGAATATTTCAAATACGAATTCATACGTTCAAAGATCAGATACCAGGAATGAGTTGAATACCGCCTTTTCTGGTCGGTCCAATTCGAACCTTCACTCGTATAAAACGTCACGTCCTATAAAAAAACATTCTAAATCATTACCCATATCTTACGTCTTAAATAATTCTACTAATACAGTTAAATACATGAATAAGCTAAAATTCCCGTTAAAATTGTATAATAATGGCAAATTCCGGCATCAATATAGTTCAACCGAATGCGGAATGTATTCTCTTTTTTTCATTATTACAATGCTCACTGGAAAAACAAAATTCACGGGCGAAAATATAATGCCGATGAAAGAACGCATCCGCCTTTTTTTGAAAAAAAAGATACCAGATAAAGTAGTTAGTGATTATCGCGACCTTTATTTCAACCCTTTACCTAAAAAGGTTGCGCCCCAAAAAGGTATACCCCATCGAAGAAATGAAAATGGAAGATAGTAGAATGTTTATTTATATGACTATTATATAAATAAATGAATGAGAACAACGTCGAAATATAAAAGAAAAACGGCGAAAAAACGGAAAACAAAACGGGTAAAGCGAAGATTAGTAGGGGGATATACAATGTCAACTAGCTTGGCAACTGTCTTGGATAAGCTAAACGCTAATACGAAATCTGGAGAAGGAGATATGAACTATATTATAAAGAACAATATTACAGTAGAAAATAAAACCCCGATAAATTGCGTTGAAATTGTAGTTAAAATGGAAGAAAATCTTGATAAATTAACACAACTTAAGGAGGGAACTGATACATTTAATAATGACGACGATAAAATGGAAAGTATTAAATATTTAACTGAAAACATTGAAGATTATTTGAAGATATTAGACGAAATAAATAATAAGAGGGTATCGGACCCCGGCACGGCAGCCACCAAGCCAGGACCGCCAACTCTTAAATATGCAGACATTAAAAAAGAGATAGACGCCGTTAAAAACAATGATATTGAAATGTTTAAACCAAACACGAAAACGGTTACCATTTCGTTTTTTAATAGTTTTTTAAGCAAATTGAAAAACCCACCCAAAAATATTTTAGGAAAAATCATATTAACCGTAACACAAGGCAACGCATTGAAAAATATATTAAACTCAATTACCGATGTGGACGAATTAATTGCAACTATTCAATACGGCATGAATAATGGCGTTGTAACCCCATTTTACAAAAAAGAATTCATGATTGAAACGGAAAAATAAACATATCAAGGTAACCCTTTATTTGGCGTATTTAATTTTATATAATACATTTATTATATAAAATATCACCAATCATGCAGCAGTGGACCAATTCCAAGTAAAGTATTAGTATAATATCCCATACACACTTTGTGCAACCATTTCGGGGTTTAAATTAATCATATTATGCGACCCCTTCAGTTCGTGAAATATAATATTCGTTTTCGCCCATTCCGCCTTTAATTTAATAATATATGTAATATATGCATCATATGTTCCATATACTACATGAACTTTATTTACCAACTCCTCCCACGGTTTCGCCAATTCTGATAAATCGGGTTTCACCACACATTCCGTAATCGTTTTTGCTATTTTTTCAAAAGGTTCGTCAAATAATTTGGTGTTTTTCTCCAATTCCGTATAAATGGATTCATAGTTTCTCTTTCCAAATACTTGATAATATAACCACATGGTTGTTCCCGTCATATTAAGTTGTCGTAATAAATCCCATATAATACCTAATACACAAAAAAAGATGAACCAAAATGACGGGAAAATGCTGGACGGCGAATAGTCGTCTTTCAATGATTCCGAATAATCATGTATTGCATCTACAGCCCCCGGATAAAATCGGTGTCGTATATCTGCCGGGTTGCATAAAATGATTTTATCGGCCTGAATGTTTTTTGCCAATGCTAATGCAACCGAACATCCCGCTGAGAATCCGATGATATTATATGTATATTCTTCGTCGGATTTTCCTAAATTCGATAATATTTCGGCGACTTCTTCGTCTATCGTTTTGCCGTGGAGAAGCGGAAAACTGTGAATTTGGGGAATTTCTTTTTTATATTGTAATATAAAATCGCAAAAATGCTTCATATAATACGTATTTGTCCCTAAACCGCCAATCAAAATAATAGGGTTTGGTTGCATTCAATCTCAAATACAATAATTCCCCAAAAAATCTTTATACTATTTACGCGCATTATCCTCACTTTGCGAAACCCGGTTGAATAATTCGTGGATTTGCGCAACTATTTTTTGGCACTTTTTGTCCTTGTCTAAATCCGTTTTCAAACATTCCAGATATTTTGCAAAGACCTTTTCATAACGCACTTTATCAGATAAATTCGATTCCATGTCAAATAAAGTATATTACGTGGTCTTTTTATTATGTTTACAATAAAATATAGAAATAATATTCCATGATTCTAATATTGATGTCTTTGTTTATTGCCAAAGAAAATCAAGATTTATTATGGAAGACAATACATAAGACGCCATTAGTAGACACCGTCTTTAAAACATTCCCCCCCAATGTTCGAATGGAATGGTTCAAAAAAACGGTCGAATCATTTCATTTGAAAACACCGGAAATAACCAATCCGGAATCACTGGCCCGAATGAATCGCGATGTAATTGCATTTATGGTAAAAGATTTGCACGCAGCATCGAAACCGGCCATCGACGGCGGCAAAAATGTGAGATTTGGGATTGATGTATCGAAACAACAACCGCCGCCACAATCGATGCTTACAAATTCAATCATAACCGAACCCGTAAAAAGTGCAAGCCAAGCAAAAGGCGAAGCCTTTCAACTAATGTATATGACAAAACAGAAAGAATTTGAATCTATGAATCAACGGCCTCTCGTCCCCGAACTAGATTTCACCGAGATAAAGGAGGATAGAATAATTGAAAACATGGAAGAATTAATTAAAGAGCAATTGAGACAACGCGAATTAGATATAATACAATTTGCTCCTCCAATTGCACCCGCAATACAGCCACCGGTAAAACCCCCGCTGAAATTGTCAATCGGTGATTCGATTCATGATCCTATACAATCCATTGCGTTGACCTCGGAAACACCGGACAGAATAACCGAATTGGAAAAACGCATTGCCCATCTGGAAACTATTTTGGCAACCTTTGCGATTGAACAAAAATAATGCAATGGTATAGTCTGGAAAATAATATAAACGTTTTTGATCCTATACAATTATCCATGTTCCCCCCCTCCGTAACACTTGTTACGTCTTGTTTTGATTTAACGCGATTTAACGGAGGTTGCCGTTCGATTGACGAGTTTAAAGAATCATTCGATATTTTGCTGAGCCTTCCGTGCTATCTCGTTATTTTCGGCGATAGCGCGACCATACCCATACTCAAAACGCGGCGTAGTGGGTTTGGGTTAGATGACATGACACTATATATCCAGCGCGAATATGAAAATTTGGAAACCACGGTGTATTTGGATAAAGTGCGGGAAAATCGGGAACATTATTGGCCAACACGCGATTCCCGGACGTGTGCTGAATCCCATTTGCTGTGTTGTGCCAAATTCTTTTTTTTAAAAGAGGCCATGGCGATAAATCCGTTTGGACACGACCGATTTGGATGGATAGATTCGAATTTGAAACTGCCGAATAATAGTCAACATATCAAAATATGCGAGAATTATCGTCCGGAGAAAATACTTCGGGCGATAGATTTTACAAAGGCGGATAAATTCCACATACACGTGATAAATGTATTGGATAAGCGGTTCAAAAATCCGGGGAAAAAATATGAGATGTATTCCAAATATCAATGGGTCATGGCGGGGTGTTTTTTCACGTTTGGCAAAGATATCGGGGCTCGCATCATTGACCGATTATTGGAAATATTCCATCAAACGACGATGGCGGGGTATGGCCACGCAGAAGAAATGTTTTTTTTGGAAATATTGGACGAATTTTTCGGCGATATTCATCGTTCGTATGGAGATTACGGCCAAATTATTAATAATTACGAGCTGCCAACGGAGAATATACATTATATATTTCATTTGATTTTGAAGCAATACAGTCAATTCGAATATAACCGCGAGGTTCTCGATTGTGCGGGGGCACTTGTCGAATCCGCCAAACGTTTTATGATAACGATACCGTATGACCAATACATGGAAATCCTGATAATGTGGTATGTTGCGTCTTATGGGGTTTCGGGGGGGGATGATTATTTGGCGGCAACCACGGCGCAGGAGATAGTAAGTATGTGTGAATGCAACCCATTATTGAAAGCCGAATTTATGGTGAGAAATGATTACTATGTGGCTATTTTGGGGTTAGACCCGAAGTTCGTTGGGTGAGTCGCGGGTTCAGTATTTTATTTGCAAGAAAGATGCAACCACGGCTTTATTTTTTTCGGCATATTTCATCGTTTCCAGTGTTGCGGTATGCTCTTTTGCCAACATACGCTCCTTATTTTCCTTTTCCCGCATTTGTAGGATAGCTTCCGCTGCTTGTTTATCAATCGGGATGATGGATTGTGCAGAGCGTTCTCGCATGAGATGTTCCGATGATTCATATTGGCGTATTTTAGAAAGGTCGCTCTCGCTTACTGCTAAAACAGTTTGGTCTTTATGCACTTTGCGTAAATCATCGTATTTCAATTTACTAAATGGGTCACTTGTTCGGTATTCATAATCATCATCTGTATTGGTTTCTGGGTTTTGATCATATAATTTACTTGCTCCCCCACCTCCGCAGGTAAGTTCGCTGAAATCTTTGTATGGGATCATTGCATTGGCGCGTTTTTTGATTTTATCTATTTGGTGGGATATAGATTGCTGGGTAACATTGTCGGGGATTTCATATTCCGGCGATTCGCTGGAAAACCAAGCGTTCTTTAGTGGGTCGGGAGGTTTCGCCATATTTTGGTCGAAAAGTCGGTTGAAGGTTGCGTTGAAATCTTCGGGTTTCATTTTTTTGATGGAGGATTTGATTTGTTTTTTATTCGATATTGCCGTTGCCTCTTCTTGGGTGAGGGGACTGTATTCGAGATTTGTATGAGGGACAGTTTTGTTTGTTTTCTGGGTTTCTATATAGTAATTGAGGACCATACTGTATGCTTGGGAATAGAAGTGGAAGTATTCGGCGGATAATCCGGATTTATCGGGATGCGTGTGAAGCGTTTGATGTTTGGCGCGTTTTAAATCGGATTCATTGAAATCGTAAGATAGGTGAAATAATCCGAGTAATTCTTTGAATGAATACATTTTTATGTCTAAATTATGCGATTTTGTTGATGATGTCATATAGATGGTTATTTGAAAATATATTTTTGATTTTTCTGCAAAGTTGCAATAGAATCCATATGGGGGGTATTGAAATATACAACATCTGCTGTGATGATGTATATTACCATCTGCCGAGCGAAGCGAGGCAGAAAAAAATTTTTTTGTGTTTTTGGGATGCAAGGTTGCGGGGGCAAGTTGCGAGCCGGGTTTCGGCCCAGGTGCCGCCCTCCCCGAAAAATATAAAATGAAATTTCAGAAAAAAAAGACCTCCCCCAAAAAAATGAAAAACTATAAACTATAAAATGAAAATCAGAAAAAAAGACCTCCTCCAAAAAAATGAAAAACAATAAACTATAAAATAAAAATCAGAAAAAAAGACTTCCTCCAAAAAAATGAAAAACGAAAAACTATAAAATGAAAAACGAAAAACTATAAAATGAAAAATCAGAAAAAAAGACCTCCTCCAAAAAAATGAAAAACGAAATACTATAAAATGAAAAAACGAAAAACTATATAAAATAAAAAATCAGAAAAAAAAGACCTCCTCCAAAAAAATGAAAAACGAAATACTATAAAATGAAAAAACGAAAAACTATATAAAATAAAAAATCAGAAAAAAAGACCTCCTCCAAAAAAATGAAAAACGAAATACTATAAAATGAAAAATCAGAAAAAAAGACTTCCTCCAAAAAAATGAAAAACGAAATACTATAAAATGAAATTTCAGAAAAAAAAGACTTCCTCCAAAAAAACTTATTATTATTTTATTTTATCAAAACTAAAAATCAAAATCAAAACTAAAAATCAAAACTAAAAATCAAAACTAAAACTAAAAACTAAAAACTAAAAACAAATCAAAAACAAATCAAAATCTCTGTCTTTTTTCGTTTTTTCTCTTGGGCCTTTGTTCTGGAACTCTTGGAGGTTTCGCAGTAGAATACAATAAGGATTTTGTGTAAGTCTTTCCGCAAAACCAATCCAGTGTATTTTTGCGGTCGGTTTTCAACCGAAATAATATGTCGTCGATTTTCGGATTCGTCGGTTGGCGTTGTTTCATGCGAATCAATTTCCTCAAAGCGTGCTGATGGTCCAATAAGTCATGGTCTAGTAATGTGCGGCAATATGGGCAATGGTCTTTTTTTTGAAAATACGTCCATGTATACATACATGTTTCGTGAAAATAATGCCCGCAATTTGTAATACACCCGGACCTACCCCCTTGAATGGAATTATTATCAATGCATTCCATGCAAATCGGGCATTCGTTCGTTTTGGTTGACATTTTAATTCTTCAATAGTGTATAGAGTGTAAATACCATCAAAATAAAATTAAAAAAGCAAATCAATTTTTTATTTCATATATTTCATATATTTCATATAAACGTTTAATTTATATGAAAAATTACCGAAACTTCGGTATCGCTTCATGATGGAATCGAACCATCGACCTTCAGGTTAACAGCCTGACGCACTACCTACTATGCTAATGAAGCTCGGGGTCCTATGTTTTTTGATTTAGTATATGTTATGATGTTAGAAATTGTGTTGAATATTATTTACCTGGTTTTCGCATCCTCGCCCCCAATACAATATATTGGTTGTTCTTTATATTGTTTGTATGATATTATATATTTGAAATGGAAATGGAATGCAATTCTTATTTTCCAGCTATTTTCGTTTTCGCGTATTGTCCGCATGGACCACAATGGTCTTCATTGGATAAATCTATTTTCGTATTCAGTTTTTTATTACAATAATCTATTTTCCATCTACCGCTTGGTTTTGGTATATCTTTGAACATTGTCCACCGATTGAAAAATGTTTGGAAAAACGTAATTATATATTTCATAGCGAAAAAGGCGTAGATATATATTTGTATTGTCTTTATGTCATAACATCTTCCTCCATAATGACCTGATGTATCGTATTCGCATAATAAATACGCATGAAAAGCGCAACCACATCCAATAATAACATAGGCGCATAATTTATAATCAATGCATTATTCTCGATTATGATACCATACGACAACCCGCACGAAGTGGCGGTTAACATGATTATTTTTTCGGGAATATTGTAAATGTTCGCATTTTTATTTATATAATTCGCATATAATTCGGGTATGTAGCAAGATAAATAGAGAAATGATGCAACATACATCAAATAATCAGGATTCATGCCAATTATTCTCTCCATCTTATTCTCTCCATCTTTTTATTATTTTTACATAGAAAACGTATGTAAAATATTGTATAATGCAGACACCTCATTTGGGTTGCGATAAATGATATTCATCCGTTCACTGCAAAATGTATATGAAATTTTATATTCGAGCTCGCCTATCTGTATCCACTCATTATTTATCTTTATCGCAAATTCCCGCGAATTTTGCATATGTGTCAATATGAACTCCGCCATTTCGGGTGAGCACTTTTCGGGAATGTTATTCATTTGGCAACTCATATATTAGTAATGTATATTATCATTTTATATATGTTCAAAAAACAATTGCAGAGTGGGTTAGTGAATACCCCGGCGAAAGAGTATAAAAGTAAGAATTGTATATGATCATATATGTCAACTTTGCCGAAAATCATTACGTCACTGAATAAAAAAGAGTTTGCCGAAATCTTACAGCAAAACCCGGGACATTTTATCATTAAATTTGGGGCGGAATGGTGTGGCCCATGCAAACAAATAGAAGGACTCGTGAATGATTGGATGAATAAAATGCCGACTGCAACAACCAAATGCGCAATGATTGACGTGGATGAGAATTTCGAAATCTACGCTTTTTTAAAATCGAGAAGAATGGTGGGTGGTATTCCAGTTATTTTATGTTATAAGGCGGGGAATTTGACACATATACCAGATGATGTTATTGTAGGGGCTGACGTCACGCAGATAAACCTTTTTTTTTCAACTATTTATAACGCCAATTCATTTTAGCTGCGGGACTATCCCATTTTAGCCGCGGGGCTATCTCATTTTAGCCGCGGCTATCCCATTTTAGCCGCGGGGCTATCCCCCATTATTTTATCAAAACCTGAATATATCCTTTTTCCAAATTGTCTAAATTGTCATCATAGTATTGAATGGCGAATTCATCATCACGCGGGCTGGGAATCGGCGTAATAGATGGCGTTTCAAGATTATTCGACTCTGTATATTCATCTGGAAATATTCGCGCATTGCGGAAAATTGCCGAACTTGATACTCTGAATTTGCGCGTAATATTACTAAATAAATTGCTTATTTGGCTGAACATTTTTAGACCCTTGAATATTTACTATGTTCACTTGAATAAAAGTATTTCAATTTTTCAGGAATCAAAAAAATCGCATACTTCATTCGCGATATTGTCGGATAAAGACGGACTTTGCAAATCCACGATTTGTTGCCAAAGGTTTTTTTTCGCATATATCTCAAACACTCCTATATCCGACCCCCCTATCATTGTATCGGGGAACAGTTGCAATAATCGTCGGTCTATGGTTATAATAAATTCGTTCGTATATCGATATAATAAATTATACGACGTATACACATACCCAAACCATTGAAAAAAACAATTCGCGTAATTCGTATGTCGAAGAATAGATAAAATCGCGGGGGGCAGTTTTTCTTCCAATAAACATTCAATATTGTTCGGCTGATAAAACCGTATGAAATTCGCAATCATAAACCGCGAGGGCGGGAAATCCGCAGCCATCAACCAATTCATAAAAGTTTGAATCAATGTTTCGAAAATTTGGATGGTTGCAAAGGTGTCATAAAAAACGAAATCCACGGGGCGAAGCCCCGAGGGAGAAGATGGTATAGGATCATACGGTTCCAATATTTTCGATACTATTTTTTCGTTTTTTCCGATAGACCCATCGAGAGTGAACGAATCGACGCAAATGCACAATATTTTAGGTTGCGGGCTTTCGAAAAGACGGTTTCGTAAAAAATGGGGGAACATCTGGGCGTCTGCATTTGTATGTAAAACGCGTTCGGGAAAATTGAGCAGGAACGTATTTTCATTATATTTCGACCCTAGTGAAAAATAAATATATTGATAACTCGAAGGTTGCGTATTTTTCAGCCAGTCTTCAAACAACCCATTTTCGGAAAAAAGGGGGTATTTCATATGTGATATATGGATCATATATGAAAAGTGTTTATTTCCTATTTCCCCTCTTTGTTTTTGCATTTTTTTTATGATTTTTTTTCCTCTTATTCCCCCCTCTAATTTCGGGTTCTGATAACGGCGACAATTCACCCTCGAGTTCTTCTTCTTCGCTCATTGGGGGGGACTCAATTGCGGGAGGTGCACTAGATACCTCTGTTGTGCTATTTTTTGTTCCGGTATCCGTAATCGTTACATATGCCAATACAATACTAGTGACTCCAATGAGTCCATATGTTAACAACGGAACACCATTATAATTCGTATATAATAATGAATCCATATTGTCTCGTATATCTTATAGATAATATAGATTTTATATTTTTCTGTATCCAATAACGGAGCATGCAATGCGTTTTCCGGCATTTCCAGTTATTTTGCTTTCTGCATTATTTCCTAATCCACAATCGTCTTTATCCGCATGAATAATAAGTCCTCGGCCAATAATGTTTGTTTTTGTTCCGCGCAGTTTGACCACTTTATCTATAAAACTATATTTCGCGCAACCTTTCGCATCAGTGAAAATATTCCCTAAATCGCCCGCGTGTCGTTCTTTCGAATTTGGCGAACCATGTGATTTGTTATATGGATTGAAATGTGAGCACATAGATTCGCACCCACTACTTACATCCCCATACTCGTGAACATGAAACCCGTGATGTGCATTTTTTTTCAGGCCTTGTATATCGATGTTGATGAGAATACCTTCTTCGGTTTCTGTGAATTTCACAGTTCCGGTTATTTTCCCCGTAAAAACGGCAATGGCGGCATTAGAAGACATTGCGGATAGTTAGTTTTATATGATCACATACAATTATTATATGAATTGTCCGAATAAAATCATTTCGAAAAAATCATTTTGAATCCCCTCCCAGCATGAGAATGGTTTATAAGCGGAATTGTCGGAGGCGAAATCTTGAATATGTTGCAATTTGGCATTTTCCGTATAGGCGGGAGATTCTAAAAACCGAATCGATTTCATTTTATAGTTATTTATGCGAATAGCGGAAATGTCGAGTTCGACATCATCAATGATGTTTGAAAATATATAGCGTTCATCATTCCCGGTATTCGTTATCATATCCGGACGAATACTATCTTTCAAAACAGAAATTCTTTTATTTTGAATGGTGTGAATGATAACGCTTATGATAAAAAAAATATTCATTTGAATGATACTATATGATAATATAGTATTATTTTATATTGTTTTTGTTCGCTCACATATTCACTCATTCCGTCACATATTTATTGTTTTTTATTCAAGGCCTTCATATACCGATTCACCCACGATTCTTTCACACTTTGCGAAACTGTAGTGAATTGGTGTTTCTCATATTGTTCGGGTGAGTCATAGAATAGATGTTTAGGGATTTTGGTGGTGCCTCCTAACCCACTCACGTCAATGACTTTGAAATAGAAATCTTGATGTTTTGACCCAGCGCGATGACCAGTCATTTCTCCTGTAATTGCATTACGAATAAGGGAGTTCTTATTCGTGTTTGTTGCAAAACACTCATATCGCACTCGCATACGATTTGGCAATGTTTTTTTAACTCGGTAAAATCCGGGGTCTTCTTTATAGAGGTCTTTCAATGCTTTTTTTTGCGAATCATTGCTTCCGAATTTAGATGTATTTGCCGAATAAACGCTGGCATCTTCCAAAAAATATTCTTCTTGATACATAGCCATTTGATTGTATATGATAGTTTGTTTGAATTGGGGGGGATATTACTATATATTAGGTTATTTCTTTATATTATTTTTATAATATATATTATTATGCATACGGTTACATATAGAAATAGAAATGTTTATAATAAATTCTTTCATAATCAGATACATAATTCGGGGGGCATGGAACCGGAACCGGAACCGGAACCGGAACCGGATAATATAAAACCGTCATATACATCTTCTTCTTCTGACCAACCTTCTTCTTCTGACCAACCTTCTTCTTCTGACCAACCTTCTTCTGACCAACCGTTCTCTTCTGACCAACAAAGTTTTGGCAGTAATTATAAACCATTAAAAAAACAGCAAACAACTCCAACACCAACTCCAACATATGAAGGGTCTCTAGAAAACTTGGAAATGATACCAGATGAATATCCCACTTCTACGTCTACGTCTACTTCTACCTCTTCTTCCGACAGTTTAGAAGTCTATCGAAAAAAAAAGAATGAATATGAATATCTCCGCAGTGATTCATTGGGAAAAGACATCGACTTTGAACCGAATGCCGGATATACGATATATATTTGTATATACATGATTGAATTAGACTCGTTTTTACCATATCTGAAATATATTGTAACAAAGGAAACTATCATTCAATTCCCTATATTCGAATATACAAAAACCGAAGAATCCACGTTTATCGAAATATTCACGGAAAAAATACTCTCTATTTTCGGCGATTCTGCCGCAAAAATCATATACAAATTGAAAATGGAAAAACTCTTTAAAGGATTCATAGAACGGCCAAACAATGAAATATACGCATTTTTCGACGCAACCCCGTTTGTCGACCAAACCGTCACCCCGGAATATCAGTGGGCTACAATACATGAACTATACAATTCGCGATTTATTTTGGATGTCCCGGTAAATCATTCCATCGAAAAAATCTTTTATAAGAACGAATATCTACTGTATATTCGGAATTTACATACTGAACAACCGATAATGATGCCGTATGTATTATTTTTATGTCAAGGGTCGAAGACCAGTTCGTTTTTTTCACTCGTAAGTGAGGGTATGGGATCATATACAAATGTCGCGAAAAGCGGCGATGCAGAAGAATCCGACGGTGAATCCATTTTGCCAAGAACTTACATTGCCGGAATAGGCGACTATTTTTTATTTACGAGCGAACCGATTGAGTCGGCCGATATCCGGAAATATGCGGTTTTCATCGATGATAAAAAAACCCTTTTTTATAAAAAAGGGCAACCTTTACCCAATGCGGTAAAAGACGATGCTGATGCCGACGAAATGGCAGAATACGATGCGGTATATTTCTATATAGGGGAAAGACAGTATTGGATGGTGAAGAATCGGTTTGCTATTGTCGAACTATAAAGGTTGCCGGGTTATTTACACCAAGTAGTTGTATTTGAAATAAAAGGCGGGGTCAAATAGACAAATCATTTCTTCTTTTTATTTTCATCTGTGGTGAGTGCCCGGGTGTCAAATGACTCTGCTGCCAATTCAGACATATTTCCCATACAATCGTCTACTAATACATTATCAGATAGATCATATACATCCAATCGGGCTTCGCCTACGCTTATTTCTCGTTTTCCTTCCGCCACACTATCTAAAATGGCATCAAAGGGATTTGTATCGCGAGTGTGCAGGATGGGCGCGCATTCACTCACTCGGTCTGAGGTCGAGGGCGATTGTATCATAGGTTGCATATATCCGTTTTGTATGAGATTTTTCGCGGAAAGACTCGCCGAAATAGTCGTTAAACTATTTTTGCAATTGGGCTGTTCATCGGTATTATATATCGGCGATAAACACGAAGGTTTTGTATATGACACAACGGCCAAATCCCCTTTTTCTGGCTTATTCCCCTTTTCAATATCAGAACCAGACATGGAAGAGCTCATCGTCGAAACCACGTTAGACGCCGTTGTTTTCGCCTGTTGTATTACGCCAACAACACCAACAACTCCCCCATTAACCGTAGATGCAATTCGCCCGATAGTAGTCTGCGGATATGAGGGGGGAATATATGGTTTTGGGCTCGCTGGGACCTGGACCGGATGATAAGTATGTGATCCAGCGTAAGAGGCGACCGATTTATCACTCGCTTTATTCTCATTATGAATATGCTCATCTTCATTGTCATATACACCATTCGTTTCAGTTACATTTGCCGACGCATTCATATACCAATGATGGCGGTATTGATTCGACGAAACGAGACTGTCGCATATATCGGGTTTTTTCAATTCTTCGAACGCTTTCTGCTTGGCAGTTCCGGGTTTATCGCTGAAAATATAGGTGAATTCGCGCGTGATTTCGGTGGGAATCGACGGCGAAGATTCCATTAGCCGATCATATTCATGCCGAGTGAGTTTTAGAAAATGACCCGCATCCATCCGCTCGTGAGGCGCTTTTGACAGTTCAATGCGAATATTACGCGAGAATTTATCCCATGCGATAGCGGCGATTCGATGAGATTCCTTAAGTTCGGAGATTTTCAAATATTGTTGTATGGTATTTAGAATTCCGACGAGGATATTGATAGTTCCGATAATCATGGGCGCGTATACTTGATATTCGGGGGAAAGACTGGATTGGGCGAAAGAGGCCGTTCCGGTAATGGTGGATAGGGTTATTGTGGGAATGGTAAACCAAGCGTGCATAAAAGACACTTTATGATGTGCGCGAGAATTCAGCCATTTGTAACATTGGGCTACGTCACACCATTCCACGAGAATCAATTCATTCTCGATGGACCATTCCACATTTTTCGTGAGAGTATTTGTGGTATAAGACAACGCATCGTCGTCTTTTTGTAACATTTTTTTCTGCGACTTTACATTACGCGGATAATTCGACATTTGCGAATATAATAATAATGTTTGTATATGATCCGCGTAGAAAATTTGAGGAAGGTAAAAGAGGGTCGAATTGTAATACAATAATAGAAAATAGTGTAAAACACTCAATAGAGTTGTATTTTTCAGGCAATCAATTTGACTTATTATCTTATTATACTTATTTTACGGTATATAATGAGGATTATGTTTGTGTATAAATTTATATATTGTCCATTTTATGGTTTTATTGGAGATGTTCGTTTGACATCTGTCGTCACAATAAACATTTAGATAATGTTTCCACCACCATTTATAATTTATTATATGACAAAATATATTAACCCTTTACTTGGGGTATTTATTTCTATATAATACGTTTATTATATAGAATAACAACAATATTGTAATATACAATAACTTATTTTCTAACAATATTGTATATTACAATAAATTATGCCCCTGAGTCTTGCACCTATGTCTAGTTCTACCAAGAAGGATACAAAAAATAACAAAACAGTAGTATTAACAGAATCAGAAAAAGAAATGCAAAAAAAGAAAGATTTAATATACGAAGAACAAGAAGAACAAGTGACCAATGGTATAAACAAATATTTGAAAAAAATTATATTGGAAGAATTAAAAAGAATGAATAGTGTTGACTCAAAATCCAAAAATGAATATTCTCTCATGTTATTGAAAACATTTTTTGTTATTCTACTCACTCGTCTTCTACTCCCTCGTCAATATAGAGAAAATGAAAAGAGTGATAAAGAAAACAGTGAGAAAGAAAAGTGCAAATTACTATTTTTTAATCATTTTTTATATCTAACAAACTTTCGACCTACGGCAGTTGTAGGTTATGCTGCTTTTTTTACACAACCGACCTTTACACAACCGACCGAAGAAATATATGACACACAAAAAACAAAAAATGAAATTCCTAAGGGTTCTTTTTACGGCGAGCGGGCGGACCGCGGTGCACATGGTATAATCTTTAATTCTGAACGAACTAAATATACATGTGATGAAATTATAAATATTTTTGGCCCTAAAATGCCAAATGATTATAATGGTGGAGTATTTTTATCTAAATTCTACTATTTGATTCGTAATTTAAATGCAACAAACAAATCTATTTTAGAAAATTATACTACTAGAATGATGGATCAATGTAAGTTGGAAAAAGAATATCAAAAATTTAAACAAGACCCAAAACAATCATTGAAACCAAACCTAGCAACAACATCAGCACTAGGGTCAGGAGCACCAGAAGCAGTAGCAGTAGGGTCAGGAGCACCAGAAGCAGTAGCACCAGAAGCAGTAGCACCAGAAGCAGTAGCACTAGGGTCAGGAGCACCAGAAGCAGTAGCACCAGAAGCAGATGGAACAACAGATGGAACAACAGAAGGATCACTAGCACTAGTAGCAGATGGAACAACAGAAGGATCACTAGCACCAGTAGCAGATGGAACAACAGATGGAACAACAGATGGAACAACAGAAGGATCACTAGCACCAGTAGCAGATGGAACAACAGATGGAACAACAGATGGAACAACAGATGGAACAGATGAAGAACAAACAGTAGGAGGAAAAAGAAAAGTAGCTCATCGAAAATCAAAAAAATCCCATCGAAAATCCCATCGAAAATCAAAAAACCCCCATAAAAAACCCCATAAAAAATCCCATAAAAAATCCCATCGAAAAACCCATAAAAAATTCCATAAAAAACCCAACAAAAAATCCCATAGAAAATCCCGCAAAAACAAACGATTCGCCAAATAACAACATAAAAAAATATCGATAAACTCCATATAATTTCATATAATTCGACATTTGCGAATATAATAATAATGTTTGTATATGATCCGCGTAGAAAATTTGACTCGATTAAAATGGCGAAAAATGGAGGGGGAGCGTTTAGTAATAAAGTTGTATTATTTCTACCTATAGTTTATATTACAAAAAATGTGGAGGCAAAAATCGTGGAGGAAAAAAAACGACCATGAACAAGGAATAGAAATAGACGAATGGCGTCAAAAACTATGGAAAGATATGTTAACCTGTTGGATACGGATAAACAATGTAACAAACGCGGTACAAGGGAAAGATATTGAAATAACAAAGAATGTTTGTGCTGAGTTGAGACTTTCAATTGAAACGTATAATCAATCAGATCTTGGAAAATATAAGTCCAACGTGTATGCACTCAAAATGTTAAAAACTTTTTTTGTAATAGCAAGACATTATCACTACACCGATAAAGATATGGATAATTTAAGTTTTACGTATTTATTATAGAAAATTCTGCTAAAAATGATGTTGAGACTGCTAGTAAAGACAAAACGAAAAATATGACAATGACAGAGATAGCATCATCCGCATTTTCTGGTGTGCGTAAATATGTGGCATCATCGGGTTTTTCTAATAATTCGAATGAACTGTCATTTTCTAAAAAGATAATTCTTACATATGACGATATAAATAATTTATTCGGGTCATTTGTTAACAACCGTGCATCTGCAATACAATCATTAATTTATTGTTTAGATATTGATAAAAAAAATGAATTAATATCTTTTGTTAAAAATATACCCTATAACAGAGGAAAATTTTTAGACGATTATGATAAGTTTAAAAGATCACATTCAGTAGTAGAAAAAACAACAGTAGAAAAAGCACCATTAACAGTAAAAACAGAAGGATCACTAGCACCAGTAGCAGATGGAACAACAGATGGAACAACAGATGGATCACTAGCACCAGTAGCAGATGGAACAACAGAAGGATCACTAGCACCAGTAGCAGATGGAACAACAGATGGAACAACAGAAGGAACAGATGAAGAACAAACAGTAGGAGGAAAAAGAAAAGTAGCTCATCGAAAATCAAAAAAATCCCATCGAAAATCAAAAAACCCCCATAAAAAATCCTATAAAAAATTCCATAAAAAACCCAACAAAAAATCCCATAGAAAATCCCGCAAAAACAAACGATTCGCCAAATAACAACATAAAAAAATATCGATAAACTCCATATAATTTCATATGCAAGAAAATCCAAAAGGTATTCCCGTTGAAATGCCGTCAAATTTCATTTCTATCATCAAAGATTTCACGTCGGATTTATCTATTTCATTTCCCGAATTTGAATATTTGTGGAAAAAATACTCTGCAACAGAAGATGAATCGACCCCATATTTATTCGAAGAGCTTTTTTCGTATTGCATGAAAGTATACCCCGAGCGATTTTTCGATATTCTTTACCAAAACGACGAAATGTTTTTACCTACATCTGAAATAAATACCATGTTTTTGCCCAATGTAGAATTCAAGCTTTTTTTCAGTTTAGATTCTGTGACGGATTCTATCAAACAGACGATTTGGAAATATTTACAATTGGTATTGATGACAATAATGACGTGTATCAAAAACAAATCCAACTTCGGCGATTCTGCCAATATTTTCGAAGGAATCGACGAAGACGTATTGCAAAATAAATTGAACGAAACTATCATGGGTTTAGGCGATTTTTTCAAAAATATGGAGGAGAATGGCGGGAATAAATCGGAGGAAAATGAAAATAGTTCGACATCGACCCCCTTCTCCGATTTTGCGAAAAGTTTTACACAAGGAGAAACCGGCGAGTCCATGCCCGATTTCTCCAACGTCTTCAATGAGCAATCTCAAGAAGAATTCAAGAATATGTTTTCGGGGAACAAGACGGAAGGAATGCCATCCGCCGACGACCTGCATAATCACATCAAAGGTCTTTTTGACGGAAAAATCGGCGTTTTAGCCAAAGAATTGGCCGAGGAACTGTCGGGGGAATTGATGGGTATGATGAAAGAAGACGGGGATACCAGTGAGGTCAAATCCACGCAAGACATTTTCAAGAAAATAATGAAAAACCCGAAGAAAATGATAGACCTTTTGAAATCAATCAGCGGAAAATTGAATACAAAAATGAAATCGGGGGATATTTCGCAAGAAGAATTGATGAAAGAGGCGGGGAATTTAATCGGGAAAATGAAAGAAATGGGCGGCGGTAATTTCGGCGATATTTTGAAAAACATTACGAAAAATATGGGGGGATTGGCGGGGAATAAAGGCAAAATGGATATGAATGCCGTAAATCGCATGACATCTATGATGACACAGAAAGACAGAATGAAGGCGAAATTAGAGGCCAAACGCCAAGAATTGGTCAGCAAAACCACCCCCGAATTCGTGTTGGAACAGTCCGTGGCGGCACCTAATAATTTCGTTTTTTCATTGGCGGATGGCGAAGAGCAGCCAAAATCGAGCATTTCACAAACAAAACCGCCTCTTAATACTGCTGCTGTTGTTGGGGACGATTGGCTAGAAGATATGCCGATTCAAACGGGGGCTTCACAAGTTGCGAAAAAAAAAAAGAATAAAAAGGGGAAAAAATAGAGTGGTATATTATGAATTATGGCATCTTTTGGGTTTTGCTTCAATAGTGATGGTATTCTTCGGGATACTAGTATGTTTCAAGGTGGATTAAACTTACAACCATTATCGCCAGACCGCCAAGCGTTTAATGCAATTAAAGATATTTTTATACGAATTATACAGTTGCCCACTATAAACTCTACTACTAATACACAAGAAGTTCCTAATACAGAAGAAGTAAAACGAAAAAAGACAGTGATTAATAGTATAAGTGAAGATAATAAAAGTATTATTGTCCATTCGTTTACTGAGTCTGGTAATAATGATAATAATATATGGTATATTGTTTGGATTGGTTATTTTTGTATACTTCTAGAAATTCAACTTACTCCAGAAGAATTACAAGAAATTATTACGTATTTACACATAAATTTAATCATAGATAAAAATAACCCAATGCTAAATAATATACAAGCAATGTTGGTATCTCATTGTTCAGATGGATTTCCTCCAATGCCAGTTACATTCGGAGGTAATTCAAAAATGAAAAAACCTAAATCAAAATCCAAAAAACGAAAACCAAGAAAAAGAAAGTTGTCTCAAAAAAACAGATTGAAAAAAAAATTACTGTAAAAATCATAAATACTGAAAACCCCAAAACTAAAACCAAAACGTTGCATTATATTCTTATAGGATCATATATAAATATAATAAAATGGCTCTTTTAGGATTTATCAATCTCCCCGTTTTCATTATTAGTTTAGCACTCGGACTGTTTTTCATATACGTTTATCAGAGCGAAAATCGGAAAATTTACGTTTATCCCAATCCGGAGAATGTGGACCATATACAATACAAGGACGCAACGGGGGCGTGTTTTGGTATAAAACAAACCCAATTAGATTGTCCGAAAGACGACAGTTTGATTTCGAAAATCAAGGCTCAAGGATGAACGTAAGTATTGAAACGGTGGCTTTTTACAATGTTATCAAATCATAATATATAATCATATACTATGAATTTAAAAAGATTATTAACCACCCCTATTGGCCGTTTTTTCATTTCCATCATTTTAGGGCTCGGGTTGGCAACCCTTTTTAGGAAAGCATGTTCTGGCAAAGATTGCATCCATTTCAATGGCCCCGTCATTGACGAAATAAACGGCAAGATATACAAGTTCGGGGAACATTGCTATAAATACGAACTCCATCCGGAGAAATGCGACCCATTGAAACAAACCATCAGTATTAGTTCGAAAGAAGATGTTTCGCCAAAAGGCATTTTCGAATAAATGCATCGACACGCGTTATTAAAAAGAAGGTTTAGGTATTGTGATATAATATATCGTATTTTGTAAATGTCGGAAAATATCAAAATAACACGCATCTCCGATTTGCCGAATTCGTATCTTAATATGCCCAGCGCAGACGACCCCGCATTAATGCACGCAAATCCATATGGACAAACTTTACCAACCGACCGAATGCCGCCGCCAATCGCGCAACCTCCGTCCAATAATCAATCGCCCCCGCAAAATCAATATACATTATCCCCCGAACAAATCGCAATGTTGCAACAAATGCCGCCGCAAATGCTGCCGTCGAGAGATATGCCAACAGATGCTGCCGGATATGCACAAGATGTGCAATCGACCAAACCGAATTATATCCCACCGTCGAAGCGGACGGATGATTATATTGCAAAATACGAGCAACAAACAGAAGCGAAAGCAATTGCATATGAAAAAGAAAAAAGGCGGAATATTGAGCGGGAAGATACGCTCGATAAAATACAAATGCCGATTTTTCTTTTCATTCTTTATTTCATTTTTCAGATGCACGTAGTGAATAATTTCATTTTCAAACAATTTTCGTTTTTGGCCATACACAATGAATTGGGCAACCTGAATTTCAACGGGATTTGTTTTAAATCTATGTTATTTTGCGCAACTTTTTATTCGATTAATTATGTGATAGAATATCTATCTGACATATAACCCATGATATTCGAACCAGCTCATGCTCATTGTATTTTCTTCGAACTCGGAGACTAAATCGTATTGGTCGTTGTAAATACTGCCGCAGATATGTGACCTTGTAAACATATAATATCGGTATTGATTCGTCGCCACTCGTATGATCACATACAAATCATTAATTTGCGTTTCGCTACCTAAGCCATCATACCCATCATAATAGACATTCTCGTCTACGTGGGCGATTTCACTCGAGAAATCGCGGATTTCTCGCTGCATTAGCGCGAGTGCTTTGGCATATAGTTTATTTTGCGAATCATCTTGTTCCTCTTGCAATATATGAACAATTTCGGTCGTGTTTTCGTTATGTGTCATACTATATTAATTATATAGTATAACATATTTTTATATTATTGTTCATCAATTTTTTGATTATAGCAGAAAATTATTTGATGGTTTCCAGAAATGGGGTTTTGTTGTTCTTCTTTTTTTCTTTGTTCGTCGGGGTTTTTTATATGCTTTCCACTTTTGCGTATCCTTGGTCGTATCCTTGGTCGTATCCTTGGTCGTATCCTTGGTCGTATCCTTGGTCCAAGGTTGAACCATATACATACTCTCAGCTTCACGTAATGTTCCTTGCAAAGGTTCGGACGTAGTCCGGGGAGAAGATGGTATAAGATCACTTGTTGTTATTATTTTGGCGGATTGTTTTCGACGTTTATTAAATGTAGTCCGAATATTCTTTTTCTCTTTTAACCCCTTTGAATATTTCAAACTCACAATCGGCGGCAAATCGGACATTCCCTGTATTGTTTCTATGATTTCGGCTTCTCTTTTTTTAGGCAACCCATTTTTATCTACTCCCGGATTATATTTCAAAAACCATTCTTCATATTCTTTCGTCCCTTTTTTCGTCGCCATTTTTTGAAACATGGCAGTCTTCTCAGAACGGATTGATTCTAATGTGGGCTGTTTACCATAACACTTAAGCGAAAAACGTTTCAGCAACCCTTTTTGCTCCAATCGATTTCGCTGCTCTAAATCAAAAAGAAACTTCGACATGCATAAAATGCGGTCTCGCGAATAATAGGGTTTATCTGCATACAAGAATGCTAGATAAAAAGAAAGCATGGTGTCAATAGTTGCCACATTTATTTCCATATGGTTCAATACGATTGTATTGTAATTATGACAAGCAATCGGTTTATATATAAATGCAACCGGCGTATTATTCACCGCAACTTCTATATGATACGGAATAATTTCCCCGACTTCAGAATGAGCAATCAGTGAAATGCTGTGGATTCCGGCTTCTTCCAATTTTTCTTTAACAATTGCCGCGCATTTCTCCGGCTCTTCATATAATACATCAAAATCGGGGATTTTTTGTTGGGGTTTAGACATCGCCATATTCCCTTTATTCGGAGAATGCGTTGAATAAAGGGAATACGCATATCCCCCGAAAAAAACGGCGCCTTGTTCGATAAAAGAATCGCGGACTAGCATGTGGATTTTTTCTGCATTCCTATGAGACATTTTGAATTTCCGTTGGAATTTTAGTTTATTGCACTGAATGTCCGTTTTCATTGGTCGATATGTGTTCAATAAGGTAAGCCGTTTCAATACCTTTTCCCAACGAGAAACATCTCCTTCCGGGCGAGAAAGCTCTAAAAACATTGACATGCGCAAATAATCGGGAGATGCGTATTTAATCCCCGCAACAGAAATACACTCCCGCCCCAAATTCTTGTATATGACCGAATCTAATTGTGTTATGTCCGCCATTGGAATGAAATTGACGAATACTTTGAACGTTCCGTGATGCATTCCCGATTTTGCTTCTACTTCCACGTATCCGGATTTGTAATATATATCGGCCAATTCTTTCGCATCTTCTAAAGCCGATGCCGAAAAAAAATCGTAATCGGGGATTTCAATATCGCGATTATAGAATTGCGCGAATTTAGGTAATATATTATTAATCGCGGTTCCGCCATAACAAATGAGTTTTTTACGAATCAAAAAATTTTCTAAAATAACTATCATTCGTTTGACATCTTCCGAATTCGCCGTTTTTTGTCCCACTATTTCTTCGGATTCATCTACCGCTTGACGTAAAATGGCCAGTTCGCAATCTTGGAATGTCATAGTATTATCACATAAGTCGGAATCGTATTTCCTATTTTCTCTCCGCGGTTTTGCCATTTAGATTATATATGATCCTATAGAATTATTTTGAGGCCGTTATTTTTCTCATTTCCCGCAAGATACCGAAGATAATCTCAAAACTGGATTCTGCACGCGATAACTGTTTTTTTAGTTCGTCGTTTTCTTTATGTAGGTGGTCGATTTCTTCGGTGACTGAAATATACAACTCTTCGAACCGGTCATTCGCTCGATTGATTTTCGAATTCAATTGCGCCGAATTGGGAATAGTGATATCTGGGTAATAACTCGAAATATACATCCATATATTGGGTTGAATCGTATTATTGCCTTGGATAAATAACGGTATCGCGGGTTCTGGTGTATAGTATTCTTCATCGCAATGGAGAAATCCGACCCCTTTGCCGTCGCATAATGACAACCTATGTAAAAGGGTGGGGACGTCTGGATTGGCATGATTGAATTTTTCCATTTTTATATACGCCGTTTTTCGATTGACAAATATGGCAGAGAATTCGAAAATAATCTCATCTATTGTTCCGATTTTCTTCGTTTTTTCGATAATGTCCCGCAAATTTTGGTTGGTATATCGAAGGTCGAGATTTGAAATGGCGAGAATAGTCATAGTTTAAGTATATTGCAAGTTTCACGATGGGAGATGTAGTATTTTATATAAAATAATATCTAATCAATTTTGTATATATGCAGAGTATTCCATTTAGTATTACAGTTCCGTTGAATACTGCAGCATACAATGCAACTTCAACATATTACATCGGCAATTTACGTACGATTCCAACTACGCCGTCATATTCGAATGCAACCTCATATCCTCAACTGGCAAATTTGTCATATACAATAAACTTGCCTAATCAGAAATATCTAACAACTGGAACCAATTCTTTTTTAAATGGAAATTTGAATACGACGAATCCGAATGGAACTATCTCTTTAAATTTTTCATTTGCGCAGTATTATACATTGGACATAGATTGCATTTCAATTCTTACGACGGAACAATACTCTCATGTAACTCCTTCCATGTCAATGACAATGCTAAATGCGAGCAATGGTCCAGTATATAATCCAAACGAACCCGGACAAACTACGAATGCTACGATTGTAGTAACTGGAAACACGGTTGCAAATAGCACGAACTTTTATTATACAGATACATATAAGCAAAATGGATTAGATGTTTATGCATATCAGAATCCGAATACTACTATACCAAGTGAAAATGATGTATTATACAATATTTCTAGTTACTATATTACATATTCTGACCAAACTTCAGTTCCGACTACAATTAATATGTTTACTGGTGTGTCAAGTGGTTCTATTAGATATGGATTTACATTCACACCATCCATATATAATTATTCCAATGTATATATTGCAAATTTTCAAATTTTCGGGACATTGAACTATACTCCACCCCCTCCCGTTGTATTATCTACCGCACTTCCTATCTCCAGTATTTGTTTTGTTTCAAATACGCCGATTGAAACTGACCAAGGGACGATATGTATATCTAAGATTGACCCTAATATCCATACTATACAAAATAATAGAATACGCGCAATTACGCGAACTATTTACGAAGATGATTATCTCCTGTGTATTCATAAAAATGCATTTGCTGATAAATACCCCACTAATGACATCATTCTCAGTAAAGAGCATAAAATACTGATTCCTCCTGTTTTCAAAATGCACAAAGAAATACGCCGATATTTTGCCGCTTTTTCCCGACCCCAATTTATTTCTTCAAACAAAGTGGCCGGTATTTTTGAAACTATGCCAGAAAGGTTGCAATATATTCGAAGGGTTCCGTATCACGGGGAAACACTATTCAATATTTTATTGGATAAAAAAGGACACGTGTGTGTGAATAATATTATATGTGAAACATTGGACCCCGAAAATATTATTGCGAAATTATATTTTAGTAATCTTGGCGGTGAATATAAAGAACGAATCATATGTATGATGAATGATTTTATTTTAAAAAAAGATACTTATATGTATAAACGAATCGCATCGAGACTTTTTATGCCACTGTATGAAGACGTTGCGAAAATATCACAAAATGAAGAAATTCGCCATCAACCGCCGATGAAAAAAAATGCATATGTGGCAAATGAAGGAGACAAAGATATTTTATATGATCCTATACATCCAATTCTTCCTCGTAAATCAAGCTCTCGGAAACTGTCTTTATTGAGATAAAAATAGTAAGTTCGAAATGCGGCGAAAACATAACCATTCGTATAAAGGTGTAATTAAATATATAATATAATTCTATATTTAATGTCAGGAACAGGAACAGGAACAGGAACAGGAACAGGAACAGGAACAGGAACAGGAACAGGAACAGGAACAGGAACAGGAACAGGAACAGGAACAGGAACAGGAACAGGAACAGGAACAGGAACAG
>Ga0114960_10000166_pt1 | contig 51582 bp, 66 predicted proteins | sample C_130625_MF_Meta_FD_92637 | JGI IMG/M metagenome (GOLD analysis project Ga0114960, IMG submission 92637) | Freshwater microbial communities from Lake Croche, Canada to study carbon cycling - C_130625_MF_MetaG | ecosystem: Environmental > Aquatic > Freshwater > Lake | place: Lake Croche, Canada...
GCTAAAGGGGGTAAAATCTAAAGGGGGGTCAAAAACCAAAAAAGAATCATCCAAAAACAAAAGAAAATAGTGGTTCAAATCCACAAGGGGGATTTTTTTTACTGATGAATGACCATTCATCGCTAAAAAAGATTTTTTTTCGCATCTCTCACATTCATAAATAAAAAAATCTTTTTTTAAGTTTGAAGGTGTTAGAATCAAAGTATTATTTTTTAAAGCATCATCAAATACATTCTTGAAATCTTGTTCAAGACAATCTTGATACGCTTCATTTGATAATTTTGACCATAAAGTATTACCAGTTTCTTTCCATTCTAAATTTTGATATAAAGTAGCAAAAGGATTATTTTCATATATCCAAAGAGCTTTAAAGATTTCAGGTGAATCACTTTCATGTTCAGCTAAACCTACTTTTTTTGAATTATCATCATATAACCAATATACATGTAATTTTTCATCTATATATTTTTGATCAATTAATCCTCTATAAACGTTCTTGCCATTATAAGACCATTCTTCTGCATCACAATCAATATCATGTTCAACAATATCAGAAGAAATATCTTCATAAATCAAATGCGGTCTCAGAATAGAGAACATATTTGATTTCTTAAAGGATAATGTTTAATCAAACTTAACGGATACTTTAACTTCATGACGAGTTAGAGATTTTGTTGCTGAATTTGATAGTTCATGTCTTTTTTTTCTTTGTCCTTCAGATTTAGAAATTTCTTTCATTTCTGATAATCTACATTCCATATCTTCATGAACTTTATCATAATTCTTTTCAAGATATGAAATAATATTATCAGTAATTACCCATTCAAAGAAATTTAATTGTCCAACAGTAGTTTCAAAATCTTTGAATTTAATTCGTTTAGATCTACAAAAAGGATCAAACATTTTTTTTGAATACGCTTTTAAATGAGATTTATAACTTAAATAAACAACAATATGTTTTTGTGAATCTGAAATATAAGATGTATTAAATTTCTTTGAATAATTTGTAACAAACCAATCAATTAATCTCAAGGATAATTTAGAATTACCATCCAAAATATTTTTAATTATAGAAAGATTAGTAGAATTTGAATAAAATTTTTCAAGACGAAAAAGAACCCATTGTTCTTGTGATTGTATTTCTTGCATTAATATTTAATATTTTCCTGCTTGAAAACGGATTTGTTTTTGATTAAAACTAGATTGGTTATGGCAGACACTTTAACAGAAGAAGAAAAACAACAAGCAGTTTTCTATTGTGGTCATTTTCTTAGTGACTCAATACAATTTCCAGTAGAACGTGAATACAAAAATCCTTATACCAAATTTGTTGTAAGAAAAACTGGTCTAGGAAATCGTCCACATGACCAAAAAGAACAATTCTATTGGACAGATTATACTACTTATATTATTTCAACAAAAGAACAAGCAGAAATGGTCATTGCATTTCAAAAACAAATCTATAAAAAGATATCAGTTAAAATATGCAACATTTGGGAAAAATGGGTATATTATGAAAACCAACCTACAAAACCTTTTGTAGTTGATTGGACAAAAGTTGCTTCTATTCGAAAATATAAAGTTGAAGGATTTGATAAACCTTTAATTTACGTAACACTCCTTTCTATTTGAAAAACGGATTCATTTTTTTATTAAATTTAATATGGTATGTCGAACAACAAAAAAAGCAAATATTTAGTGTATACTGATTGGGAAGTTCTAACTGAGAATGGATTACTTGGAGGTAGTTTACTTCACGATTATCTTATTATGACTGAAGAAGAAGCAAAAGAAAAAGTTGAATTAGTTAAATCTAGAGCAGAAGAATTTAAGAAATTGTTTCCTTCATTAACTAATGATAATCGAACATCACGATATGTTTATATTGAAAATCGTTCTGAATGGTGGCGATAAACTAAAAACGAATAAACTAAATACATTTTTTCATTTATATTAAAATGGAAGCAAAGATCAAGAATCTTATTGAAACATATGGTTCAAATGATCAACGAACACAAGCGTGGCATTTAAAAAGAGGAGAGATGTTAACTGCCTCAGAAATTTATAAAGCTTTACCTGATTCTTCAGAGGCGTTGAAGCGTGAACTTATAATGTCAAAATTAATTCCTCGTCCAATTACGAATGGGTCAGGACCAAGAGCGTTAGCGTGGGGGACAAGATTTGAACCTATCGCAAAAGATATTTATTGTTTAATGAATGGTGGAATTGAAATTGTAGATACATCATGTATTCCTCATCCTATATATAATTTCCTTGGTGCTTCGCCTGATGGTATCATAGTAACAAAAGACCCTCAAGATTTTAGATATGGAAAATTAGTAGAATTTAAATGTCCAATTTCACGAAAGTTTACACAAGATACACCTATTCCACCAGCATATTATCATCAAATGCAATTACAATTAGAATGTACACAATTAGATGAATGTGAATATATTGAAATGGAATTCAAAGAAGAAACATATTCTGCATGGAAAGATTCTAGGGCACAATTCAAATCATTTATTGCTATTCACGAAGATGATATTCAAGTTAAATATAAATCTATTGATGATATGCGAGATGTTTCAGTATGGCGTCAAGAAGTTTTAGGTGAAGATTCTTCAAAATGGGAATTATTGTATTGGACTTTAAATAATTATAGAAATACAACAGTTCCTAGAGATTTAAGTTGGATTGAAAATAATGTTGGAAGTTTTCGTAAAGTATGGGAAGAAGTTCAAGAATATAGAAATAAAGGAACTTTTCCTGAACATCCTAAAGATAAAAAGACTTTAACATTAATTTTCTAATATTAAAAATGAAGTTTGCTTTAATTTTAATGATTAAAAATGAAGAAAAGATTCTGAAAAGATGTTTAGATGCTGTAAAAAATCTTGTCGATTGTTATTGTATTTTTGATACTGGTTCAACTGATAATACAGTTAAAATTGCTAAAGAATATTTAGAAACTTCTACTGGTTGTATAGAACAAGAACCTTTTCGTGATTTTGGATATAGTAGAACACAAAGTTTTTTATCTGCACAAACATTTATTCGTGATAAATTGAAATGGAATCTTAATGAAGTTTATGGATTATTATTGGATGCTGATATGATGTTTATTCAAGGAAAATTAAAACAACAAAACTTAACTGAACCTGGATATAGAATTATTCAAAAGAATGGAGGATTAGAATATTATAATGCTCGTATTATTCGTATGGATATTCCATGGAAATGTATTGGTGTAACACATGAATATTGGGATGGACCATGTAATATAAATCTATCTAAAGATATTTGTTATATTGATGATAGAAATGATGGTGGATGTAAACATGATAAATATGAAAGAGATCAACGACTTTTAGAAGAAGGACTTGTTAAGGAACCTAATAATGGACGTTATATGTTTTATTTAGCACAAACTTTAAAATGTATTGGAAAATTCCATGAATCTATTGATATGTATAAGAAACGTATTGCTTCAGGTGGATGGTTTGAAGAAGTATGGTATTCTTATTATATGATTGCTGAATGTTATTTGAACTCAAAAGATATTCCAGAATTTGAAAATTGGTCTCAAAAAGCTTTTTTATTTAGACCTCAAAGATCAGAATCAGTTTATAAACTAGCTAAATTTTTCCGTGAAATTGGTCATCATTATAAATGTTATCAATATATTTGTGCAGGTGAAAAAGTTCCTTTTCCTAAAAATGATGTATTATTTATTGAATCTGATATTTATCAAGGATTATTTCAATATGAAAAATCTATTGTACAATATTATATTCATCCTGAAAAATGTTTGAAAACAACTATTGAATATATGCTTAAACTTGGAGAACACCGAGAAGTTTGTGTTTCAAATTTAAAATTTTCTGTTAAACCTCTTGCTTCTTCTAAAATTACTAAACTTACATTACCATCACCTTTTGGTGAAGATTTTACTCCGTCTGCTATTTCTTTAAATAAATATCCTTTAGCGAATATTAGATATGTTAATTATCTTCCACCAGTTGATGGGACATATAGAACAAGAGATGGATCAAGAATTCAAACTAAAAATGCTTATGTAAATTTAGATTCAGGAGAGTTTTCAATTATGAAAGAACCTGATGTAAAATTCCAAAGCCCTGTTGAAGGTTTAGAAGATTTAAGATTATATATTAATCTCAATGGAAAACTATGTTTTACTGCAACATCATTTAAACAATTTATTCAAGATAAGATATCTATAGTTCACGGAGAATATGATTTAGAAACAAATTCATATAAAAATTACCAAGGTATTCAATCACCTACTAATTCTGATTGTGAAAAAAATTGGGTAAATATTCCTGGAACAGATGATTTTATTTATTCATGGTCACCATTATTAATTGGAAAAATTAGAGAAAATAGAATTCTTTTTCATAAAAAATATGAGACACTTCCATTATTTTCATTATTTAGAGGATCGGCTTCTCCAATTGAAGTTAATGGAAAATGGCTTGTCTTAGTTCATTTTGTTGAATATTGTCAACCGCGTAAATATTATCATTGTTTTGTTGAATTAGAAAAAGAAACGTATAAGGTTTTAAAAGTTTCTTTACCATTTTTGTTTAAAGAAAGTGGAATTGAATATTGTATTTCTGTAAGATTAGTTGAAGATTATTTAGAATACTTTGTAAGTTTTACTGATACAAATCCTTCAATTGTCCAATCGAAACTTTCTGTTTTAGAATGGATAGAAATTTCAAAACCAACTCCAATAATTCCTAAACTTTTAAATGATAAATGTAAAACTACATTTGTTACTGCATTAATAGACTTAAAAGAAATTAGACCAGATGGTAAAGATTTAGAAAATTATTTAAAGTATTTTCATAATTTAGCTATTACTAATTTATCTTTTCATATATTTATAAGTTCGTCATTTGAAGAAAGATTCAAAGAAGTATATGGTGAACATAAAAATATCTATTATGAAATCTTAAACTTAGAAGATTTAGAAGTTTATAAAGAACTTTCAGATGTAGAATTTGAAAGACCTAGTGTTATTGTTGAAGATAGTAAACAAAGTACAAACTATAACAAAATGAATAATTCTAAAATAGAGTTTGTAAAAAGAGCAATTGATAAAGATATTTATAAAAATGAACAATTTGCATGGATAGATTTTGGAATTGATTATGTAATTAAGAATAAACAAACATATGAAAATTTAATTAAACTGGACCTTTCTTCTAAAGGAATTGTAATTCCTACAATATGGAATAGATCTAAACAGCGTGCTGATGATTTTAATCATATTAATTGGAGATTTTGTGGAGGATTTTTTATTGGAGATAAAGATTCTTTAATTGATTTCTATAATTTATATCGTAAAGAGTTTAAGAAACTAATTTCAAATAAAAAAGTTTTACCATGTGAAGCAAGTATATGGTCTTATTTTGAAGAATTCTTTGATTGGAAAGTTAAAGATTATACTTCTGATCACAATGATACAATGTTACAGATCCCTACTAAATATATAAAACAAACTAAAACTACATTTGTTACTGCATTAATTAATCCAAATGAAGTAAGACCTGAATCTAAATCGGTTGATAAATATTTTAAAAACTTTAAGAAATTAGTTGATAGTGGAATTTCTTTACATGTATTTCTAAGTGAATGTTATATTGAAAAGTTTAATAAATTATATTCTCAAACTTCTAATATTTATGTAGAAACTATAAAATTCGAAGAATTACTTGTTTATAAAGAAATTCAAGATTTAGAATATGAGTTGCCTAAAGTAAGATGTCTTGTAAAAGATACTGAAAATTATATGATAATTATTCATTCAAAGATAGAATTTTTACAAAAAGCTATATCAAAAAATATTTTTACGAATGAACAATTTGCATGGATAGATTTTGGAATTGGTCATATTATGCAAAATAAATCTACATTAGAAAATCTAATAAAACTTAATATTAAACCACAAGGTATTTATGCTCCTAGTTTATTACCTCCAAATAATCAAGAAGATTTTGATAATGTTAACTGGCGATTCCCATGTGGAATATATATTGGAGATAAAGAATCTTTAACTAATTTATGTAAAATATATTTTGATAATTTTAAGAAAATAATTCAAGAAAAGAAAATTTTGACTTGGGAAGCAAATTATTGGCAATATTTAGAATATAAATTTGGATTAAAAGTAAATACATATTCTGCAGGATTTAATGATAGTATGATTCTTAATATATAAAATGGCTACAATTGTTTCGATGTTTTTTAATTTGAAAAACATGCCTGATGCAACTGATAGTATAAGATCGCCTGAATTTTATAAAGAATATGCAGAAAGACTTCTAAGACTAGATTATCCTATGGTGATTTTTTGCGATTCTGATACTTATCCAATTTTAGATAGTATCAGAACTGATAAGATTATTTTAATTAATAAAAGTATTATTGAATATGATTATTTTAAAGAATTATATCCTAAGGTTATAGAAAATAGAAAAACTATTCCATCTCCTGATGATAGAAATACTGGATCATATTTTCTACTTACATTATTTAAATTTCAAGCTTTAAAATTAGCAAAAGAACATTTACCTTTATCAACACATTATATTTGGGTAGATATTGGTCTTAGTTTTGCAGTAAGAAATAGAGGAAACTTTGAAACTGATTTAACTAATATTATGAATAATCCTACTCAAAAAATTAGTTGTTGTTATATTCATTATCGAAATAAAAATGAACTTTATCCTATGACCAATTATTTATTTGGTGGTGGTAAATGTGCTATTGCATCTGGATTAATATCAGTACAAACTGAATTTGTTGAAAATCTTTTTAATGAAATGTTCAGAATATTATATGAACAAATTTCTCTTGGTATTGGGCATGCAGAAGAACAAATCTTAGTTTATGTATATGATCAACATCCCGAATGGTTCAATATATACTATGGCGATTATGGATCTTTATTAACTAATTATCATAAATCTATTTATGATATTGAATCTATAAAATATCATTTTATTCGAAATGCGCAAAATGCTAGAAGAAGTGATTTAGTTATTTTAGCAATTAATTCAATTACATCTTAAATTTATCAAGTAATTCTCTCATAACTTCTACTTCTTGATAACGCATATTTGTATTATGCCATTTTATTCTATAATGATAAGCTGATGAATCATATGTAGACTTATCATACATTTCTCTATAATAATAATCTGTTCTTTTTCCTAAACTTGGGAGAATTTTAAGTTTATTTATAGTATATCCAATATCTACATCATCCATAACTTTTACAGATTCTGCTATTTGGCGATTTTGTAAAAGAATTTTTGCTACATCTAAAGACATAATAAATCCACTTCCAGAAATAAAATGTGTAATATGATATTCTCCAATTATTCCATTATAAACTTTTTCTGAGGGAAGTGTTTCCAAATATTTTAAAAGAGCATCAAAATTCCACAATGAAGACATATTTGTTCTAACAATAAAATCATAAGAATCTTTCTTTAGAAAGAAATCAAGACTATCCAAAGTTTTATTTAAAATAGCAGGGAATGATTCTTTACCTTCAAGCCAAAATGTATTATCTTCTATTGCTTGTGGTCCATCTCTATACTGAATAAAATAACATTCAATCTCTTTCTTAGAATTCATATATGATGACCATACTTTTCTATGTTCAGCATATACTGGCTCTGTATCACTTGAAATAATTAACATAAGAACTTTCATTTACATATAAATAGATGATTTTTAAGTAAAGATGCACGACCAAGCAAAGAACTTTACTATTCATATTAAGAAGTCTTTTCCTGGATTTTTTCAAAATAAAAGAGTTCTTGATGTAGGTTCTGGTGATATTAATGGAAATAATAGATTTCTATTTGAAAATTGTTCATATGAAGGAAATGATGTTTATGCTGCTAGAAATGTTACAGTAGTTAGTAAAACAACTGCTCTAACATTTCAAGATGAAAGTTTTGATACAATTTGTTCAACGGAATGTTTTGAACACGATCCTGAATATGAACAATCTTTTGAAAAGATTGTTAAGATGCTAAAACCAGGTGGTCTTTTCTTTTTTACATGTGCTTCAACTGGAAGAGCAGAACATGGTACTCGTAGAACATCTCCGCGAGATTCTTATGGAACTATTGGAAATGTTGAAGGGTGGACTGATTATTATAAGAATTTAACTTTTCAAGAATTAGATGCCGCTATTAATGTAAAAAATACATTCAGTTCTTATTCTGCATGGTATTGTCCTGAAACTAAAGATCTATATTTTTATGGAATTAAGAATGGAGGAAATATAGAATATTCACCTATAAACTATATTCAAAACTCATGTGTTAAGACTGCTTAAACAGGTACTATCGAGTTCCATACATTAACACGAAAGGGTGTTGTTAGGCCAGGAACTTGGGTAGGAGGAGAAGGTGTCATTATAAAATGATTTGTTTGTTGTGCATAAGAAGAATCAGTTGTCATAGCTGTTCTTTTTACGTTACCTTGATCTAGAAATTCAGGGACAAATCCTTCCTTAGAAGGCTTCATAAATAGCATATAACCAATTAAAGCAAGTCCACATCCTATAGCAAGAAAACTTAAGTCTTTCATTTACAAAATGGATATGATATTTTCATAGGAGTTTCATAATATTAAAGAATGGAAGAAGTCGCTCTAAAAACTTTAAAAGAGATTCTTCTTGGTCGTGGTCGACCTAATGAAGAATTTGAGATTGTAGGTGGCGCCTTAGATGAAACTAAAATGTATACATATGATTCTCTACTAATTATCTTTAGTACTAAAACACGTGTAACAGAGCGTGAATTTAATAATTTCCTTGAATTTGCTCATGATAATAATCATAATTCAGGTATTATAATTATTAGTCCTTCAACTCCTTCAGAAAATGTTTTGACTGTTCTTCGTAATCATATTAATGAAAAAGAAAATCCTTTAGTTCAAATCTTTGAAATTAGACATCTACAATTTGATATTTCAAAACATCGTAAAGTTCCTAAACATCGTATTATTAGTGATGCTGAAAAAGTAGCTGTTCTAAAAGAATTTAATTTAAAAGATTCTTCATTTCTACCAAAAATTGATTCTCAGGACGCTATGGCGAAATGGATTGGATGTCGTCCTGGAGATATTGTAGAAATTACTGGATTATGCGATTCAACAGGAGAAAATAAACGTTATAGATTTTGTGTTGCTGATGTAACAAATGGATAGTCAGTTTAATACGCTAGTATCAAGTTATAGAGATAATTATGTACAATATAAGGTGACTGGAAATACTAAATTCCAATCAGCTTATGAATCAGCACAACAAGGTATACAAACAATCCTTAATTCTTTAGAAAATGAAGTATCAAATGAAAAACAAGATATAAATAATTTTTATTCTAAAGATATTGAAGGACAATTACAAAAAACTAATTCAAAATCCAGGTATTTAAGAACTGGTATTATGGATGAACATGATTTAACTAAAACTGCAGAAATACGACAAAGTCAACTTACTGGTCCTCCACCTAAACCATCAATGAGTTCAAGTGAATATACTACAATGGGTGTATTAGTAGCTATTGCTGGGGTATTAATGTTTGTTTAATTGTATCTATACTTGAACTTAAACTAACTTTAAAAACATTAAAAATAATTAAGAAAGTAAGTAATATTAAAGCAATTAAATAAATCCAATAAGTAGTTTGAGCTTCATTTAAAGTTTGAGAATTAGAATTTTTAATTAATTTTAAAGTTGTAAGTTTATCCTGAGATTGTTGAATTTCAGCATAATCTTTTTGATATTGTATTAATTGTTGAGTTAAATCATCAATTGAACCTTCCTGTTCTTGTTGTTTAGTTAATTCTGTAATAATTTCTCTTAATTCATCAGTCATTTGTGTATTTAATTGTTGAACTCTTGATACTAATAAAGGTTGATTTTTAGGATCTTCTTCTAATAAAGTCATATTTAAAGCATTAGTATATTCTTGCTTTAAAAAATCAAATCTTTCATTGAAATCAAGAAGTTTTTGATTTCTTGTATCTTGAAAGTTTTTAATATCCATTACATTTTTACAGGATTTAAAAATTAGTAAATTAATAATAAGATGAACTTTCAACAAGATTTTGAAGAAACAACAGATGAAATTAATGGTATATTAATTAGTTCTTTACCTGGATATAAAGTCCCTGAAACAGATTTTATTAGTATGACTCAAAAAATTGATCCTCTTGATAAACAAAGAGATGATACAATAGCAGAAACTGAAGACCAATATAATTTACAAACACATTTTTTAGTAGTAAAAAAACAAATTAATGAATTTATAAATTATTTTAAAGGGATATTTAAGTTAAGTAATGAAACAACAAAGCAAAATAAAGATAAGATTGGAAAATTAGAAAAAGATGTTCAAGAATCGCAAATTAAAATTGATCAAATTAATTCAACTGAACCATTTATAAAAAATCTTTTAGTAATTTTAGTTATTGTTTATGCTTTATATTTATTTGGTTCATTTCTTGGTTCAATGATTCATATATTAGCATTAATAATTTTAGTTGGAGGATTATATTATACTATGAATAATAATGGGAAATCAAACATCCTCTCCTTCTTTACCACTACCTCCTAATTCTTCACCTCCACCACCTGTAGTAGAATTATGTGATTTAGAATGTCAAAGACAAAAAAATTTAGTTTTATTGAAATTAGCGCTAGATAATACAAATAAAGAATCTGAACCTGAAAAATATGAGCAAGCGCGTATTGCTTATTATACTGAATTAAATGGTTCAGCGTGGTTAGAAAAAGATAAAGAAAGAAGAGCAAGAGAAGAATTAAAACCTATTCTTACAGATTTTAATACAAAATATAAAGAATTAACAGATTTCAAAAATTCAAATAAAGCATTTATAAATTTAAGTTCAGTATTAACAACTCAATTAAAAAATGATGAAGAAGATAATTCTTATTTAAATAAACAATATAATAAAGAAAAAACCTTAACTGAAACTTTATTAAGAAAGAATCAATTAACAAATACACCTTCTCCTACACCTACAAATTCATGGTTATATACAATAGTTTTTTGGTTTCTTATTGCAATGATATTATGGTTAGTATATTCAAAATTTGATAGGATTATTCCACAAAGTATTTTATCTACTCCAACTTTATAATGGAATTACATTACTTTTTTCTAGCTTTATTGATTTTCTTAATGTATTTTGTAAAAACTTCTGTGCTTTCAAGAGAAGGATTTGAAGATGGATCATCTCAAACTTTAGAAGAACCTGAAGAAATATATGATGATACTTATGCTTCTATATATAATGATTTATGGAATTCAAATGAACTTTTAAAATATGAACAAATTGCAATACAAGAAGGTGCTCTGGCTGATAGACCTTTAAAAAGTGTTCGTATTTTAGATATGTGTTCAGGAACAGCACCAAATGCTTGTTATTATAAAAACTTAGGTGTTGATTATTTAGGTATAGATTTATCACAAAGTATGATTAAAAAAGCAAGAGAATTATGTCCTAGTGCTACATTCCAAAAAGGTGATATAACACAAGTTCAATTATTTCCACCTAAATCATTTAGTACTGCTTTATTATTAAATTTCTCAATTTATCAATTTAAAAATCCTAAAATAGTATCTGATAATGCATATCAATGGTTACAACCTGAAGGAATATTTGTTGTTCATTTAGTTGATCCTGATAAATATGATCCTTTACATGACTTAGCTTCACCATTTGCTTCATTTTCATTACAAAAATATTCATTGGAAAGACAAGTAGATTCAAGTATATTCTTTGATCAATTTAAGTATAAAGGAAGACTTAATAAAAAACCAGGAGAGGATAATGCAACATATGAAGAAACATTAACTTATTATGATCCTGCTAATAATAAAGGAACTAAATATAGAGAACATAAACATCATTGGACAATGCCATCAAAAGAAAGATTAATTGATATAATTAAAACTTCTGGATTTAGACATTTGGAAACACAAGATTTAGTTAAAGTATCAAAAGAATATCAATATCTTGTATTTTTTACTAAGTAGTTTAGATATTAATTGTTTTATATACTAAAATGGGTATGATTTTTACAAAACTATTCTATGTTCCTCCACCTCCACCTATGCCTCCAACTATTACTTATCTACCTCCTTATAGTAATCAAGAAGCAATTGAAGATATTGTTAAATCATATCTTGAAGATAAAGAATTAACTTCTTAAAGCGTTTAAAAACTATTAGAACAAAAACTAAGAAAATGTAATGGATATTACTGATTCAAGAACAATCTTAGATTTCCAGAAATTTACTTTTTCTGGACATTTAAGAAGTCATGTATATAAAGTTTTAGATGAAAATATTAAATTAGGTCACGCTGATTATTCATCTTATTGGTCTTTAGAATTATTATGTTCAGGAATAATTCATTCAATGTGGCAAACATTTTTTGAGGCAGCAGCACATCATATTAATCGTGCTGCACCAAATGTATTTATTTATCTTCTAAATATGTATGAAAGATTTGCTCCATATGAAAGTCAATATTCTATTCAACATATAACCGATATTCGTAATAATAAAGATGTTCGTAGATTAATTTGTGAAACTGTTACTTCAATTACTCTTTCAAGAAAACATAAATTACCTTCTTTGCCAAGACTTAAACCTGAACATGATTTTCAACATATAACTATACAAGAAAACTTAAAATCTCCTTCTGCTAATTATGGTCGTCCTTTAATAAAAGATGAAGATCCAATAGAATTATATATTCCATTTAATGAATTAGTTTATTGTTTAAGACCTGAAACTCGTGATACAACGAAAGCTTTTTATTGGGTTTCTTGGATATTAGCTTATTCATCACAATATAAAAAACAAAATAAATTAGTTCTTCAATGCGCTTATCGTCATAATCAATTTATTGATGATAAATATTGTAGATTTGTTATATGGTTATTATGGGAAGCAGTAATTGATGCATCAAGAAAATCTCCTCAATCTGGATTATTAAGTCCATATATTGACGCCCTCTACAAATTTCATTGTTTAAGATGGAATCCTGGAGTATTAAAATCTAGATTATGTTTTTTAATTACTGCTATACAATTTGTTTGTGAGAGCACAACATTAGATATACACTATTCAATTCCTCAAAATATTTTATTAGTTCAAGAAGTTATTGAAAATATTCCTCAATGGATATCTGCAATTATTCAAACTCAAAGAACTTTTTCTTCTTCTTAACATAAAAATGTTCAGCGTCAAATTCCAAAGTGCGGCATTACTTGCTGTTCTATTCTTTGTTCTAAGTTCTCCTATGACCTATCGTCTAGTAGATCGTCTAGTAGGTGGGCTAGTAACAGCTGTATTACCTCAATTTTCATCTGTATTTAAAGTAGCGGAAGCTGGTTGCCCTACTCAATATGGTCTTGTAGTACATTCAGTAGTATTTGGTGCTGTATGTTATTATTTTGTTAAAGGACTTTAATAATCTATGAATAATATTAGAATGAAGATAGTAATATTTGATACAGAAACTACTGGATTACCTAAAAGTCTTGAACCAGCAGATAAATCTCCCAATAATTGGCCACATTTAGTGTCTATTTCTTGGGTAGTATTAGAAAATACATTGACACATGCAATATCAAAACAACGTTCATATATAATTAAACCTCAAAATTGGACTATTCCTGAAGATTCAATTAAAATACATAAAATTACGAATGAAATTGCTATGAAAGAAGGTTTGTCATTAAAAGATGTTATGGAAGAATTTATAGCAGAAAATCCTACACATTTAATTGCTCATCATATGGAATTTGATTTGAATGTTTTAATTCATGCTATTAAATGGGATTTAGGATTAGATATTTATAAGAAATTACATGGATGTAATTTATTTTGTACTATGCATATATCAAGACCTTATTGTTTATTACCAACAAAATATAAAAATATTTATAAATCACCCAAACTTCAAGAATTATATGAATTTATTTTTAAAAGATCGCCAAATACTAAAAAATTACATGGATCATTGTATGATACAACTATTTTAGTTGAATGTATTCAACACGCTGAATGGTTACAAAAAGAACTAGGTTTAAATAAATCAAGCTTATATACTATTAATGAATTACATCAAGAAGAATAATTTTAATTTAAAGAATCCTATAAAATCACAAATAGTAAATTTTCTTTGGAGTGCTGATGGATGGTGTTATATTCCTGAATTAAAAATTAGACAAAAATATACTGAAACTAAATATTTCATGGAAGAATGGAATGGAATTATTCCTATACCATTTCATCATGAAAAAATCGAATGGTCTTTATATTCACAAAAACCTAGGATTTGGAAAGAAGGTAATGAATCATTTTATATTACTTAGGAATATATGATTGTTCTGTAATATAATAAGCTTGACGAACATTATATATAGTTGAAGAAGCTAGTCTTTTATTAGTATGAAGATAATAACTTAGTTCAATTTCGTATACATGACAATCAATACAAATTCCACTCCATGTACGATTTTTGTTACACTTGTAACACTTCGGTGGTTTTTTGTTCGGCATTACTAACTGTTGTTTTTTTAAGAAAAAGACAATCCATTTTTAATGAATTAATAAGATATCTAAACCAAGAAATTTTCTTGGATTTTTCTTCATCAACAGTAACTTCATCAACATCAATAGTTCTTTTGGGAATATTAATTTTCAATACAGTCATCTTGCGTATTTGTTATATTAATTGAAAGCTATGTTTAAATAAATACAAATGGTAATTTTAGATGTTCTTTATGTAGCTTTAGCAACAATTGCAGTAATGTTTGTTTTACAAATTCTAACATTTTTAATTACAAGAATGATGTATCCGCCTGAACCTACAATAATTTATAGAGAAGCTCCTCCACCTGTACCACAAATGCATTCACAAATTTATATTCCTCCTCCTATTCAACCACAAGTTTTAACACAACCACCTCCACAAGAAGTAAAGTTACCTGAATATGAACCTCGTAATCAACCAACTTCAACGTCATTACGAGTGGACCCCGAATTACCAGCTGGTCTCCAAGAAACCCGTCCCGATGGGACTTGAAATGACTAAAATACCTATTTCTGATGGTAAAGATGGATGGATAGTTTTAACTTATGAAAAGAACATTCCTGTTTGCTTTTGGTTAAGTAAAGATGAATGTTTAAAATTACCTATGATTGCAGATGAAAGAATTTGTGGAGATACTTTTTTGAAAGTTGAAAAAGTTTCATCTGATGAATATTTAATTTCAGATATTTTAATATATAATTCTGTATTTATATTTGAAAATTCTACATTTGAACAACGATATGAATGGCTAAAAGATCTTCTAAAAGAATTTACTTATTGGATTCCTGGATTTACAAAATTAATACATAAATCAGATTATGAAATTAAAAATATTATTGGATATGAATTTCATCCTACAGAAAATGCAGGTAAAAAAGGATATTTTGAAGAAAAAACTAATTCATGTTCAATTACATATTTAAATATTCCTGATTGTTATGATGTTGAAGGTAAAGGATATTTAAGAGTTCCTGATATTAAGACTTCTATGTTTTTGCGTTCTAAAGGTATTAAATTTGAATTAAGATGTATTGAAAATAATGATGGATCATGGTCCATAAAAGAAAACATTCCTGATGTAGAATAAATAGAATGCCTCATAAAAAATCTTTAAAACATAAAAAAACTAAACGCCGTCATCGTGGTGGATATTATGGTGCAGGTGGTCCTATTTTAGATGGAGGACAAGGTCCTGCTGGTATGGCATGGGGTAGTAAACAAGAAGTTCCTACAGTTGAAGTAGGTGGAGCACCTATTCCTGTAAACTTAAAAGGTGGTGGTCGTAAAAAACGTAAAGGTAAGAAATCTACAAAAAGAAGAATGCGAGGTGGAACTAAATTTGGTGGAACATTTGCTTCATATGAAGGTGTAGGTTCAAGAGGACTTGCAAGTGTAAGTCAAGGAACACATACACCTGGCGCTCCTCAATTAGGTAGATTCAATAATTTTGGTGCTGGACCTAGTGATTTTAATAGTTTTAAAGGATTAAGACCTTCTCCACTTTAAAGTAAATTTTTCATATAGTTAAATAATAAGATGAGATCTGATATGCTTTTAGCAGGTGTATTATTTGTATTAGTTTCTTATTACCTATATCAACGCAATCTAAGTCATATGATTGCGTGGATAGTAATAACTTATTTAGTTGCAGTTGAAGTCGCAAGATTATCATATGTAGTATCTATGTTAGTAAGTGTAGTTGTCTTATACTTAATATGTATGATAACAAGAAATACATGGGAAAATTTTGAAAATGAAGGTAAAGAAAAGAAAGAAGAATCTAAACCTGAACCTGCTCCACCTAAAACATCTGATCCTCATGTAGATGTAGGAACAACTATTTTACACGCTTATCGTAATTTAAGTCCTGAACAAATTGGAGGAATGAGAAAAGATACAAGAGAATTACTTGATTTACAAAAAGAATTAATGGGATCATTATCTGAAATGAAACCTGCAATTGAACAAGGTGCTGAACTCTTAAAGACTTTCAGCACATTCTTTGGTAAACCTGGTGAAGATGGCGCTCTTCCTCCTGGTCTCTAATTACGATGACGACGTCTTTTATTAGTTTTCTTTTTACCTTTTTTATTACGACGACGTGATTTACCACCCATTTTTCCAAACGCATGACGATTAGGTCCTGGTTGTATAAAATGTAATTTACTTAGTTCTCCTTTCTCTTGAAGTCCTTTCTTAGAATATTCTGTTGTATCTTTTGGGAGTTTTGATATTCCTGCCAAATTTTTTGTACCTTTAATAGATTGTGAATTTGTTAGAGATTTATTTCTAGCTCTTTCTAAGTCAAAATATCCTGGAGTTAATTTATCAGCTAATTCTACATCCGCCATTTATATTTATCTATTTTTTTTTATTTAGGGATAGTCTTAATCTTTCCATTCCATCAGCATAGACGAATATATGATAAGTAGGATCATTACATGAAATAAAAGGTCCATTAACGGAACGAACTATTTTCGTCCATTCATGGATTTCCCAAGATAATAAATGAAAATTTATATATTCACACCATAAATCAAATGTATTTTTAATTGATAACATTGTAAACATTGAAGGTGATTCTTTTTTAATTACTATATTAAATAAAGTTAATAAAGGAGAAATAAATAAACTAAACCATAAAGAAAGTTTTTCTAATAAAGATTCTTTAATAAACTTTTCTTGTAAAACTACAAATTCATTTGCTTTCGCAAAAAAATTCGTAGATTGATTTAATAAAAAATATTGAATAGTTTCAATATTCATATGAAATTTATCAGGAATCATTTTCTTTTATTATAAATCCTTCATTAGGAAAATCTTTTATTTCTAACGTTTGTGAATCTATAAATGTCCATTGAATATCATATTTTCCTGAAAGTTTATTTAAAAAATCTTTATTAATTCTTTGATCATAACAAATATTTGAATTTACTGCATCAGTTATAGATAGATTCTCATATCCTATCCATACCCATGGTAATTTATATTGTGGAATTTCAGGTGGTTTATTATCCATAGCTAAATCTAAATATTTTGCTGTTCTTCTTAAACAACAAAATATATGTTTAGAAATCCACCAAATCATTTTATACTATATCATTGGATTGTTTAGGTAAATCATTTTTCTTGTCCTTTGATTCAAAATCTTCTTTAGATTTTGATTTAAATGTTTCTTTTACTACATGAGAAGTTAATCTATCAATACCTAATCCTAAAGAAATTGAGGAAGCAAGAGCTACCATTATAAAAGGCATAGCTACAATTGCCCATGAAACAATACCTAAATCTACACTACATAAAGCGTCAAGGATAACTGCACCAGCTACACCCATACCCGCTTTTATGAGAGCAGTTGTATACATACCTAAAGAAATATCAAGACCTACATGAATAGTTGTATAAAGAACATATAAGAGTGCAGGAGGACAAAGAAATTCAAGAAATTGTATTTTCATCTTATTTACATTAAACCAAATAAAAAATGAGTGGAGAAATTGAAACTATTTGTGAACTTTCAGGATGTTCAAAAGAGGACGCCATGAAAGCATGGGAAGAATTTGGTGATGTTGTTGAAGCTGTTGATAATCTTTTGCCTGGTAAAACTTCTAAGAAAAAGAAAGAATTATCAGAAGAACAACAATTTTTTAAAGAAATGAGAGAAACTATGAAAGTAATGGATGATAAACGACAAATTAGTCTAGTCTCTCACGAACCTTGTGAACAAGACGAGACGCAAGACCACCACGAAGAAACTTTTCTACAAAATAATTACTTTCAGGAATGTCAGATTCCTTCTCTGGAATTAAAGGTTGAAAAACAGGAAATTGTTTGTCAGTCACAGTCTGAATGCTCTTACGATTTGCAGTTGAATGACCAAAAATAACTTTATTTTCATCTTCTGTTCCGTCAGCATCACCTTTTCCTAAAAAAGGTGTAGTTGCCCATGGACGAGCAAATACTTGTTTATCACCTCTCATTCTTGCAGTTCCAGGAACACCAAATAATAAATCAGATTGTAGATCAATAGCACATCCACCTTCAGGTGAATTACCAAAATTACCTTTAGGAATTAATCCTACAGCATTTGCTGCTGCACCAACAGCCCATCCATTTCCACATCCACCAGGTGAAGGATTTTCTAATGCAGAATTTTCACTTTGATGTCTTGCTACATCACGAGCAGCTTCACCTTGTCGTGTATTTGAATAAAATGCAGGTAACCCATAATTAGAGTTCATCTTTAATTATGGTTTAGAAACAAATATCTTTATATTTATTATAAATAATGTATTGGGGATATCATTTACTACTTGATTGTTCTAAATGCATTCCTTCAAGAATTCGTAATAAATCTCTAATTGAAGATTTTGCTACAACTCTTGTTCAAAGAATTGATATGGTAGCGTATGGCCCTCCTCAAGTACAACATTTTGGTTCAGGTAATAAAGGTGGTTATACTCTAGTTCAATTAATTGAAACTTCAAATATTACTGCACATTTTGTTGAAGAAACTGATGATATTTATCTAGATGTATTTAGTTGCAAACCTTTTAAACCTTCCGATGTTGAAGATTTAGTCCAAGAAATGTTTGAACCTTTGAAAAAGAATCGTATTTTTCTTACACGACAAGCGTTAAAAGTTGAAGATGGCTGTCCTTGTCCTTTGATTGAACTTAGATAATTTTTTACGTCTTGTTTTTCTAGGTTTACGACCTCCAGTTACTAAAGCTTTTTCAATAGTAAATGTTCTTACAGGATCTCCATTTAAAGGATTATTATATACATAATATTTAACATTTCTTATATCTGAATTTATTATTAAAAAGTCTCTTAAAAATATATCAGCAGTAGTTCCAGGTTTAATACCATAATGAGTATAATTTCTAGCAGGATTTACATCCATCATTATTTCATTAAATTCTGCTCTAAATCTATCTAAAATTTCAGGAAATGATTGAATTATTTGTATTGTTCTAATACAACATACATGATTATTTGATGCAATTTTATTAAAATTTATTAAATCTACATTAGGTCTTTGAACTACAGGTTGAAATCCATCAAGAGAACTAACTGCTAAAAAAAATGCAAACATTTGACAAAATCCTTGTGTTCCAGAAGCTTGGAAATAATCATAAGGGTTTTTTACTTTATCATCTTCTGTAATTGCCTTATAATGAGTTGTGCCAGCAGGAGAATAAAAAATTACTCTTTGACCTTTTTCATATCCTTTTGTTGGTTTTGTTGGTGAACGTATTAATTTAATTCCGTTCCTAAAACATAATAATTCATAAGTAGTCATTAATTGTGGATCTGTTATTGTTTTAGAAACATTACCAGCTAAAATTCTAGCAAGTATAGATTGAAATGATTCCCATTGTGATTCTCCTTCTGTTGGAAATACACATAATCCAGGATTAATTGGTGCACTAGGTATCTCCATATATTAAATTAAAACGGATATAAAATTATTTAATGATAGATTAAGTATGGTTATATTACAACCTTGTGATTGGATAGAAAGTGATTCTAAATTCAGATATGTTGTAGATATATTTGGACGAACTTCTGGTAATGAAGTAGCAAAAGTTCGTCTAACTGGATTTCAACCTTTCTTTTATCTAAAATCCGCCGATGGTGAAACTGCATCACAAATTCATACTTTATTAGAAAATGAATCAGGTAAAACACTCAGAGGATTAAAAATTACACAAGAATTGAAATTAGACGCTATGCGTGGATTTAATGGTTTGAAACCTATTAAAGTATGGAAATTTTCATGTCCTGCATTATGGATGTTTAAAACTATTTCCAAGACATTAAAAAATAATTTTAAAATAGGATCAAGAAAAATTTCTATAGAAGATATTTATGAAAATAATTTACCTCCATATATTCGTTTATTTCATGAATTAAATATTTCTCCTGCTTCTCCTATTGAATTTGAAGCAGATGAATATGATCCTGAAGATGATGAAAATATTGATGTTTATTATGAACTTGATTATTCTGAAATAAAATCTTCTTCTTCTACTCCTATTCCTTTATTAGCATGTGCTTATGATATTGAAACTTATTCTTCTACTGGTAAATTTCCTGTAGCTACTTTATATGAAGATGAAATTATGCAAATTGGTTTAAGTTTTCGGTATACGAATGATCTTTTGAAAAATGTAAAGAAATTTGTATTTGTAAATAAACCATGTTCTGAATCTTTAGATCCATCTGTAAAATTCATTTCATGTAAAGATGAAAAAGATTTACTTATAAAATTCCATAAATGTATCTTAGATGAAAATCCTGATATTATTGCAGGATATAATACATTTGGTTTTGATGATCCTTATATTGCAGATAGATCGGCAAAAAATACGATAGAACTAAATTTTGGTCGTATTCCCATTCCTAATGAACCATGGCGTAAAAAGGAATATATTATCATTGGAGATAGGAAGTATCCTCATACAGTTAAAACTGAAAAGAAAACATTTGAATTAGCTTCAGGGAAATTTGCTGTTCGATATATTTGTATGCCTGGAAGATTAACTATTGATTTACTTTTGAGTGTACGCAGAGAACAAAATTTGGATTCTTATAAATTAGATAATGTTTCATCAGTATTCTTGCGTGATAAAGTAACAAAAATTGAAAATAATAAAATATATACAAGAAATACTCGTGGATTATTTGAAGGAAATTTAGTTAAATTTGATATTGTTACAAATACATCAAATCCTTATTTAGAAGGAAAAAAATTCCAAATTCATTCTTTAACTTCAAATTCATTTGAAATTTCAGAGAATTTATTTCAAGATTTATCTATTGAAGAAAAATCTAAATTAGAATGGACGTTTACAAAAGATGATGTTAATGCTAAAATATTGTTTGGTTCACATTATGGAACACCAGAAGATAGAGGTTTAATTGCTAAATATTGTATTCAAGATTGTGATTTAGTTTTAACTTTAATGGCAAAATTAGATACATTTGTTAACGCTTGTGGTATGGCAGATGTATGTAAAGTTCCAATTCAATATATTTTCTTAAGAGGACAAGGAATTAAAATCTATTCTGCTATTGTTTATAACGCATCAAAACGTAATCAAATTATTATGTCTCAAGAAAATGAAGAAGGTGATAATTCATATGAAGGTGCTATTGTCTTACCACCTAAAATAGGTATGTATCTTGACCAACCTATTCCAGTTTTAGATTTCAATTCATTGTATCCATCAAATATGATAGCGTTTAATTTATCTCCTGATACCCTAGTATATGTAAAAACATTTAACGCTCAAGGAAAAAAGATTAGTCATGAAGGTTCAGATGGAGAAGAGTTTATTTCAAAAGGATATAAAATTGATGAAATTTCATACGATATTAAAAATCCAGATGGACGAGTAACATGTGGATTTGTTCAACCTAACTCTGACTTGAGAACTATTGGTGTAATTCCACAAACTTTAGATATTCTTTTGAAAAAGCGTAAAGAAACTCGTAAATTAATGGAAACTATTAAAGATGATTCGCAAAAGTCTGTTTTGAATGGTCTTCAATTAGCATATAAAACTGTAGCTAATTCTGTTTATGGTCAAGCAGGATCAAGAACATCGCCTATTCGTAAATTAGAAGTTGCGGCATGTACAACTGCAGCAGGAAGAGATAGAATTCAATTTGCTAAGAAAATTGTTGAAGAAGAATTTAAGGGTGAAATTATTTATGGAGATACGGATAGTATATTTATTAAATTTCCAACTAAAGATTTGCAAGAATCTATGGACTTAGCAAAGAAGGCAGCAGAACGAATAACTTCATTATGTCGAAAACCTTATAAAATTGAATATGAAAAAACATTCTTTCCATTCATTCTATTTTGTAGAAAGAGATATGTAGGATTAATGTATGAAGATGATACTGTGAAATGTAAACGCAAAACTATGGGTATTGCATTAAAACGTAGAGATAACGCACCAATAGTTAAAGATATTTATGGTGGCGCATTAGATATTCTGATGGAAACTAGAAATATTAAGAATTGTCAATCATTTGTTAAAGATATGCTTATTAAAGTCCTTCAAAATAAAGTTCCTCTTGATAAATTCATTATTACAAAACAATTAAGAGATGATTATAAAAATCCTGAACAAATAGCTCATCGTGTTTTAGCTGATCGTATGGAAGAACGAGATGCTGGAAATAAACCACAAGTAGGTGATAGATTATCATTTATATTTGTTAGTGGACGTGAAGGTAAACAAGGTGATCGTATAGAGCATATTGATTATGTTAAAGAAAAAGGATTAAAACCTGATGCAGAATTTTATATAACTAATCAAATACAAAATCCTGTAGCACAATTATTTGCATTAGCAATTGAAGAAGTTGATGGATATAAGAAAAAAAAGTATCCTGTATTTGAAGATTTAGATGAAGAAGAATCAACCTTAAAAGTTTTGAAATTAAAAGAAAAAGATCTAGATTCTTTAATGTTTATGGGAGCACAGTATTTAAAGAAACATAAAAAAGGTCCATTAGATTCCTATTTTCAAATAAAAAAGATATAATTAAGTAATGGGTGATTTTGATAGTGAAGAAACTATGATGAATATTCTTCATGAATTAATTTCAAGTAGAAATAATTTTTTAAATTCTCAATCTATAAGAGCATTGAATTATAATGATAGATCTTCTATTGTATCAAGATTTATGACTAATGAATTATGTTTACTTGAAGTAGCAAATAGGGTATATTCAAATCATTATTATAATAGAATTAGACCTGTTACTGCATATATTTCTTTAGCTATGCCACCTAATACATTTGCTGATCCTGTTACTGTAACTGCTTCTCAAACACAAATTACAAGATCAATGGAAAATGTTGCAGGAGAATTAGGAAATTGTTCTATATGTCAAGATGCTATTAATGGGAATGGATCACGTCTCGTTTCTTGTAGACACGCTTTTCACCGTTCTTGTATTTTGGAATGGTTTGGGATGAGTGTTCGTTGTCCTGTTTGTCGCCATGATATTCGTGAAGAGGGTCAGGCAACTCAAACATCTTCTGCCTCATCAGAAACGTCTTCTCTACAGACAAACCAGTCGGAGGAGCAATAAATTTAGGTAATGTATAAGATTCCCCATATTGTATTCTATGCATAACTCTACGAATATCATGTTGACATTCTTTTAATAATAATGAAACATCTTGATTTTCAAATAAAGTTTGTAAATCTCCTGCTCTTGGTGGAAAACATCTAATTAATTCAATATGTTCTGAATTTCTTTTAAATATAGTTGGAAGTTCATTACCAGTACATAAAATAGGAACTTTACGAGAAATATCTTTTATCCATTCAACAATTTTATTTTGAGCGTGTGGATCTGATCCATCAATTTCATCTAAAATCACACAAGTTTTTCTTGTAGGTTGATTTAATAATAAAGATCTTATATTTACTGCTGATCTACATGAATCTTTAATTTTCTCAACATCTTCAAATGAACGGATGTTGCGAGAAGCGTTAATTTCCAAAGGATCAAATCCAAATGTTCTTGCAGCACATAAAGCAAGAGTAGTTTTACCTATTCCTGGAGGACCACTTAATAATATAGAACCTTTGAAATTTGTAGAACATAAATATTTTTTTAAAGACTCCTTAGCTTCTTGATGACCAATAACATCATCCAAGAAATTAGGACGAAATGTCTCAGAATACATTACTATATTAATTGAAAATGGTTTAAGTTACTTAGGCGCCAAATATTCATCTAATCCTCTTTTAGATTTTAATTCCATAAATCCATTATCATAACCAAGTTGGACATTTGCAATTTGTGTAGCGCCACCTTTAACAGCATTTTTTCTTACAATAGCAAGATAAATATTACGCTTTTTCTGCGCTAATAAATCTGATGAATCAACAGATGTTCCACCTTTTTTTGAAGGAGTTATATTCGGCATTCTTAATAAATGATTTAGATAATATTGTTGTATATAAAGTATGCTCCAGTAGCTCAGTGGTAGAGCACCCGCTTTGTAAGCGGTAGGTCGTGCGTTCAATCCGCACCTGGAGCATCCTTAACTCGTATAGTTCAGTGGTAGAGCATCCGTCTTATTAACGGAGAGTCGTGGGTTCGATCCCCACTGCGAGTATTTTTTCTTTAATCCCAAGAAGTTCCACACGTGTTAGCTAGATTACGCTTAGCTGCTACAGTTTTTAAATTCGGAAATTCTGGATTAAACGGCAGACAAGTTGTATGATAAGCAGGCTCACACATATGTGAACTCGGATTAAAGTTCCATCTTGAAGGACATTGATTCATACTTGATGAATCAGTTCTTAAAATGGTTTGAGGGTTAATTACAAATTTATAAATTAATATGAATACAATTGTGAAAAATATAGTGCATACAAAATCTTGTAGAGAAATCATTCCTTTAATTTTATAAGAGAAAAGGAAATGGAAGTTGCGAGACATGTTATTGAAACTTATTTTGGAGATACAACTAATCCATTAGTTCGTCATCATTTAGATTCTTATGCTGAATTATTAAATTCTAAAATACCTAATTTTATTCGTGGTAATAATCCTCGAAAATTAGTTTTAGGTGATGATCGTATTATTGAAATATTTATTGGTGCTAATGAAGGTCAAATCAGATATTTACCTCCAATTGATGAACTTGGTAACGCTGTTCTTCCTCATTCATGTAGATTAAATAATCAAACTTATTCATTAGAAATTCAAGTAGATATTCAAATCAATTATTTAGATAAAGATAAATTAATTGAAACTAAGAAATTTGATAATATTAGTTTAGGTAAATTACCTTTAATGCTTAAAAGTTCTTTATGTTATTTATCTACTATGACATCTGAACAATTATTTGCAGCAGGTGAATGTAAATTTGAATTAGGTGGTTATTTTATTATTGATGGCGCTGAAAAAACATTATTAACACAAGAACGTTTAAGTGATAATATGTTTTATGCTTCAAAAAGAATATCTCAATCAGCAGGAGATTCAGGAAAAAGAACTCTTGTTGAAAAAGAAGAAGTTTCAAAATTAGAAGGGTCTTCAAAAGGTGAAAAATTTGAATATGTTGCAGGAATAAGATCAGTTTCAGAAGATGGAACTAAAGGACCATATTCACATTTCTTAATAATTCCACCTGAAAATTCTAAAGAAAATGATCCTAAAAAAATAGCTAAAATGAATGATTATTCATTACAATTAATTAATAGATTAGCAGTTATAACTTTACCTGGATTTACTCAACCTGTTCCTTTAATTAGTGTATTTTATGCTCTTGGATTAACAAATGATCAAGATATTTATGATACAATTTTATGCGGTATTCCTGAAAAAGATAGATCTAATTATGATGAAATATTCGCACAATTAATCCTTTCACATGAAATATTTATTGAACAAGAAATGTTAAAAGAAAAAGATCAAAAACAAGATCCTAATTTATTATTTCTAAGAAGACAATCACGTACTCGTTCGAATGGTGGTGTTTATATAAATCTTTATAATGATTTATTTCCTCATTGTCAAAGATGGAAAGGTCTTTCAACTTCTGCATTTTATAGACGCAAAGCTTATCTTCTAGGACACATGACTCGTTTAGCAATGGAAGTAGCAACAGGTATTAAAGATAAGACAGATAGAGATCATTTAAGATATAAAAGATTAGTAACATCAGGAGATTTAATATTTCGTGAATTTTCAAAGATTTATAGAGATGTATCAAAACGTATGCTTCTAGAATTAGATACACGAGTACATTTCGAACAACAAGCGTATGTAGGAAAGAAAATAGTTGAATTAGTTCAAGAAGAAAATATTAATTATTATTGGAGATCTTATGATTTTATAAATTTAATTTCTAAATCTTTTAAAGGAAAATGGGATAAAAAAGATGGAGTTTCACAAGAATTATCAAGATTAGCTTATCTTGGAACTATAGCACAATTACGTAGAGTTAATGTAGATATAGATAAAGATACTAAATTAGTAGAATCTCGTAGAATTCATGCATCTTCATGGGGTTTATTATGTCCAAGTGATAATCCTGATGGTGGAAATATTGGTTTAATTAAATCTATGTCATTATTATGTAAAATTTCTACATCTGTATCAGGACAAGATTTAATTGAATATATAAATCAACATGAAGATTTTAAATTAATTTTCTTAATTAATCCTTCTATGTGGAATCCTATGTGGACAAAAATATTTGTAAATTCAGATTTAGTAGGTGTTTGTGAAAAAGATACTGAAGAATTACATATAAAATTATTAGAAGGTAGAAGAACATCAATAATTGATAAATATGTTTCTTTATGTTGGAATCGTCAAGCAAATGAATATATAATTTCTACTGATGCTGGAAGACCTATGAGACCTATTTATCGTGAAGGTGTAAAACCAACACAAATATCTAAAGTTAAGAAATGGGATACATTAATTAGTAATTATATGGATTTTATTGATGCACAAGAAACTGAATCATTACGCATAAGTATGGAACCATTTTCCGACCAATATCCTTCAGAAATTCATGGTTCAACATTATTCTCTGCTTCTGCCTCTGTATTACCAAATTGTGATTTCAATGCTGGTGTTAGAAACGCTTTTAGTTGTCAACAAACAAAACAAGCATGTGGATGGTATAATACTGCTTTTACAAAACGATTTGATACAATTGCTACATGGTTAAATTATGCTCAAAGACCTTTAGCACAAACTTGGGCGTTTAATAATATTATGGGTAAAAATGGTTGTTTACCTTATGGAGAAAATCCTATTGTTGCATTAATGATTTATAGTGGATATAATCAAGAAGATTCTATTTTATTAAATGATAATTCTTTAAAAAGAGGTATGTTTCATACAACAGTATATCATTCATATGAAATTGAAGAAAAAATGTTAAATTTTAATACACAATCACATACAGAAATTGGTAATCCTTTCTTAGATTCAAGATTTAGAGAAACTGTTACACGCAAAGAAGGTTATATTTATGATTATTTAGATAGTGATGGTATTATTTTACCTGGTTCTCCTATAACAGATGAAACTATTCTTTGTGGAATTTTAAGTCCTAAATTTGATAATGGACAAGTTATTGGATATAGTGATACATCCTATTCACCAAAAAGAGGACAGACTGGTATTGTAGATGCAGTTTATAGATATCCTACAAGAGATGGATTAAGAGGAATTAAAATTAGAATAGCTGAGCATAGATTACCTGTTCTTGGTGATAAGTTTTCTGCAAGACATGGACAAAAAGGAACATGTGGTATGCGTATTCCTGAAGAAGATATGCCTTTTACTGCTAGTGGAATAAAACCTGATATGATTGTAAATCCACACGCATTTCCTACTCGTATGACTATTGGAATGTTTATTGAATTAATGTCAACTAAATTAGGATTGGAAATGGGCGCTTTAATTGATGGAACACCTTTTACTACACAAAATAGAGTTGGTGAAACAAAAGATTTACTTCTTAAAGCAGGATTTCATCCTTATGGACATGAAGTTATGTATAATGGCCAAACAGGTGAAATGATGGAAACTGAAATATTTATGGGTCCTACACATTATTTAAGATTAAAACAAATGGTAGAAGATAAAATAAATTATCGTGCTACTGGACCTAAAAAACTTTTAACACATCAACCTGTTGAAGGAAGATCTAATGATGGTGGATTAAGAATAGGTGAAATGGAAAGAGATATTTTAGTTTCTCATGGTATGTCAAAATTCTTAAATGAATCTTTGATGGATAGATCTGATTCAGCCAAAGTTTTATTTCAGTCTGAAACAGGATTATTTGATTCAAATGAAGATTATGAATCTACAACATTAACAACACCTTATGCACTTTCATTATTAATTCATGAATTAGAAGCTATGCATTTATCTGTAAAACTTGCGTCTCCTTAATGTTTTACGTTTCTTTGTTCTTCTACGTTTTCCACCAGAACTACTAAAACCTAATTGTAATTTTTGTATTTCTGAAAGAAGTAATTCAGCTGTAATTTCTCTTGGTTGGAATCCACTTGGAGGTTTTTTTCCTTTTAAAAGTAAATAATTATCTTGAGCAAAACTTATAAAATCACTAATTGCCTTTCCTTGTTTTTCTGATAAAGAAGGAATCTTTTTCAATATATATTCAACAACTCCATAAGTTACTCTAAAAATACCTAGAATATCATCCATTACACTTCCTTTTCTTTTTGCAAAATCAGAAGTTGCTAATCCAAAATCAATTAAATATATTCTTCTATTAACAGGATTAAACATAACATTACCTTGATGAACATCATTATGAAAAAAACTTTTTCCAATAATTTCACCTTTATTCATTAAACTGATTTTTTGACTTAGATTTAAGAGTCCAGCAATAATATCTTGTGCGTCACCTAAAGTTATATTTTTATTATATGCGAATATTGTATGTAATGATAATCCAAGATATTCATAATTTAAATATGATTTTTTTGATAAATCTTCACCAGATTGTATAATTGCTCCACAATTTTTTATATCTTTTTCAGTTAATTTACTAATATTAATTGGATTTTGATTATAATTAACATTAGTAAAACTACTAGAAGGATCAATTGATTTTACTAATTCATCTAATCGTATTTCTTCTTGTTTTAAAGATTCATCAGCAAAAATTTTAGTTATATAATGTGTATTTCTTTTTTGTGTCATTCCTTCAACTATTAAAGATGGAATAATAACACATCCTTGTGCTCCGGCAAATACTCCTTCTTGATATTTTAATTCAGTTTCAGAAGAAGTTCTAGCTCTTGTAGTTATAGGCATTGGTTTTGAAATTGATGTTTCTGGAGTTAATGGAGCACCTAATAATTTTCCTGGATTTGAATATCTAGGACTTTTACTTGGAGATATACTACGAGGATTTGTTGGACTTGAAGTCCCTCTAGATGATGAAGATTGTTCATTTCCCATTATTCATTAACAACGGATTTTCTTATAAGAAGAAGTTATTAAATATACAATGGAACAACATTTATTTGTAATTAAGCGTGATGGAACTCGTGTTCCTATTTCATTTGATCAAATTACTGATCGTATTCGTCATCTTTCTAAAAATCTTGAACATGTCAATCCCGATCTTGTAGCGCAAAAAGTATGTAGTCAACTTCAGAATGATATGAAAACTTCTGAACTTGATGATTTTGCTGCTGAAACTGCTGCTATGATGCAATCTCGTTATCATCCTAATTATGGTATGCTTGCTTCTCGTATTTTGATTGATAATCATCATAAAAATACTCCTTCTACATTACTTGAATGTATTGAAACTCTTTATCATGACCAAGAAATTATTAGTGATACTTATCATGATCTTGTTTGTAAATTCAAAGATGAATATGAAAAAATGATTGATTATTCACGTGATTATATGTTTGATTATTTTGGATTCAAAACTTTAGAACGTGCCTATCTTCTAAAGAAATCAGGTAAAGTAATTGAACGTCCTCAACATATGTGGATGCGTGTATCTATTCAACTTCATGGCTCAAATTTCTCTAAAGTTCAAGAAACTTATGATGCTCTTTCACAAGGTTATTTCATTCACGCTACTCCAACTCTATTTAATTCTGGAACTGATCATCCGCAATTATCATCATGCTTTCTTCTAACTATGTCTGAAGATTCAATTAAAGGAATTTATAAAACTCTTGGTGATTGTGCACAAATTTCTAAATGGGCAGGTGGAATTGGTCTAGCAATTCATGATATTCGTGCACGTAAATCTAAAATTCGTGGAACTAATGGTGAATCTACTGGTATTATTCCTATGCTCAAAGTATTTAATGATACAGCTAAATATGTAAATCAAGGTGGTAAACGTAATGGATCATTTGCAATTTATATTGAACCTTGGCATGCAGATATTGAAGATTTCTTGAAGTTACGTCTAAATCAAGGTGCAGAAGAAGATCGTGCTCGTGATTTATTTTATGGTTTATGGATTCCTGATTTGTTTATGAAACGTTTAGAAAATAATGAAGATTGGACTTTAATGTGTCCTGATGAATGTCCTGGATTAGCAAATGTATGGGGACAAGAATTTGAAGATTTGTATACTAAATATGAATCTCAAAATAAAGGTCGTAAAACTTTAAAAGCTTCGAAAATTTGGCAACTTGTTCTTGAATCACAAATTCAAACTGGAACACCTTATCTTTGTTATAAAGATGCCGCTAATTCTAAAAGTAATCAACAACATCTAGGAACTATTAAATCATCAAATCTTTGTACCGAAATTATGGAATATACTGCCCCAGATGAAAGTGCTGTATGTAATCTAGGTTCTCTTGCTCTACCTAAATTTATTGAAGATGGTAAATTTAATTTTGATAAATTGCGTGAATATACACGAATTCTTACTAGAAATCTTGATATTGTTATTGATAAAAATTATTATCCTACACCTGAATGTCAAAAATCTAATTTCAATCATCGTCCTATTGGTATTGGTATTCAAGGTTTGGCAGATGTATTTGCGATGCTAAGACTTCCATGGTCATCAAAACAAGCAGCTAATCTAAATAAAGAAATATTTGAAAATATTTATTACGCTGCTGCATCTGAAAGTATGATTGGAGCTTCTGATGGTGTATGGAGAAATGTTTCTATAGATACTTATCGTTCATTTCATGGATCGCCAATTAGTAAAGGAAAACTTCAATTTGATTTATGGAATGAAACTCCTATGACAACTTATTTAGATTGGGATAATTTACGTAAACTATGCTCTACTGGTATGCGTAATTCTTTATTGATTGCACCTATGCCTACTGCTTCAACTTCACAAATTCTAGGTAATAATGAATGTTTTGAACCTTTCACATCAAATATTTATACTCGTCGTGTATTAGCAGGTGATTTTATGGTCGTAAATAAATATCTTGTTAATGATCTTGTTAAATTAAGATTATGGACAAGTGAAATTAGATCATCAATTATTGCTAATAATGGAAGTATTCAAGATTTACTTGAAATTCCTGGAGAACTTCGCGAGCTATATAAGACAGCATGGGAAATTCCACAAAAAACATTAATTAATATGTCTCGCGATAGAGCACCATTTATTTGTCAATCACAATCACTAAATTTATTTGTTGCCGACCCTTCATTCTCAAAAGTTTCATCAATGCATATGTATGCTTGGAAAAAAGGATTAAAAACTGGATGTTATTATTTAAGAACTAAAGCTGTCGCCACCGCCCAAAAATTTACTATTGAACCTACTTGTCCAATTTCTTGTTTGACGTGCTCGGCATAAAAATTTCTCTTCGTTTAATTATAAAAACAAAATGGTAGAATTATCAACTGCTGGCACTTCTTTTTCTCCTGCGCCTGTAGGTGGTCGTCGTCGTCGTAGTCACCATCATAAATCTGCTAAAAAAGTATCTGCCAAAACTATTCGTAGAACTCTACGCAAACTAGGTATGCGTCCTAAAGGTCGTGTAGTTCTAAGAGGTGGTGCTGAAGGTGAAGCTGCAGCTGTAGCTCCTGAAATGAAAGCTGGTCGTCGTGGTAAAAAAACTGCTAAATTAAGTATGTCTATGCCTCGTGGACTTAAAAGTCTATCACTCCCTAAACTACTCAGATAATTTCTTACCAATTTCAGTAACTAAAGTAAATAGTTTTTCATTAAATCCATAATGACAGCCATTAGGTTCTGCTAACTGTGGAGTTTTTCTTGAAGAACTATTTTTAGTATGAACTAATGAAACAATAACATCTTGTGGAGATAATTCACGACACATATGTTCACGACCTTGAACGAATGTGTTACCTTCAGCAATTTGAATATCATCAAATTTCCTTTCTTCCCAAAACTTTTTAGTGAAACACAAAGTAGCTTCAGAAACTCTTTCGGACATTTGCAAAGTTATAGGAGGAACATTCATAAATGATATAAATTTAGTTATATCATAACAAGGAATTGTAGTGCAAAAAACACATTCACGCAAAGGTTCTTTTAAGAGCATAGTAATACGAGATAAAATACTATTTTCAGGATAGACATCATCATCATCCATCATACAAATATAATCATACATTGCAGATTGAACACCTAAATTACGCTTTTCACCAATAGTCATAGGTTTATCACATCTAATATATTTAACATTAGGAATACCAATAAGAGTATCTTCAATTGAATCTTCACCATCATCAACAATAATCCATTCTAATTTATCTTCAGGATAAGATTGAATTAAATAACAATAATTTGCTAAAGACATAAATTCTCTACGATCTTTTGTTAATGTAACAATAGAAATATCAGGTAAATCTTCTTCTTTAGGAAGAGTATTTTTCAAAATATATTCAGTAGAAATAAACTTTGAAGGTAAGAAATCATTCATAAAATTTACAAATTTAGAATGAATTTCTTCATATTTATTTCTTGATAATTCTGAAGCTAGTTTTTTAGATTTAAATTCTCTTGAAACATATTCTTTTAGATTTTGTATGATGGAAATTACAGATGTATCACAAATAGTTCCAAGACGATCAGGTAAATTTATAGAATTAGTAATATTTACTCTTAAAGTTGAATCACATGATAATTCTTGAAATGGTTGAATATTAGATAAAAGTAGATTACATCCTGAACTCATAGCTTCATTTACTGCATGACCAAATCCTTCTGCTGCTGATAAACATATGGCTAATCCACATTCATTTAATAATTCATCATATTCTTTATCAGAAAGATGTTTGGATATCAAATTAATTTTATCATTTAAGGATTCAGGACAAAATAAAGTAACATATTCAGGATTATAAGGAATATAAAGTTCAGGAAGTTTTTTATATAATGAAGGTTCTTTTTCTTTAATTTCTGAATAAGCTTTAAAAAGTTGTTTAGGATTTCTAAATATATTTTTACCTACAAGAACAATAGCTTTAGAATAATTTTTCTTTTCAGCAAGAGATTTTGCTATACTAGACCAACAAATATTATGAACTTTAGTTGATGTTCCTTCACAAAGCATTTTAAATATAGTAGTAGCTTCAGAAGTTTTTGTCCAAATTTCATCTATTAATTTACAATAAGGTATCCATGTTTTATAAGTCCATTCTAGATTAGGAATCCATATATTCTTTTGGGCATAAGAAATTAATGAAGGATTCATAACTTCAATAAAAATATTTAATTCTGCTTCTTGACATTGTGGATATTGATAAGGAACTTTAAAGAAATGAACTTTATCACCAAATAAATTAGTAAATATTCCTCTTAATAAAAGAGCATCTTGTGATAATCCTGTATTAGGAGTAAAATTCCCAATTAAATTAATACGCATTTAAGTTATAAAATTCATCTTAGAACTAAATAGAAAACGGATTTAAGAATTTATTAAATATTAATTAGTATGCGAACATATGAAGAAATCATTACAGATCTTCAAAAAGCGTCTACAAAACTTTCAACGTATAGTCCAAAAACTTGGGATAAAGATGTAGATGAATATAATATTATTATGAAAGAACTTACTGAATTTTATTCAGTACATTGTTGTAAATGTTTGAAAAAATATTCTGAATGTAAATGCAAAAACTCTTTATATAAATAGAAAACGAATTACTTTTTATTATTTTTAAGTAATTAACATGCGAACTGAACACGAAATCTTGAAAGATTTGCGCAAATATTCTCAAGAACTTACTTCTTGTAAACGAGAAGATTATCAAGCAGTTCTAGTACAATATAATATTATTTTAAAAGAACTTGATGATTATTATAAAATTTATTGTTCAAATTGCGATAAAGAAAATTCTGAATGTGGTGGTAAATGTGGAAAAGATAAGTTAATGTATGATTCGTCGAGTTAATCTACCTTTGAATGATCTTCTTAAAGTTTTAGGTTTAGATTTAAGATAAGAAACATACTTTTTCCATTCATGATTATCACGAGAAATACAAGAATTATGAAAAACGACTGGTCTATCATTCCACCATTTAACATTTTTATCTTCAGTCCATCTCCAAAATTCTATAGGTTCAATTATTTCTTTTATAGATTCTAAATCAATTTGTTGTACAAGTTTAAATAATTCTTGTTTTTGCTCTATAGATTCAAATCCATAAAATGAAGAAAATAAATCTTTTTTATATTCATTATCATTAATTTCAAATTCTTTACCATTCCATCCAACTTTAGTTATAGGACGGAATGAATCCCATGTAGGTTCTAAAACATATAATTTTCCTCCTAATTTTCCATAAATTCTTCCATGAAATTCTCTTAAATCCATTACTTTTAATTTTGGTTGTAATTAATAATAATATTACGCAATTATAAAAATGGCTCAAATTGCTATTGTTAATCAAAGTAATTTGGTTTCAGATGATGATGGTGATACTATGACTAAAGCTATGAATTTAATTTTACCTCATTTTTGTAAAGATTGGAAATTACCTTTATTTACAGCTATTTATATAGCTAAAAATAAAAATACTAATATATTATGGAAAGTATATTTAAGAGATACAACAGATATTGGTGGAACTTTAGGTTATCATGAACAAGTAAATAATATTTCAATTGGTTATGTTTTTGTTAATGTTATTTTTAGTTATGGTGGTGTTATATTATATTCAAAAGATCCATCAACATTAACAGTAGCACAAACATTATGTCATGAAATATTTGAATTATTAACTGATTCAAATGCAAATTTATGGGCAGATGATGGAGAAGGGGTAACTTTATATGCACATGAATCATGTGATCCTGTACAAAGTAATGTTGTTAAAGTTGTAGTATCTAAAAAAATTACAGTTAATGCAAAACCTTTAAAATTAGTAAATGGGAAATTCCAATCTAGTAAATCATATACTAAAACAATTAATACTGATGTAGGATTAAGTGATTGGGTATTACCTTCATGGTTTGATCCTCAAGAAACTAAAGGTCCATTTAATTATTTAAAAACTTTAAAAAAACCATTTCAAATAGATGATGGTGGATATGTTATTAAACTTAAAGATGGAAATGTAGATTATGAATTCTCATCTACACTAACTGAAAGCGCAAGAACATTTATATTAAGAAAAAGACGTGTTGGTTTAAGACTTAAAAAAACGATTTAAGTTCATTTACATTTGAACCATAAAATTTAACATTTGTAGGATTTGCAATAGGTGAAGCAAATTCTTGTAAATCTTTTAAATAAAATAAATGAAAATCTAATTCTGAATATATTTTTGCTGATGCATATCCAATAACTCTACGATTTAAATCTTCTAAATCTTCAGAAATTGTTGCAGGATTGTTTTTTGCATAAGTTAAATAATAAGATCTCATAATTAATTTTAAATCGGTATCACTTTGTCTATCAATTCTATGCTTTGATCCTGACATTAAAAAAACTTGTTCTTGAATTGCATCTTGTATTTTATTAATATTATCATCTGAAAAATAGACTTGGTTTAAAGGAGTTCTTACATGCATATGTCCAACTAAATCTCTTTGATTTGTATCTCCAAATAAGGATGGAGCATCAGAAAAAGGCATACCACCATTACGAGAACGGAATCCTGCTCCTGAATCCATTATATTAGGTATACGACCACCATGTTGAGGTGGAGGATATTGTTGAGATGTTGATGTTATATTATATTTGTTTTGGATAGGCGGATCTTGTATTTTTTCTAAAACAGACTTGTCCATTTATTATATTTATACTGGAACAACATTTTCTGGCATTTTCATTATTATCCAAATTTCATTAATTCTTTGTTGTTGTTCTGTAGTAGCATTTAATGGAAATTCTTCTTTATATTTTAAAATATATAAGAATGCCATAGTTCCAAAAACGTTTAATTTAATAGTTTGAGTTTGATCAACTGTAGCTTTATATTCATGTTGAAAAAACAATTTTCCAAAAATACCTGCATCTAAGAATACTAAAACTCTTTTAAAGTCATCAATAATTTCTTTTAAAAAATCTCTTTCAAATTTTAAATTCATTATTATTTTAATAGCATAAGTAAATACTTATTCTATTAAACTTAGTAAGAAATACTATCATAGTATTATTAGAATTTATTCTATAAAAATGGGGGGGGGGTATTGTATGAAGGCGGCAGAGAAAATCCTCTTAAATAAGAGTATAACAAAATGTCAACAGGTGCGATTTCAGGTGCTACAAATGTTCCTTTAGGAGCCAGTGGTGCGACTGGTGCGGCAAATCTTTTCTATAAAGATACATTCTCTGCGTCGGCAACACAAGAACTTGATATTACAGTACTTGGTGAAACTGCCACGCCTCAAACTCCTGATGAAGTAATTGTGCAATATGTAGATCTTGGCGATCTAAATGGTGTAATGTCTTATACTGGCACTTGGAGTGCTGGTCAAGGTCCTACAGGTGGTGCAGGTGAACAACCTGTACCTCATATAACTGTAGATTTTACTCCTCTTCTAGATCAAGCTGAGCTAGAACATGAAATGGGTGCTTTATTCCGTAAATTATTTGCGGCTGGTGATTCTGGATGTGGTACTGATGATTCTAAACCTCTAATGCGTGATTATTCTGGTGATGCAACATTATGGCCGATCCAAACATATTTCACGAATGCCAGTTTTGATTATCAAGGGAAATCAGGTTTACTAACTGGACTTTCTGCCGCTGTCCTAAACTCTATCCCTGCTGAAGCTGTAACTAAAGTAGAAGTACAAGATTTATCTTGTACGACACTAAACGTTGCAGTAAATGGCAATTTAAATCAAAATAAAAATAAAGAATACCTATCCACTTCAATTGATCTAACAAAAAAGGATGATTATGTTCGTCAACTATTCGAACAAGCTGCTGCGGCAGGTAAGATTGATATTGGTTCACACGGCACGAAATTTGTTGATGGTGATTCTATTACGCTATATGTATTATATACGATGACGAGAACTAAGAAATTCTTACTTGATGAAGTTCAAGGTGAGGGTGAGAGTGGAACCGCCGCTGCATTCAAACCTCTTGGTCTAACTACGGCTATTGTGGATGGAGAAACATTAGAAAGCAACCCGCAATCAGTATTAGTTGCGTGGCAATTTGTAGGTAAAGACACAAAACCCACCTTCCCGTCTCAAGTGCCGCCGGCTTAAATATAATTCTTAAATAATAATAATGCCTAAATCTTTAATTGGAAATAATACAAGAACACTTGTTGATGTTTCTGCTATACAGACACAACAACAAGTTTTCGAATATAATAAAATAAATTTACAAAAAAATGATTTAATACAAATTATGCGTGATTATATAGGACAAAAAGTTACAAGAATTATTACAACAGATAAATTAGATAAATTACATACTAAGATCGCATAGATTCATAAAGTCCTGAATTTAGAACTTCAGTTAATTCTAATGTAAATGAAAAATCTAATCCATTTAGATCAATATCTTGATCATATGGATCAGAAATACGAACAGGAATAGAATGAATATTTGTTGGTTGTTTTAAGAAAAATTCTTTAGTTAATGTATTTTGACCATTATCATAAACAATACCAAATTTAGGTTGATCAATAACAACTTTTGCAAATGAAAATAATTGTGTATGATCAGGAGTTTCTTGTTCTATAACTTTCCAATCAGGATCTAGTGTTAAGAAAATATAATTTGTATCAATTGTATTTATAATTGCTTCAGCATAATATACAAATTTATTTAAATATAAAGTTTGTCTGAATCCTAAATTATATCCTAATCCAAAATCAGCTACTGATATAGAACTATTTCTATCAGATTGTTTATTTATAGGATTTTGTGGATAATTAGATTGTAATTGTGAACTATTATCTGAAATTGTATTTGGTGGAATACGCCAAATAATATCAAATGGTATAGGAGTTGTTGATCCACTAATTAATTCTAATTTAATTTTTCCACTTCCTGAATCAACATAACTTGCTTGAAAATATCTAGTAGTATTAATTATGAATGAAGGATCTGGAACATTATTAGAAGTTCTAAACCAATCATTTAATGTTTCAGCAATTTTCCATAATATAGAAGGATAAGATGTGATAGTATTTCCAGTTTGTGTAGGATCATAATTTGAACTATCCCAATTTCCTGCTGGAATTTCTAAAGTATATACTTGATTTCCAGGTTGAGGAGTTAATGTTATTGGATCAATATAATTAGCAGAAGGATATTGAACTTGAAATTGAACATTTCCTCTTGCTTGTGAAAATGTATAGAATGAATTAGGTATTTCTATACTTGATAATCTTACAGAAATAACATTTTTAATAGGTTCTCTTAATTTAAATATAAAATCAGTTGAAGTTGAATTATTATATAAATTTATTTCATTTAACGCTATACTAGGAAATTTTGAAATACTACTTCCAAATCCATTACGATATCTTGAATCAATATTAATTAATCTTTTCTGTGTTTGTCTATTATATTGAACACTTGTAGTATGTTTATCTGATTCAGTATGTGGTTTAGTTAATGTAGAAAGATCATGTCTTGGAATAAATTTTTGAAATTCTTCTTGATTTTCTAATTCTACATGTTCTTTCTTTTCATGAGGTTCAACATCATCTTCATATTCTTGTGCTACTACAAGAGCAAGTTTACCAGTTTCTTCATAATGATCTGCTAAAACTTGATGATAAGTCAGATGTTCCATTACTAATATCTTCGTAAAATGTTAAAATGCCCGCACAAACAAATTCATATTCTTTATGGTTAGCAGCCCAACAAAATCCAGTATGTCCAAAGCCTGGTCCTATTGGACCTACAGGTTCTACAGGTCCTAGTGGCCCTGGCGGTTCTCCAGGACAGAATGGTAGAAATGGTGTTTCTGTAGGTCAAAATTATTTTTTTAATTTACCTAATAATATTATTACTAATACAGGACCAACAGGTGGAACGTTAAATACTTTTTCAAATAATGCTGGACAAAATACAGCTTATACAGGTTCGAATGATTTTGGTTATTTTATTCAACAAAGAGGTACTGGACCTACTGGTGTAAATATAGCAAGATTTATTAGTGAAGTAGGATTACAAAATCCTATTCCTTCAGGCGTATGGACTTTTTATAATAATATATATTCATTTACAGGTCCTGTAGGATCTCAACCATGGGCAAATCCTATAGGTAGTGGAACAAATAATAGTGTTTATGCAGTAGTTAATTATGTAGATGGACCAACAGGGGGGAAAATATTTCAAACTGGACCAAAAAATATTAATCTTTCAGAAGATTTAGTTATTTTAAATGGATATATTGAAAATCCTATAACATTAATTAATCCAGCAGGAGCATATTTTTATGTAGATTATATTTCAACTAATTCTGTATCAGGAAATGTGATTGAATTTTGGACACAAGGAAATTCAGTATCATATATTACAACAACATTTTCACCTCAAAAAGGAAGTGATGGATCTACTGGAGCTACTGGTTCACAAGGACCACCAGGACCACCAGGACCTGCAGGACAAAATATACCTTCAGGAACAATAACTATGTTTGCTGGTTCAAATCCACCTAGTGGATGGTTAATTTGTGATGGAAGTTCAGTATCATATACAACATATCCACAACTATATTTTATATTAGGATACACTTATGGTGCAGGATCAGGGTTGGGTCAATTTAATTTACCAAATCTTCAAGGAAGAGTTCCAGTTGGATTAAGTCCAAGTTATCCTTTAGCAAGTATTGGTGGAGCTGCAACACATACTTTAACAATTAATGAAATGCCTTCACATACACATACATATGCTGATTCTACTCCTGGTGGAGGAGGGTTAGCTGCTAGTAATGGAGGCAATGGTAATAGAAGTGCATTCGATCAAAATAGAACAACTGGTGCAATAGGTGGTGGTCAACCACACAATAATATGCAACCTTATATTGTATTAAATTATATAATTAAATATTAAGTTTAGAAAGGTCATCTAACCACATTTTTGAAGGAGTAGTAGATTCCAGAATCTTAATTTTTTCACGAAGATCAACTAAATCTTTTTCATGTTTTTGAGCGTTTTTCAAAGTTAATGAACGAATAGGTAAATCAAGTAAATAATCAAATGAATCATTAATTTTCATGAATTTTTCTTTTGAAAGAAGTTCTGAACATTCTTCAATAGTGCGACGACGAAGATCAGGCGTAGGTTCTTTTAAAGATTGTTGAGTAATAAATCGGACAATATTTTCATGATAAGGAAGTTTTTCTTTCAAAGATTTCAAGATATATTGAAGACGTTTAGAATATAAATCTAGACGAACATAAACAAATTCCGATAAAATTTCATTTGGAGATGAATATTTCTGAATGCAATTTTCTGAATTAAATAGATGCATATTTGATAAACGAATTTTATCTTGCAAAACTTTTTCAATTGCAGGAACACCACCATCACCTAATTTCAATTTAATAAGAATATCAGTATCCGTTGAAGTATCATTAAAATCTTTAATAGTTCCATCTGCTAAGAATTTTTCTAAAATTTCACGGAAATCTGAAATCCATGTTCCAATAGGAAGTTCAGTAATTTCTACTTGATCTTTCATAATTTTCCATGAACCTTCAACAAGATAATCTGATTTATCTAATTTAGAAATTTTACCACGAAAGCCACGAGTCCATGGAACAAGTTCTTCTTCTAAACCTTTCCCAGTTTCTAGCCATTTAATAATCATAGATTTTAGTTGAGAAGGATTAAATGATGGAATGAAAGTTGAATATCCAGTACCAATACCTCTTGAACCATTTACTAAAATCATAGGAAGAATAGGTGCATACCAATTAGGTTCAACTAGTAATCCATCATCATCACGATATTCCAAAACATCAAAATCATCACGAGGAACAAGATTATGAATTTGAGGTTGTAAATAAGTATGAATATAACGAGGTGAAGCAGAATCTTTACCACCTTCTAATCTAGTACCAAATTGTCCTTGAGGAACTAACCATGGAATATTATTTGAACCAACAAAATCTTGAGCCATACCAATAATAGCGTCATTTAGGGAAGCTTCACCATGATGATATCCAGAATGTTCAGAAACATATCCTGCAAGTTGAGCTACACGAATTTCATTGCGCAAATTTCTTTTAAAACATGAAAATAGAATTTTACGTTGTGATGTTTTTAATCCATCCATAATAGAAGGAATTGAACGCTCCAAATTATAATTTGAGAAATGAATCAAATCTTTATTAACGAAATCTTCATATGAAACTTTATCACCAGGACCAGCAAGAATAATTTCAGAACGAGAATAAGATTTTAACCATTCTTTTCTTTGATCTGCCATAGATTTATTAAAAGCTAGTTCTACAGCTTTATCACTTGAAGAACCTTGATAATCATAATTAATAATATTTAGAGATTTGAAATATTCACGAGCTTCATCACGAGTAGATGTACCTAACCCTTTATAATATTTAGTTTTCCATCCTTTAGATTCTTCAGTTTTACGCCATTCTTCATAATCATATTGAGTATAAAATACCTTTTCATGTTTGCCTTTATGTGCTTTTACAATAGGAGTTATCATATAAGTAATAAATCCAGGAATTTGAATAAGTTCATGCCATAATTCATGAAACATATTAATTAGTAAACCACGAATATGTGATCCATCATAATCTTGATCTGTCATAATCATAATTTTGCCGTATCGTAAAGATTTAACATCAGTATATTTCTTACCTGATTCCAAACCAATAATTTTTTTCAGGTTAGCGATTTCTTCTGTTTGTTCAACTTTCTTTTGAGAAATATCTTTTACGTTTAGAAGTTTACCTTTCAAAGGAAATACACCATGATATTTACGTTGTTCTTGTGAAAGACCGCTTATTGCCATAGCTTTAGCTGAATCACCTTCAGTAAGAATAAGAATACATTCATGAGAACGAGCAGTTCCAGCAAATACAGCGTCATCTAATTTAGGAATACCAGTAATTTTAACAGATTTCTTTCCATCAGTTTTCTTAAAATCTTTTGCATCTTTTTGTTCTTGCAATTCCATAACTTTTTCTACAATAGATAGTTTTGTAATAATTTTTTTCAAGAAATCATCAGATAATTTACATGAAACTTTAGAAGTAAGAACTTCTTTAGTTTGTGAATTAAATGAAGGATTTTCAACAAAACAATTAATGAATACACAAAGAGAATCTTTAATTAGAGCAGGTTTAACTTTAATTTTCTTTTTTGTTTCAAGGAAATTAACAATATGAGAAACAACTTGATTCGTAATTTCGTCCACATGTTTTCCACTTCTAGTCCAGATTCCATTAACAAAGGAGACGTTAAACAACTTGTCAAAAGGATTATCGGACAATGCTACATGCCACCCCATTTGAGGAGTGTCTGTAATAATAGTTGTGTCTTTAGGCAAATACCAGGAAGCGTAAGATGTGAAATCTCTAAACTTAATGGGTGTATCGCACCATGTGACGCGAACCTCTTTCCCAACTGTCATTGCAAGATCAAATACTCGCCTTTTGATGACGGCAAGTAAATCTGAAGGAATTTCATTAAATCCGAATTTTTCATAATCAGGTGTCCATTGAACTGATACCATAGATTTAGATTTTGAAGGTTTAATTTGAGGTTCATTAATTTTTGTCATATTATTTTCGAAAATTTGTGTATATTTTAATTGACGAGTTGAATCAATAATCGTAATTTGAAGTTTCTTTGAAAAGATATTTACAAGTTTAACACCATACCCATTTTTACCACCAACAAGTTTTTTTTCAGTTTTATCATAATTAGTTGAAGTTAGAAGTTCACCAAAGATAAGTTGAGGAATATAAATTTTATATTCAGGATGAATTTCTACATCAATAGCTTCACCTGAATTTGAAATTTCAATTACACCATCAATAACAGAAACATTAATATCTTTAACAGGATTTTGTGAATTCTTTTGTCTTAGTCGAATTACTTGGTCATGTGCATTAACAAGTAATTCATCAAATAGTTTATAAAATCCAGGATTAAAGCAAGAAATTGTAGTTTGAATAAATGATTCATCATGAACAACGAAATGTTCTTCAGAGCAATTTTCAATACTACCAATATAAGTATCAGGTAGAGAAAGAATATGTTCTCTATGAGTATGTTTGCGATATTGTTTTGATAGGTCGGTCATCTTATAATATTTTTTTATTTCCGTAATTAATAATTCGTTTTGAATGTTAGCATGTAGTTCTTTAATATTTATTACGAATGTAGGACATTCAATATATAAAAAATCTTATGCATATACATCATCATTTTCATTATTACTTGTATCGTCTGTTATGTGGCATGGAACAAGAATAACTTTATGGTTTTGGATAGATCAACTTGCTCTTTATAATTTAGTAATTGTTTCAATTTTTATGAGAAAGTATCTTTCAACTTTTTATAATGATATTAATATATTATTATTTATTATATGTTTAGGATTATATGGTTTTGAAAAGGTATTTTTAAGTAATAATATAGTTTTAGATACTATGTGTCATATGTTAATACATTTTATAGGATGTATTGGACAACATATAATTTTATATAACTTAGATTTTGACATTCCTGATTTAATAGAATTAAATGCCACCAAGAAAAGTGAAACAACAAAAGGAACAATTAGTTCAAGATACACCGATAGTTTTTTTCTTGAAGATAAATTTAGATCATGAAGAAATAGAACCTGCAGAGCACCAAATAAATTATTCAGATATTTTAAATTCAGTTGATAATTCAAATTCAAAAGAAAGATTTAATACAGATTTATTAAAATCTATTCTTGAAAAATCTTTATCAGAAAAATATTCTCCACAAACTGCATGTTTTTGGTGTTGTTATCCTTTTGCAGGAGATTCTATAATTCTTCCAATTTCTTATGACGCATATAAAAATATATTTATATGTGAAGGAAATTATTGTTCACCTGAATGTGCATTAGCTCATAATTATTCAAATAATAAGATTTCTGAATCTACTATGTGGAATAGACATTCTTTACTAAATTTTATGTATGGAAGTCTTTATAAAGATAAAGTTCTATCACCTGCTCCACCTAAATCTTTATTACGTTTATTTGGTGGTCCATTAGATATTCAACAATATAGAGAATATGTTTCTGATACAAATGAAATTGTTTTATGTGAATCTCCTCCTATTAGATTACAATTTCCTTCTATGAATGTTCAAGGACCTTTACGTGATATTAAGAAATATGTTTCTTTATCTTCAGAAACTGTAGAAAAAGCTTCTGAACAATTAAGACTTAAAAGAACAAAATTCAATTCGTTAAATATTGATACTATAGATAAATGTATTAATAGAGCATAAGTATAAATGTGTAAATTATTACTCTTATTACTAAGCGGATTTGTTATTAATGGAATTGGTGATAATATTGCTATATTACCTTCATTATCACCAACACAATCAAAAACATCAACAAGAACAACTACAGGAACAAAAACTTCTAAAATAACTTGGGATATAACACCAACATCTAAAAATACAAATACTGAAACAGCGTCTAAAACTTCAACTAAAACATCAACTGTAAGTAAAACTTCTTCTAATTCAAATTTTCCATCATTAACATCTAAATTTACTTCTACATTTACATCTACATCAAATCCTTCATTAACATTATTAAATACAAAATCATCTTCAAGTTCATCAACAACATCTAAAACTACATCAAGTTCACCTTCATCAACTATTACTACAAGACCATCAAGAAGTTCTACTAGTTCAACAACAAATACTCGTTCAATAAGTAATTCAAAAACATCTTCAAGTTCACCATCATTTACAAATTCTTTAAAAGGAACATCATCAATTATAATAACAAAAACTCCAAGTGGTTCATTAACATCATCTAAATCTTCTTCTAGTTCATCTTCAGGAACAAGAACAATAACAACAACAAAAACTTCTACTTTAACACCAACAAATTCAAAATCTTCAAGTAATTCAAAAACTTCAAGTGGAACTACTATTGCAACAAATACTATTCTGAAAAATTCAGGAACATCTACATTATCAACAACAAAATCTAAAAGTGGAACATCAACAACAACAATAACAAAATCACAAACAAATTCAAAATCTACTAGTGTTACTCCATCTGCATCTTTTTCAACAAGATCAACTTTAATAAATACTTTAACTAATTCTCCATCTGCAACAAATAAAAATCCTACACGAACATCTATGATATCACGAACAATATCATCCACACCAAAAGAATCTTTTACAGCAACTATGTCTATAACCGATACATCTTCAATAAAATATACATTTAGTTCAACTTCATTACAAACTTTATCAGCAGAAAATACATTTACAACTAATTATTCAAGATCATCTTCTGCTACTGCTTCATCATCTTCATCTGTAACAAATACTAAGTCAATAAGTAATTCAAGAACATCAAGTGGATCAGTATCAATAACAAGATCTACTAAATCTTCTGCATCATCAACAAATTCACCAACAAATACAAGAAGTATAAATTCAAAATCTTCATCTGGAACATCTTATTCAACAAGAAGTGTTTCAACAACAAATTCACCATTAATAACAAAAACTTCAACAAAAACTATAAAATCTACAATAAGTTTATCACCTGATGGAACATTTACATATAGAATTTCTAAATCACCAAAATTAACTGAAACAGAAAGTTTTTCATCTAGTCCCAGTATATCATCATCATCTTCTAATTCTGCAACTAATATACAATCAGGAAGTTCAAGTATAAGTAATGGAGGAAGTAGTACAAATAGTGGACTTTTTACTTCAGAGAGCACAGAAACTCAAACTAGCTATAATACAATATCAAATTCTCCATCAGAGAGCAGAACGCCTAATGAAACAATTTCAATTAGTGAAATTTCAACCTCATCAGGATATTCTTTATTATCAGAAAGTGGAACAACAAGTATTTCAAGTTCATCTACATATTTATCAACTGAAACAACATTTGGATCTTCGTCTTCAAGAATTTCAATCTCTCAATCAGGAACTTCTAGCAATATTGGAAGTTTAACTTCTTCTAATACAGGAAGTTCTAGTAATATTGGAACTTTAACTTCTTCAAATACAGCAACGTCTACTTCCATAACAACTTCTTCAAATACTGGAACTTCTACATCCATATCAACTTCTTCTAATACAGGAAGTTCTACATCCATATCAACTTATTCTAATACAGGAAGTTCTAGCGATATTGGAACTTTAACTTCTTCTAACACAGGAACTTCTACATCCATACCATCATATTCTAACACAGGAACTTCTACATCTATACCTACTTCTTCCAACACAGGAAGTTCTACATCCATACCCAGTTCTTCTAATACTCAAACAACAAGTTCTTCAAATACAGGAAGTTCTACATCCATACCCACTTCTTCTAATACTCAAACAACAAGTTCTTCAAATACAGGAAGTTCTACATCCATACCCACTTCTTCTAATACTCAAACAACAAGTTCTTCAAATACAGGGACAAATAGTTCTATATCTACAATAACAGCTACACAAACACCTTCAGGAACATCATCAGTAACTATAACTCCTTCAAAATCTGGCACACCTTCAGCAACACCATCAGTAACTATAACTCCTTCAAAATCTGGCACACCTTCAGCAACACCATCAGTAACTATAACTCCTTCAAAATCAGGAACACCTTCAGTAACTATAACTCCATCAAAATCAGGAACACCATCAGTAACTATAACTCCATCAAAATCAGGGACACCTTCGGTAACACCTTCAGGAACACCTTCAAAATCAGGAACACCATCAGTAACTATAACTCCTTCAAAATCTGGCACACCTAGTGTAACACCTTCAGGGACACCTTCAAAATCAGGAACACCTTCGGTAACACCTTCAGTAACTATAACTCCTTCAAAATCAGGAACACCTAGTGTAACACCTTCAGGAACACCTTCAGTAAGTCCTAGTATAACACCTTCAAAATCTGGCACACCATCGATAACTATAACTCCTTCAAAATCTGGCACACCTAGTGTAACCCCTTCAGGGACACCTTCAAAATCTGGCACACCTAGTGTAACCCCTTCAGGGACACCTTCAGTAACTATAACTCCTTCAAAATCAGGAACACCTAGTGTAACACCTTCAGGAACACCTTCAAAATCAGGGACACCTTCAGTAACTACAACTCCTAGTAAATCAGGAACACCTAGTGTAACGCCTTCAGTAACTACAACACCCAGTAAATCAGGAACGCCTACTAAAACAAAAACTCCAACACCATCAGTATAATGGAATTGGAATTCTTAATTTTTAATTAAATTATTTATCTGCGTCTTCTACGAGATTTACCACCTAAACTTGGCATAGAAGGTGAAGGCATAGAAGGAGGAGGAGGAGGCGGGGGAGGAGGGAGAGAAGGTGTAGAAGGAGTGCCTCCTAACCATTCAGGTAACATATTTTCCAAACCCATAAATCCACCTCGACGGCGTCTTTTATGTGTTCGTTTTTTAGAAGTTTTATGACGAGGCATTTATATATTAAAAGATATATTTTGTTAAATGAACGTTCAAGATTTTATGCGATTTCAATTATTAATTACATCGCCAAATACAAAATCTTTACTTTCAAATGTAATTGCCTTAACTTTAGTTGATAGGGCAATTGCTAATTTTTCATTATGGTTTCCTCAATTAAAATCTTTATGCTCTAGACCACATAAACATATTAGTTCACCAAATAAACAAATCAAAGCAACAATTGAATGTGAACGTATTATTGTTCCATCAAATAATTCAAAACAAACTATTACTGCTTCACATGTTCGTATGGATTCAGTTATTCATTATATAACTACTATTCCTGAAATTAAGAATTTACTTTGTATGACTCATCATGATTATTTACCTAATGAATTTGACGCTATACAAATTGAACCAGATCTTTACTTTCAACTTCTTATGCTAAAACATTCAGATGGACAAGTTGAATGTATTAAATTCAGATTGTTTTGTTACGACCATGAAATTCAATATCTACAACAATTTATTGATAAATGTAATATTGATTATGAACGAAGAATGGCAAATAAATTAGGAACTTCTCTTTATTATTTTGATATGATGACTCAAACTAAATCAAGAAAATCTCTTCAGAATGCTTTACCTACAACACATCTAATTTATAATAAACATAAATTTCATACTACACGAACTTTCGAGAATGTATTTTTTGAACAAAAAGATAAAGTTCAAAATCATACTGAATTTTTTCTAAAAAGAAAAGATTGGTATGAGAAAAAAGGTATTCCTTATACTCTAGGATTTATGTTTCATGGTGATCCAGGATGTGGAAAAACTTCAACTGTAAAAGCTATTGCAAATATTTCAAGAAGACATATTGTTAATATTCAATTATCTGAAATTAAAACTAAATCACAATTACGTCATTTGTTTTTTAATGATGAAATTCATGTTCATAATGGAACAACAGTAGAACGTTATACTATTCCTGTTCATGAACGTTTGTATGTTATTGATGATATTGACGCTATGGGAGATTCAGTATTAGAACGTAGCAATAAAAAACCTACAAGTTCTGTAACAGACCATCCTAAAGGTGATGCATGGTTTGATAATCATGAAGAAGAAATTAAAGAACCTATTGATTTAGCGTTTCTCTTAAATTTATTGGATGGTGCTCTAGAATCTTCAGGTCGTATTCTTGCTATTTCAAGTAATTTTCCTGAAAGAATTGATAAAGCTTTAATTCGTCCTGGACGTATTGATATGATTATTAATTTCAAAAAATGTAATTTACAAATCTTGAAAGAAATGATTGAAAGTTTCTATGAAATTGAAATTCCTAATTTTATTGATGAATCATTAAATTATAAATGGTCTCCTGCTGAAGTTAATCAAATTCTTTTCAGAAATTTTGGTAAATCAACTGAAGCAATTAAAGAACTTGAAGAACTAAATCCTTCTGATCTTTATGGATTTACTCAGAACAAATCTTAGCTAATTTTGTAATATTAACTACATATTGCCATACATTTTTCATTGAATTTTCCGACATTCCATTAAAATAATGTTTTAGTTTAATAAAAATATCATTTTCTATATGTTTAGAATATTCATCATAAGAATAATTCAAGAAAAAATCTTTATCTTTTTCTAAAATCTTATCTTGAAATCGTTTTGTATTTACATAAACATCACGAATAGGTTTAGATGGATTAGTTGTTCTAAACCATTTAAGACCTGTAATATACATAGGAAAATCTTTATCATCAGGATACATTTGTGTTAATTCTGTAATCAAAGCAATAATTTGCTCATAAAATGCATTAACAAATACTGGCTTAGATGACATTACATTTAAAATGTAAAATATATTAAAATCATAGTTATTTACGATCAATACCGCCAAATTCAGATTTACGTTGAGCCATCATTTGTTCCATTCTTGATGATACATCTCCATTTGAACCAGTTTTTTCTTTAGAAATAGTATTTTGAGTTGTAGGACCACCTGAAGGTAATCCTGCTCCACCTGAATTAGGTGCCATACTACCATCTAAATAAGTATACATAGAATTTCCATCAGATGAAAAACTTGTAGGTGAATCCCATAATGAATATGATTCACTTAATTTCCCTGTTCCTTCAAATCCCCATGCTGCATAATTACCATCTGCAGCTTGAGGAGCGCCACCTACTGATGCACCAACAGAATTAGTTTCTTTTATAGGTTTTTCATTACGTGCATTAGTAGGTTTTGCAATAAATCCATAAATATCTTTACCTACAATAATATCTTTAGTTTCAGGGACATATAGAGTAGGAACTTTCTTTAAAAAAGCAGGAATTTGATCTCGAGCAAGTCCTTCTACTAAAATAAACTTATATAATGAACTTTTATTTAGTGCTTTTAAGGTTTCAATAATTTGTTTTGAGTTCGGACATCTTTCACTATAAAATAAATAAGGTTGCGACATCTCTCGTTATTGAGTTTTCAGGAAAAAAACGGATGAAACAATAACGAAATGACTGAAGAATCAAAGATGTTCAAGGTTGACAACTTAAAAGTCTCCAAAAAAGGGTTTGAACTTAAGTTCGAACTTCATAATTTTCCTGTAACTTTTGTTAATGCTTTGAGGCGAACTACCTTGAACAATATTCCTACTGTTGTAGTTCAAGATGTTCAAATCTTGAAAAATACTACACAAATGCCCCATGAAATGCTAAAACATAGAATGGAAATGCTTCCTATTAATGTAAATCCTCAAGATCATTCAACTATTAAAGATACTGTTATTGAACTAAATATTCTTGAAAATCCTGATCAAAAAGGAGTTGAAACTATTACAACTGATCATTTTACTGTCGCATCAGGAACAGATGGTCTTATTTTAAAAGATAGAGATTTGAATACACCTTTGTTATTCACTAAACTCAGACCTGGTGAAACTATTCATGTTCGTGGTCGTCTTGGTGTTGAAAATGGTTCTCAAGTATGTATTTGTACTACAAATTGGGTAATTGATGAAGATTTAGCCGAAGCAGAACGTAAACTTTGGGAAGAACAAAAACAAGATATTCGTGAATTTAATACTACAAGAATTCAACGTCTATATTCACGAAATGAACAAGGTCGTCCAAATAAATTTAATTTTATTATTGAAAGTATTGGTGTTCTTGAATCTAAAGAAATTCTTAAACTAGCGTTAGAAGTATTACGTAAACAACTTAAAAGTTTTATGGATGATATTTTGGATAATATTCAGAGAGAGCA
>Ga0114960_10000169_pt1 | contig 51256 bp, 51 predicted proteins | sample C_130625_MF_Meta_FD_92637 | JGI IMG/M metagenome (GOLD analysis project Ga0114960, IMG submission 92637) | Freshwater microbial communities from Lake Croche, Canada to study carbon cycling - C_130625_MF_MetaG | ecosystem: Environmental > Aquatic > Freshwater > Lake | place: Lake Croche, Canada...
ATATGTAATAAGATTATCTATAATTTAATACATGTAAATGAGTTACAATATTTAAAATTTAGAGATGTTTTATATGACATATTTATTTACAATTTGGATATAACTGCATGTATTTGGTATATTCTCTCTTCATTTATTCGAGAGAATAAAATCAAACAGGATGACTTGTCAAAAATATTAATTAAAACCTATATTTTCTTTCAATATTACAATAATAATTATAGACCTATCTATCATGTCGAATGTTATTTTTTATATTTAGCTAAAATTATACACAAATTTTAGAATTAAATATTATTATTTACTTTTTCCAAAGTAACGTACGTAAACCCCTTGTTGCATTGGAATTATTTCTAGGGTAAAACTGGTATCCTCGTAAATAGAGTGCCATTGGTTGAATAACCACGTTATTTGCCTGAGCTACTAAAAAAAAATTATTGTATTCCTTTGGAATACCACGTGAATAAGTAATTGCGCTGGTGCGAATACCCATTATATAATAGATCAATATTTAATTATATTATGCAAAAATAATGTAATAGTTATTACTTAAAGTTTACTAATTCTAATACTTCATATGAATTATAAAGATGCATTTGAAATATTAGAAATTGATTTACACAAAGTTAGTTACAATGATATAACAATAGAATACTTAAGTAAACAATATAGAAAACTTGCTTTAAAAAATCATCCAGATAAGAATGGTAATTCTACTGAATCTAACGAAATTTTTAAACGAATAAACGAAGCTTATCAATATTTAAAGAGAGAAATAAAACATTTAAATCCAGAAGATATTCAATTTGAAAATGAAGAAACACCTGATTCTTCTCTCTATTTTGATATTTTAAAAGAGTTTATGAAGACAATGTTTGAAGGAACATATAACGATATTTTGTCTAAAATTGTAGCAGATATTATGTCTACTGGTAGAACTCTATCTGTTAAATTATTTGATGAACTAGATAAAGATACAGCATTGAATATTTATACTTTTCTCTCTAATCATCGTTCAACGCTTCATTTAAGTAGCAGTGTCTTGGTTCAAATTAGAGAAATAGTAGTAAAAAAATACGACAATGTTCAAATATATAAATTAAATCCTAGAATTCATGATCTAATGAATAACAATATATATAAATTATATGTAAATGAAGAGTTATTTTTGGTACCATTATGGCATAATGAATCATATTTTGAATCTACAAATGGAGAAATGATTGTATTATGTGATCCAGAGTTGCCATCAAACATAACACTTGATGATGATAATAATATTTGTATAGAAACAACATTTAATACACTTGATGAATTTTTATTATTGATTAAAGAAAAACAGCCTATTTGTATTACTATTGCTGACAAAATATTTCAGATTCCATTATCTAATTTATATATAAAGAGAGAACAAATTTACAGAATTAAAAATGAAGGGCTATCAAAGACAAAAAAAGATATTTATGATATATCTGAGAAAACTGATATTCTTGTCAAAATCATTTTTTCCTATCTTTAATCATAAAGTTTTTGAATAATTATGAGTGAATAAAATAAAAAAGTTTTATAAACCTTTTTATTTTAAATATTATATTTTTTATTAACAAATATTATATTTTTTTAATATTATACATTTTAAATTAACAAATCTAAGCATCTACTTTCTTCTTTGTAACAATTTTCTTTTTCTTAGGTTCTTCGACTGCAACAACAGGCTCTTCGATTACAGGCTTTTCAACCTGAGCTACCTCTTTTGCTACTAATGGAGTTGGAGTTGGTGTTGGAGGTGGTAGTTCAAAGTCATCATCATCATCAGAATCCTCTACAATTGTACTACTAGTAACACCTCCATCAGGATAGACATCATCTTCTGGAGGTGGTAATGACTTGAGTCTCTCCATATCAGAAGCCTTTGGCTTCAAGAAGCAAACACCTTCTGTAATAGTAGATGACTTTGGCTTCTGTACAATAGCCTGCTTCAAATTCCATGTAATAGAAACCTTACCATTGACAAACCATAAACCACCGCACTGCAATAAACAGATGACATGAGTCTTTGGCTTTAAGAATTCAAGAGGAGTAATATGAGATGGTGTCTTTCCCTTTACATAAAGGGATGTACCTTCTTCATCATAAATTTCAGGTTGCCAAACACCTTTCCAGCATGGTAACTTTGTAGTAAGTGTAGGAGGCTTAGAATAATCAAGCGCATCTTTACCTTTTTCTAACTTTGGATAACGTAACATCACATTGAATTTTTCATCCATTACTTCCATACTTTTTATTTCTTTTCCAAACCAATCCTTTGAATACATCATAGCATCTTCTTTAATTTTTGATTCAACCTTTTTAATTTCACGAAGAAATGCTTCACAATCCGCATTTGGATATTCAGAATTTGGAAACTGGAGCGACATAGTCCATTTTCCAGTAAAGTTACCTTGTTGATCCTTACCTTCTTGAGCTCCCCAAGTTAGAATTAATGGAGTACTAAATGTAAGTGACTCTTTAAAATTCTTATTGTATATATTCACCACTTTTCCACCAGCAGGGTTTGCCTTTGGTGTAGAATAAGAGAATACGCTAGTATCAATATTAGTTCCGTCTAGAATTGCGCTTGCCATGATCTATATTATAATATATATATATTGGGGTTATCTTTAAATCAATTTTTTTTTAAAATATAAATGAATATAAATTCAATGACATTAACAGAGCGTCTTACGATAAATGGTAAGAATATAATTAATAATTTTATAATATATAAATAATAATATAAAAAATATGGTTAAAAAGAAAAATATATATTTATATATATGGAATCTTTAAAAAAACCAACTAAGGAGTCACTTGATGAATATATGGATACTATTACTAAAAAATCTGAAGGTAAAATACAAGTTGTTAAAAAACTATTAAAAATAACTGACGATAGTATTGTTATTCCAACAACAAAAAATTATGATGAAATATTTAAATACAATTATAGTTTAACTCAATTAAAAATAATTGCAAAAAATTATAAATTAAAAATAAGTGGAAATAAGTCTCAATTGGTTTCCAGAATATTTGCTTATTTATATTTTTCGTTATATATAATTAAAATACAAAAAAATTTCCGTAGGATGTTGGTTAAAAAATATCACATTTATCATGGTCCGGCAGCTATGAATAGAAAAATATGTACAAATTCATGTGATTTTTTTACAATGGAACCAGTTGAAGAAATAAATTTTCATCAGTTTGTAAGTTACAAAGATACAGATGGATTTGTTTATGGTTTTGATTTAATTTCTCTCCATAATTTGTTTATTAAATCAAAGGATATTGAATCTGTTCGAAATCCTTATAATAGGAATTTAATTCCAGAAAGTGTCATTAAATTAATTAAATCCAATATTCGCTTTAGTAGAATTTTAAAGATTCATATTAATTTATATTATGAAGATGATACGCAAAATATATCAATTGAAAAAGCAGTTGAATTAAGAGCATTAACATTGTTTCAAAATATTGATGCGCTAGGTAATTATTCAAATTCACATTGGTTTCTCTCTTTGAATCAATCACAACTTGTAAAATTTGTGAGAGAATTGTGTGATATTTGGAATTATCGGGCGCAACTATCAACTGAAATTAAAAGAAGTATTTGTCCTCCACATGGTGACCCTTTTAGAAACTTAAGTATTCAATATATACATACTGAACAAAATATATGTAATGTAAAAAAAGCAATTTTAGATGTATTAGAAAAATTTATAAATAGCGGTATTAATAATGATATTAAATCATTAGGTGCTTATTATGTATTGGGAGCATTAACATTAGTTAATACAGAAGCTGCTGCATCTCTTCCTTGGCTTTTTCAGAGTTTTGCACCTTTTTAGAATTTTACACTTTTTTTAATTATTTTGTTTATTTAATATATTATTTATATATTACCATATTATCGTAACAATATATATTATTAGCCTAAAATCACTTAAAAAGAATTTACTAGTATATAGTATAATAAGATGCCTAAGAAATCATCCGTTAAAGAGACTGAACCAGTCGTTGCTGTTGTTGCCCCTGTTGTTGTTGAGAAGAAGTCAAAGAAGCCAAAGGCTCTCAAGGTTGTTGAGGGCGCAGCACCTGTCACTGATGCTGTCGCTACTGAGGTACCAGAGAGTGAGACTCCTCTTGCAGAACAATCTGTTGAGTTTATGGCCAAGATCCAACAGCTAAGTGTTGCTATTTCTGCACTCAAGTCTGAGTACAGAGCCCTCGAGAAGAAGTGGTCTCGTGAAATCAAGATTGCACAAAAGCAAACCAACAAGCGTAAGCGCAAGGCAGGTAATCGTGCTCCTTCTGGATTTGTCAAGCCTACCAAGATCTCTGATGAGCTTGCTTCTTTCCTTGGAAAGGACAAGGGAACCGAGATGGCTAGAACTGATGTCACTCGTGAAATCAATACCTACATCCGTAATAACAAGCTTCAAGATAAGGACAATGGTCGCAAGATCAACCCTGACAAGAAGCTTGCTACTCTTTTGAAGCTAAAGACTACTGATGAGCTTACTTACTTTAACCTTCAAAAGTACATGTCTTGTCACTTTGCCAAGGCTATTAAGGATGTTGTTGCCGCTGCTCCTGCTCCTGTTGTCGTTTAATTTATTTCCTTTTTTACAAAAATAAAAATAGATAAAAATAAATATAAATAGATAAAAATAAATAGATAAAATTATGTGGTATAAAAATACTACATAATTACAAAAGTAAAAGGTAAAAATAGAACTATATAGTAAATGAAAAAAAATACAATATATTTAACAACTTATAAAGAGGATTATATTTGGCATAAAATAAAACCACCTCCTGGAAGTTTAGCACAAAAAGCAAGTTGTAAAAAATTATCTATTCCAAAATTTATAAGGAAAAAATATCAAAAACTAATACAAATTTCATCAATAAAGTTTAGAAAATAAATTAATTTATATATTTTTTGTAAAAGTGTATTATATAATGACTGAGTTAGATACTTATAAGCAATTAAGAATTACTGAATTAAATAATACATTTAATCTAAATGTATCACGTTTATATTCAGCCTTATCATTTAATATTAAATCTGTTCAAAATTCTCGACTTTTATCACAAGCGAAACAACAACAAATAACTAACTTAGTGAATACATATAACATTAATAGTGCAGCTTTACAAAAAGCATTAAATATTACAATTAATAATATTAAAAATTTTATACCAAAAAATGTGAATATTTCCGTTAATTCAAATAAAAAGGCACTTCTAATAGGTATTAATTACACTGGTACACCTAATCAGTTAAATGGTTGTATTAATGACACAAACGATATTAAATATAGACTTTCAAAAGAAGGTTTCTCAAGTATCAATATTATAACAGACTTGACTACAAAAAGAGCTACAAAAGCCAATATTTTAGACGAATTTAAAAACCTATTACTCAATTCTCAGTCAGGTGATTTATTATTTCTCTTTTATAGCGGTCATGGTTCAAAAACTTTAGATAGAAATGGAGATGAACTTAATGGTTACGATGAAATGATTGTATCATGCGATCTACAAGGTATTATTGATGATGAGTTGAAAAGTGTGATTCAAACTTATTTAAAATCAGGTGTTACATTGGTTGCCATGTTTGATTCTTGTTTTAGTGGCTCTGTATTAGATTTGAAATACCAATATATGGATAGTCTCAATTATGAAAAATATACTGAAAATACTAATGAATTAGAGACTTTTGGTGATGTATTTATGATTAGTGGCTGTACAGATAATCAAACGAGTGCTGATGCAAATATCAATAACAAATCAAATGGTGCAATGACTTGGTCTTTGTTAGAAGCGTTAAAACAAAAACCAAATTGTAATTGGAGAGAATTAGTTACATCTATGAGAGATTTACTAAAAAAATCAAATTTTGCACAAATACCACAATTATCTTGTGGTAAATTTGAAAATATTGATACACCTATTTTTATTTAGAAGCAACTATATCAAAATCCTCTACACTATCATCGTCAGAATCATAATTAATAAGTGCACTTTGAAGCTCTTCATAACTAATATGAGGTTGATATTGTAAAATCATTGGTGCCATTATATTATCATCTTCATGTATCTGATACTTTACATTCAAAATATAACGCACTACAAAGGTAACATCTAATTTCTGTGTTTTTAATATATCAATTAATTTAACTTGATAAATATGTTCTTTTAATGTTTTTCTATCGTATAATTTATTATATAAATCTAACATATTTCTATAATATATACTAATAATAGCTCTAAATCAAAAAAAATAAATACAAGTTGTATTTATTTTTTATTATATCTTTTGTATATTTCAAATATTAATTTTATTTATTAAAGGTTACTAGGAAATAAGAAACCTTCAGTTTTCAAAATTACTTTAATATCTTCTTTTAAAATGGGGCCATTTTGAATACATAATGTATCAATAATATTGTCATTTATATGATTATTACTTAAATCAAACATTATGTAAATTTTTTTCAACAACTCATAGTCTTGAATATAATGAGTGTTTTTGTTCACCCATTCGTAAAAACCATTATTTTCTATATTTTTATTTTTTTTCATTTCCTTTAAATACTTCTTAAATAACTTTAATGTAGCATGTAAATTAGGTGTATTTTTATTTTCATAATTCATACTATTATAATCTGTACCAGACAATATACAAATTTCTCTCAATTCATGTTGTGTAATTCCTAACTGATTTAGAATACACTTCATATCATAAAGAACCACATTGTGATTTAATAAACTCAAATATCTAATAACATATGGACACCCATATACAAACATATCCATATCTTCACTCAATGTAGCCCATACTTTTTCCTTAATAGTTAATAAAGCACATAACTCATCTGCCTCCCCTGGTGCGTCATAATAAGTTTCACCATATGCTGTTATCAATTTCTTTACATTATCAATATCATTTTTATGAATTTTAATAAAATTTCTTTTTAAAATATCCATTTGTCCGATAATTTCCTGTTTTTCTGCCTCATCCATGGATACATTATTGTCTAATAATTGTTTTAACTTGCTATACTCATCAAATGCATCTTTTCTACCCTCGCGCCGTTTCAATAGTAGTTCCTTTTTTTCAGCTGGTGGTTTTCCATCAAAAACAAAGATAGGAATTATATTATAATGTCTAAATAAAGCTAACATTGAATAAATATTTTCTATTAAAGCATTTTCTGCAGCATATTTATGCATATAAATATTTATGTCTATTGCAATTTTTTTCCCTGACAATTCTGCAAGAGAAATCACTTTCATAGCATTTGCTGCATTATCTCTAAAAAACCGATTAAGATGTCTGATTCCCATTGTGTTCAAATTGTATGTCTTAATAAATAAGAAGATTTTTTTAGTCAATTTTTTTAGTCAATTTTTTCAAAATTTATCCGCTTTTTCAAAAGGTAGAGTTATTAAATATTATATACCTTTTCAAATGTATATAATAAAATTGAAATTATTTTTCCCATCATAATATAATGTATAATTAATTAGCAATATGCAAACAAGAAGTCAACTTAAATCTTTAAAAAATCAACTTGAGTTTGTCTTTGATTTTGATGCCGCAAGTGAATCGTGGAAAGCAAACAAGAAGAGTATTGGAAATGGATCCTATATATATGTGTGTCAACAAAAAAGTATAAATGGTAAAGATTGTATACGAAAATGTCTAGCAGGTCAACATTTTTGTAAAAGTCATTATAAATAAAACCAAATATAAATATAAATATAATAAAAAATATGGATATTATTTATTATCCTCTATTTTTTTTATATTTCCATCAAAACCATACACATGATCAAGTTGTATATAAGCTGGAATAATATTATGATTCGCACCTGGTAATGTTTTCCATATATTATCAAAAAATTGTTTGAATTTATTATAAGGAATACCTCCATTTATAATAGGACAATCTATCAATATTCTCTCTATTATTTCATTAGCATCTCTAAATCTTAACCCACCATCTCCAAACTCATTAAATAAATGATAATGAAACTCTTCAGCATGATTATTAATCATAAAGGTAGAATATGTTTTATATTCACTAAATCTATAAAATTTTCTAGAATAAGACATTATTAATTTAGGCCAAGGTATATTATGAGACTCATAATTATTTTTTATAATAAGATTTAACATTTCATTAATATAATCTTTATTAAAAATCATGTGATGAGCAACAAAAGTTCCACCTTCATTAGGCTCAGTTGGCAACATATTTGTAAGAGCTTTCATACAGGCTGCATATTGATATGAGTTAAATTCTGATCTAGATTCCGCCTGAAGAATAGCAATGTAATAATTAATCTCTCCTTTATCATTATAGTCGCAAAGTTTCCATCGTCTAGTAGGTATTAAATCACCATCCCATACAATATATACTTGTGATATATCGTGTATTTGATTAGCAGCACCTAGCTTAATAAGCTGTTGTATCCACCATCCAGGTTCTCTTTGTTCACCCTCTCTATTTATATTATACTCTTGAATAATATCTTCAATAGTCAAACCAAAATTTGGTATAAAAAAATCTTCTTCGTAAATTATTTTTAAATTTTTAACATCCCAGTATTTTACTAGGTTTTGTAAAAGAGTAGCTTCTTTTTTAGATGTAACAACTATAATTCTGCGTGGATTATAAAACATATCTATCGCCTCTAAAACTGATCTAGTTATCAAACCAATTTGTTTCAAAGGAACAACAAAATCAATACCTGATAAAATTTCTAGTTGCTGGATTGTAGTTTCATGTTCCATATAATAATAAAGTAACTAATATATTACAAATTATTATATTCTAAAAGAAAAATTTATCCCATTTCACAAATACTCATGCGCAAATTAGATAAAATATATTGATTATTTACTCTTTTATTTTTGACATCCATTGTTTTCATAAATTTTTCGGTTTCTTTGACACCTGATAACATATTTGTAGTTTTGTAGTTCTTTTCTATAAAGTTGCAAAATTCCTTCTGATTAGAAAAGGTCTTTTTGAATTGCAATAGAGAGAAATTGTTTGTTTTACACCATGATAAAAAACCTTGGTAATTATTCATCAAAACACATTTAATAATATAATACGATAATACATTTGTGTTTTCCTTATATAAATTTTCTCTTATTATAACACTATTATGACTATTAGAATATAAATCGTTATATGATAGTCCCATAAAATTTAATGCTTTAATCATTTGAAATAAACTATATGTTCTCTCAAAGTTAATAAAAAACTCTGAATAATCTAAAAACTCTGTAATGTTTGTTTTATCTTTTATCGAAAAGAAACTACAGAACAATGCATTCATTATTTCAGCCCAAAATTCTGTATAGGATTCATATAAATTAACATCTGAGTTTACTTTAAATATTTCTAATATACATTTATGTGAATCAGTGTTATTCATATCAGAAAAATCTAGTGCAAAATTGTGAAATGTTTCATGAATAAATACTTTGAACCATTCTTCTTTTCTAAATACAACAATTTCAGAATCTTTTGGACAAGTAGTAGTAAATGCGGTATTTACATGCATTTCATCTAATATGGCAATATTGGAAGATGGCAACTTCTTTTCAAGAGAAGTAAAATATAAATATACAACAAGTGTATTTGAACATGATTTTGATGAATATTGGTTTAATATATAAAGCCACATTATCATAGAATCAATATATTTATGATAGGTGTCTAATTTTAGTTCAACATTGTTGTCTTCTACTATAAAAATAATCTTTATTTCACGACCATAGAGAGAAAATGTATACATTAATTCTGATGAAGATAAATGGTCGATATGCTTACGAACAATATCAGGAAAACTTTTTGAATTAAAATTTTGCGGTCTAGATATTTGGCTAGCATTTACCACTTTTTTCATTGAAAAAACAAAATAGGGAGTATTTTTTTGTTTTAAATTCATTAAATATTTATGTGCAGAAAATATGTCATTGTATAATTCCTTTAAAATAGATTTTGTTTTTTTCGTTTGATTAACTTCCTTTATATGTTTTTTTTGTGTGAAAAATAACATGAGTTTTTTACTTCGTTCCGATATCTTCATCTTTATACTAGTATGTTATTTATTTTTATTTACTTTTTTGTATAATATATAAATTGTACATAACTTTTTTAAAAAAAATAAAATATTTAAGTAATTTAAATGTCTGTTATAGAAGAAAGTATATTTATTCCTAGTGAAGAAGTAGAAATAATAGTCGAAGCACCTGTTGAAGTCGAAGCACCTGTTGAAGTCGAAGCACCTGTTAGTGTAGTAGAAGTACCTGTTAGTGTAGTCGAAGTAGTCGAAGTAGTCGAAGTACCTCTTGAAGTACCTGTTGTAGTCGAAGTTATTGAAGTCGAAGTACCTGTTAGTGTAGAAGTACCTGTTGTAGTAGAAGTACCTGTTGTAGTAGAAGTACCTGTTGTAGTAGAAGTACCTCTTGTAGTCGAAGTTGTTGAAGTCGAAGTACCTGTTGTAGTAGAAGTACCTCTCGAAGTACCTGTTAGTGTAGTCGAAGTACCTGTTAGTGTAGTCGAAGTACCTGTTGTAGTCGAAGTACCTCTTGAAGTCGAAGCACCTGTTGAAGTCGAAGTACCTGTAGAAGTAGTCGAAGTAGAAGTTACTGAACTACCAATAGAAATACAAGTTGTCGAAGAAGAAGAATTTCCAGATTTTACAGATAAAACATTAGCAGAGGTATTTTTATATATCGTTAAAAAACATATTGAAGAGAAAAAAGATACAAAAAAATACTATAAAAAAATCGGTATTTCTTTAAGCAAAGAAATAATAGAAATTATTAATAAGATTGTCGATAAAACACCCAACTTATTAGCTGATATTGAAATTGCTGTTACACAAGTTATAAAAGATCATAAAATTGATAGCACTGATATACCAGAATTTATTATTATTGTTAAAAACCTTTATGAATCTATTTATAACTTGAAAGACATTACAATAGAAACAAATAAACGTGCAGAAACAGCTGCAACTATTCTGAAATTTATTATTCATACATTGGTTGAAGAGAGAAAAATAATAATTGGAGATGATGAAAAAGTGTTATTTTTATCACAATTTGATAAATTAATTGACTCTTGTATTAGTTTATTGAATTTTAAAGATATCTTAAAACCTAAAGAATGTTGTATTGTTATGTAAATACACCTTTGAAAAGGTGGAGCCAAACTTTTAATATTTTACAATTTAAATAATCGGCATTTTACAATTTAAATAAAATAAATTATAAAATATTTTTAACATTTTACAATTTAAATAATCAGCGTTTACACCTTTTTACAACGCGGATTCTCTCTTAATCTTATCGCGAATCAACATTAGTTCATCAAATACTATAGGAGGTTGTCCTTTTACAAAATGTGTTAATTTTGCATCTTGTGTAGATATTAATAATTGTTTCAAGTCTTCATTTTGTGTAAATTTTGCAAATTGGGCTGCATACATTTCTTTTTTCTTTCGATTTCCAAAAAAATCAGAATCTGGAGATGCTACTTCAATAGGTCGTAAAAGTACACCTTTAAATTTACCACTTTTACCGCCAGCAGCCTTAGCCATTGCTGGATCTTTTGATAAATCTGTTCCAGAATCTAGAGAGAAACTTAAATAAAAATCAGGATATGTCTTTTTGTATTTTGCGGCTTGATAATAATGTTCTACCGATGCCCAGCGATGGTTATCTAATGAAAATGGTTGTACCCAAAAATCAGATAACTTTTTACGCCATTGAGGAATGGTTGCCAACTCAGAAAAGTCCTTCAATCTTTCCTTTGGTATATTCTCTCCACTACCTTTACCTGGTAACTTTTTATCAACTGATTTGGAATAAAATTGAAAAACTACATCGTCATCATATAAACCTCTTAATTTACTCTCTGAAAGATCTTCATGTTCAGAAACTATATCTTTTTTTTCACCATGTGTTTGAATAGTGGCCTTGAATTTTTGAAATTCTGGAATAATAGCAAATGGTCCTGCATTCTTTTCCATACAACGTTCTACAATCAATTTCTTTATATCATAAGGTATTTCTGTAAATTTAAATATTTGTTTTTTCTTGTATCCAATCAACTTATAATGATTTCCCATATGATCAACTATTATATAAAATTCTGGTGTAAATCGTCCTCGTTGTTGTAAAACTTCGTCATTTAATTGACCACATTGCAATACATTTTTTATGTCTCCACTTCTATATAACTCACTTGACATAATAATAAATTTAACATTAAGAAGACGCTCCAATGTAGAAATTGTCCATGTATCTGCCCAAAAATCAGATTTTTTTAGTTTACTTTTAAACGCCTCTAATGTTTCAATACCTTTCATAAATTTATATTCCTTCAATATTTCAGCAGTCACTTTTTTTTCTTCCACTAGTTTGTCATGCTCTTTTTTTACTGCTTTTGCTGCATTTGAAATCATTTTTTGTTCATTCCTATCAATTACTTCCGTAAATCGTTGTTTCAACAATAAATATTCGCCTTCTAATTCTTTAATTTTATTTGTATCTCTTATAAGACCATCTTTATACATATCATATTGTTCCTTATAATTGAAAAATATTTTTTCAGTAGCTTCAGTTGATAATTTCTTTCGAAGTTTTCCAACGGATGTTTGTTGAGCAATACTTGAAAAAGCATCACGAATTGTTGCAAAAAAACAATCTCCACCACCTTCATTGTCGACAATCGTATAATTTTTATTTTTCAAAAGTTTTTCAATCCATATATCCTTTGGCGATTCATGATATTTTTCTCTATAATCTTTTGCTTGTTTTTTTGTTTCTTCCTTTAATAATGGAGGTAATGGTACACCTTTTGTCATAACAAAAGTATCTGCACGTTCTGCAGGAATTTCATAATATTCATTATAATCTATCTCACCAACATCTGAATCTGAATCTGAATCTGAGACCGAATCTGAATCCTTTTTATTCTGTTTATCTTCTTCTGATTTTAATCTTCTAAGAGGGACATCTGGTTTTAAATGTATTTTATTAATAAATGTAGAATTTGCAAAAGAATAAATTAATGGATCACCCATTTTTTCTATATCAAGATTATTCATTTCATCCATATAGGATAAATAGTCGGATGCTTTAATTTCATAAAGACCTATTTGAATCACTTTATTGTTATGTTTAACTAAATAAATAGGAAAGTATAAAATATTTTTATCTTCAAAAGTATTTTTTGCATTTCCTACTGCTATAATGACATCTACATCTTTAATCTCTAGTTGATATAAATTAGCTTCCATTTTTAAATCACTTATATCAACACTTTTTAATTCAGGATAACTTACATCACTATTTATTTTTGATAATACCATATATATTTTAGTATATTATTTTTATATATTTTTATTTTTTTTATATATTTTTTACCACAATATATATTTCTTCATAAATTTATCATTTTTTAATTCATTCATATAAAACCACATGTTTTGCCTTTTAAAAACAATATCATTATTAATTGGATTTATTTCGAATTCAACAAGATATTGTATAATTAAATCTTTATTATATTTATTTGCCTTTAATTCTTTTGCAATACCATAATAATCACATATCATCAATAATTCTTTTATAGTAAAATTATCACTATAATGCATCATATATGGTATCATTAATTCCGAATTATTTTCATTGTATTCATTATCATCTTGATATAATAATTCATTCATATTAAATTCTGAAGTTTCATTTAGGTTATCGCTTTCATCTAATGAAAAAAAAATGTTATTTTGTTGCGGTGTCATTATCTAAATAGTTGTATAATATTTAAATAATAATAAATAATAATTTATTAAAAAAATATATTCGCGATATTAGAAACACGATAATATTTTAATGAAGATATTATAAGAAATATGAATAATTTATAATATTATTGAGGCAAGATATTATGTAGAAACATTTACATATCAATCAAATCCATAAACTTAAATAGAGTCTTATTTGTCATACTCTTATAATCTTTCACTTTGCTATTTGCAAATTTCTTAATCAAATCTGTAATTGTAAATCCATCTATTAATGGATAATCATTATTATCTTCTGTATATAATTCTTTTTTATACAAAATAGCAATAGTTTCTGTCAACTCATCTACTTCATTTTTTTTATCTTCTTCTAACATAAAATTATATACATCTGCCAAAAGATTTCTTGTAATCATGATTATAGTTTTTCGTGGTATAATACCATTATGCATTAAATTCAAATAAAAAGCAGCTAGCGATTTACGCTTTTCATTAATTTTATTAATTTCACAAAACTTGTCATAATTCACTTTAGCATCCACATACTCAATGGTAGTAAATAATCCTGTAAATTCGGTTAGCTTAGTCTCAAATGTAAATTTCATCATCTCATATTTAGTAGACAAATCAGAATATAGCTCAGCATATAATTTCGAATAAAAACGATTTGTAGAAGCAATTTCAAAAATTGTAGAACTCAAACGTGTCATATTTTCAATAGTTATATTTTCATCTACTAATTTATCAATTAATTCAATAATTTTATTTCGCATATCAATATAATTTTTATCTGTTAATTTATTTAATAATCCTCTAACAAGATCTATTTGACCATCTAAACCAACACTTTCTTCAATTTTTGTCGTTTGAAAATTACGCAATGTTTCCCAATCTTCATCATTCACAATTTCATTTCCCTTATTACGTCGTCCCTTTCTAAATATGTCACCACTATTTTTATTCATATTTTCGCGTGTAAAATCTCCATTTGGTTCTACTTTCATTGGATTTTCACGTTTTTGAAACACTGGTGTTTTTACATAATCAGGGGATCCAACTTGCAACGCCAACTCAGAAATAATCTTCAATGTTTCATCTGGTAATTTAAAATCAAAACCCTGAAAAATAATATTATTAACATCATTTAGTGTATAATATGTTGTCATTAAGAATATGTATTATAACATATGTCGTATTATTTATATCAATTTTTTAAAATATAATAATAATAATAAAAAAATAAACTTAAACATTTATAATGATAATATAATATAATGTCAACTATAAGTTCTGAAGTTAACGACGTGCAAAACGAAGAAGAAATAAATTCTTCGTATGAAATACAAAATTGGGATGATCTAGAAATAAGCCCAAAATTATTACGAGGAATTTATGCTTATGGTTTTGAAAAACCAAGTCCTATTCAACAGAAAGCTATTAAACCTCTTATTTTAAGAAAAGATATTGTTGCTCAAGCGCAATCCGGAACAGGCAAAACTGCTACATTTACTATTGGAGCTTTAGCAAATGTAGATGTAACAAATAATAGCACACAGGTGTTAGTTTTATCTCCAACAAAAGAATTAACTATTCAAACTGCAAAAGTGTTTGATAGTTTAGGTTCTATGATGGAAGGATTACGAGTGAAAACAATTTATGGTGGATCTGCAATTGAAGAAATAAGTAGTTTTTCAAATAAAAATATTCCTCATATTATTTGTGGTTGTCCTGGTCGTGTTTTTGATATGATGCGACGTGATAAAATATCATCCAAGACAATAAAGCTTGTGGTGCTTGATGAAGCAGATGAAATGTTATCTTCTGGATTTAAGGAACAGGTTTATAATATTTTTCAATATTTTAATGTTGATATTCAAGTGGCATTATTTAGTGCAACATTACCTGATGGAATTGTTCCAATTATTAAAAGTATTATGAGGGATCCTATTAGAATCAGTGTAAAACGTGAAATGCTAACGTTAGAAGGTATAAGACAATTTTATGTTGCAGTAGATGATGATCGACAAAAATATGCAACTCTTAAAAATCTGTTTTCGTTCTTATCTGTATCACAATGTATTATTTATTGCAATAGTATTAAGCGTGTACAAGATTTATATGAGGCAATGATAGAGGATGAATTTCCAGTATGCCGTATTCATAGCAGTATGGAACGTGCAGAGAGGGAATGTAGTTTTAATGAATTTAGAAATGGGAAGTCACGTGTTATGATTTCATCAAATGTTACTGCTCGTGGTATTGATATTCAACAAGTAAGTGTAGTAATCAATTTTGATCTAACTAAGGATGTTCATACTTATTTACATAGAATTGGACGAAGTGGTAGATGGGGTAGAAAAGGTGTAGGAATTAATTTTATTACTAGACGTGACATTATTAAGTTAAAGGAAATTGAGGAACATTATTCAACACAAATTATGGAAATGCCATCCGAGTTAGGATTTCTATCATCTATTGTTTAGAAAAAATACAAATAAAAAATACAAATAAAAAATACAAATATTATAACAATTAAATTTAACTAAATGTCATATGAATATCTTATGAACACTGCATCTATATTATTTATTACTTGTTATATTCCAGAATTTTATGCAAATTATGTAAATAAAAATGCAAATGTATACAATGTATTTGAAAAAATTACAATGCTTATTGCAACATCGTTTGCATTAGGTTATTCACTCAAAATAAATAACAAATCTTTAATAACAAATTATGTTTTTTTATTTGGATTTGATACAACTGCACTGCTTATGCGTAGTTATTATGCCTATAAAAACAGACACATAGAAGTGCGCATAAAAAATAATGAAAATGACTTGGTAAATGATGTTGAAAATCCTATACATGATATCGAGGTTAATAATTTTATACATATTTATTCGTAAAATAATTTCATTATATTTCTTATAATACATATAATGAATTTATTTAGTAGAGCTAAAAAAGAAGACGTAGATATAACAGATAAAAAGGTTCTCAGTATTGTAGATCAAATAAATGATCATTTTAAGCCACCTATTTTTTACAATAAAGAAAAGGTTGAATTAAAAGAAAATATTGCAATTGATTTAGAACTAGTAAAAACTATTGATCCGTCAAGCAATTCAATTTATTCTTTTTATTTAAACAATGATAATGAAATATCTAAAAAAGTAACTGAACAATTTGTAAAATACTACACAACAGATGTTAATTATTTGAAGGATAATCAAAAACTTATAAAGGATTATGTAGCAGTTACACAAAAAAAACAGGATTATACAAACATTGTTGATATTTGGAATGAAATAAAATTAGATACTGGTTTTAGAGAGAAATATTATTATGTTGATTGGGAAATGCTTGAATTTCTTAATAAATCTGAAGTTTTTTTGCAGTTTATTAGTATTTACAATTTATTTTCACCAATATTTTCTCTCATTATGCCTATTATAATTCTGATTATTCCATTTTTTATTATACGAATGCGTGGATTATCATTGACAATAAATGAATATATAGAGGTTTTAAAAATTGTTGCACAGACAAATGCGATCGGTAAACTTTTTACAACAAACTTTAATGAAATAACAGCACAAGAGAAAATTTATGTAGTTATATCAGCTGGTTTTATCTGTTTTCAATTTATCAAAATATAATGGTATGTGTTAAATTCAATAGTAATATGAAAAAAATTCATGAATATTTTGCAAATATTAACAATTACTTGAATAGTACTACTCAAAATATGGCAAATTATTTAAAATTTTCTAATGAATTAGAATCACATAGTGAATTTAATTCAAATGTAAAAACAAAAATGGATACTCTAAATATTATTAATAGCAAATTATCTAGCATTTCTGAGTATAGTTTTTATAATATAAATAAATTCAAGGAAATTGGTAATATATTTAAATATTTTTATGAGCTACACACTGATGACACATATAATGAAGCATTTTTATACTCTCTAGGGTTCAATGGATACATTGATTGTATTGAAGGTATACAACAAAACATTACAACTAGAAAAATAAATTTTGCTACATTTTTAGACAAAAAAGACAAAAAAGACAAAAAAGACAAAAAAGACAAAAAAGATAATAAAAATGTCTTTAAAAACAGCTATTATGCATGTCTAAGTAAAAATAATCAAAAACCTGTTAAAAATACTATAAAATTAGATAAAAATTTGATTATTACTGGACCTAATGCATCAGGTAAAACAACTATTCTCAAATCAACTTTAATCAATATTATATTTACTCAACAATTTGGTTGCGGGTTTTATGATTCAGCAAAATTGTCGCCATTTCATCATATACATTGTTATTTAAACATTCCAGACACATCTGGTCGTGATAGTTTGTTTCAAGCAGAAGCACGACGATGTAAAGAGATCCTAGATTGTATAAGTGATAATCCTAAAGAGAGACATTTTTGTGTATTTGATGAGCTATATTCAGGTACAAATCCAGAAGAAGCGGAAACAAGTGCAACATCGTTTATGCTTTACTTGCAAAAATATAAGGCGGTCACTAGTTTACTTACAACACATTTTGTGAAAGTCTGTAAAAAATTAGATGAAATAAAGACTATTAAAAATTGTAAAATGGTAACAGAAATAGATGATAATAAGCGTATTATTTACACATATAAAATGACATCAGGTATTTCAGAAGTTAAGGGTGGTATTAATGTTTTAACCAATTTGAATTACCCAAAGGAGATTATCGATAGAACTTTGTTAGAATTTAGTTAACCAAATAAAATAAAAATATTATTATAATAATTCGTTAAGTTAATAATTAATTTATATACTCTTTTTGTAATATAATGTCGATGTTAGATATATTTAGCCCATCTTTTTTAATGTATTTAGGAATCATACTACTTGTAGTTGCAATTTTAGTTGTATATTTTGAAAGTAAATTGAGAGAGCAAAATCACAAAATTACTTCCATGTTTAGTATTATTTCCACTTTAGCAGAAGATATGAACCAAATGAAATTTGTATTAGGCCATGTAACAACACAAGGAGGATCTGGACCAATTTTAGAAGAAAATATGAGAACTTTTCCTATGCCAGAATCAGAACAATTAATTGAAGTATCTGATGATGAAGAATCTGAAGATAATTTTGAAGAGGAAGATTTAGATGAATCTGATGAAGAATCTGATTCTGATTCTGATGAAGAAAATGATTCTGAAAATGAAAATGAAGATGAAAGTACTGAAGTAAAGGTATTGAAAATTAGCAATGAAAATCATTTTGAGGAACAAGAAGGTTTACAATTGGATGAAATTGAAGATGATTGCTCTTTAGATATAGGAGAAAACGACATTGAGTTGCTAGATGAGCCTGTTTTACAAAAAAATACAAAAGAAGTGGATCATCAAAATGAAAAAAAAACTATTAGTATCGATTTAGAAGAGGGTGAAATTGAAGAGTCAATTGACTATAAAAAACTACCTCTACAAAAGTTAAAGAGCATTGTTGTAGAGAAAGGTCTAGTTACTGATACATCCAAATTTAAAAAACCTGAATTATTGAAATTGCTTGGAATTGAATAAAGATTTTATCTTGTAAGTATATAAATGTCTTGGGCTTCATGCTATTCTGCAACTAATAATTATAACTTTAATTTTCCTGCAATAATGAGTGATGGAAGAACATATTCTTCATGGCAACCTGATGCATTGGTTAATGAGAGAATTCAGAAACAAGAAAATATTCAATCAAATTGGCAATATCGCCAGTATTTACAACATAATGGACTTCAAATTATGAATTATAATTCTTCAGAGGCTTGTTATGATTTAGGTCTTGATTCTCATGTTCAAACAGATAAAACACCTTCTGATAATGTCCCTTTCAAATTTAGAAATACTTTTGATACTAGCAGACCTGGATATGGATATTGCAATTCTGATCTAAAAAATCCTTATTTATCAAGCGAACAATTAAATTCAAGACTTGTATCTGTTCACATTAGTGATTCAAATATAACAAAATAAACACATATATAATATAATATATTTATATATGTATTTCTTCTTAGGAGTAACACAACTTCTAAAAACAATGACACCCTATTTTCGCAAATATATTTTACAAAATTTGGAAAGCCACGAATATTTATTTATTAACACCTTTTTTGTAGCATGTTTCGTATTACTATTTTTTATGTATAAAACTATTTTCCATGATAATTCTTTTGATCAATTTATAGACAAAATTCAAAATTTAACAATCATTCAAGTATTATTTTTCACAATTATTGCATTTATTACGTTTTCATCTTCATTTGTTTTGATTCATATGGATAAACATTATAATACGCCATTTATAAATAGTTTACTTACCAAAGTTATTGCTGCAATATTGTTGATTTGTGTAAGTGTTTTTTTATTCGAAGAAAAATATACATTTACTCAAATATTTGGAGTGTTTTTAACTATATTAGGGTTATATTTAATCATAAATAAAAAATAAACATGCATATAGTTATATAATATATACTATGATGAAACAATATAATAATAAGTTATACATTATTATTATATGAAAGTTCTATCCATCGATGTTGGCATTAAAAATTTAGCATTTTGTTTATTTGAAAAAACAACAGGATCTGATCATTTTTGCATTACAAAATGGGATACTATTAATATATCTGAACAAGAAACATTATCTTGCGGAGTTATTGAGTGTGACAAGCCAGCAAAGTTTAAGAAGAATGATTCATGTTATTGTTTAAAACATTCTAAAAAACAACCCTTACAAATACCTAGTACAGAACAAAAACCCACTTTTATTAATAAACAAAAAATACAAAAACTTTATGAAATTGCAGATGCTCATAAAATAACATATCATCATAAATGTAAAAAGATTGATTTAGCTATTTTGATCAATGATTATATTAAAGATCATTATTTTGAAAGTATTGAAAGCAAACGTGCAGCTGATGTTGATTTATTTAATATTGGTCTAAATATTAAAACACATTTTAATAAATTATTTGGAAATGAAATCAAAATAGACTATGTTATTATCGAAAATCAAATTAGTCCTATTGCCACTAGAATGAAAACGATACAAGGAATGCTTGTACAATATTTTGTTATGTCTGGATTACAAGTAGACCACATTGAGTTTATTTCGGCGGCAAATAAACTGAAAGATTGTGCTCCTAGTGAAAAATCAAAATATAGTGATCGAAAAAAACTAGGTATTGTAAAATGTTTAGAAACTATTACAAATGATTTTAGGTTTAATGAACATGTCGAATATTTTAATAAACATAAAAAAAAAGATGACTTAGCAGATTCTTTTTTACAAGGGATGTGGTTCCTTTCCACTTTTCACTAACGTAGTAAAAATTTGTATACTTAAAGAGACATTTTTTCCTAATAAAAATAACTATTTAATATATATTGATGTCCCTTATTAAAAAAATAGGAATAGAAAATGTATTGAACTCTATTTTAGTAAATGAAAATGTAAGACCTGCTATGTTAGTTCAACCTGCGGATTATGGTGAAGCAACTGGTAAAGACCCCGAAACGAAATCTATTGTAGAAGCAATTAAAAAACAATTTCCAGAATTAATAATTAGTGAAGATTATGAAACATATCAGGGTGTAATTATTTCTAAAATCAATTATAATGATAGAAAAAATATTTCACTGGAAAAAATGGGTGAAATATTAGGATATCCATGTTATCAAGATTTTAATGATATTAATCCCGAAAATATTTCTTATTTTATAAATGTGAATGTTAAACAAAAAAATAATAAAATCATTAATTTGTTTACCAATGTATGTAAAGACGAAACAAATATAAAAAAATTCGAAAATTTTGCAGATAAAGTAAAAATCACATTTGATAAAGGAGAATATAAGGATATATTAGATGGTTTTGAAATTGTTAAAGTTGATATAGAAGTGAATAAAAATATACCTACTCAATTAGTTATAGACCACCTAATAGAAAATAAAACATTGGAACAGGATGAAATAGATAAAATTCAAAATGTTTTATTTAATTTTGGGTTTAGTAAAGAAACACAATTATATTTTTTATACCATTTTCAATATACTAATCCAATTCATAAAGGAATTTTGTTAGATTTATTATTAAAAGAGAAAAATGATATATTATCACCTTTTTATCCTTTACAAAATTATATACCACAACAAAGAGAAGTGGATGAAATTACAAAAGCACTGGAAAAAGATATCATTGACATTTTGGAGAAAACAAAACTTCCTTTAACACAACTCGGAAAAGGGAAAAAAACAAAGAATCGAAACAAATTTTCAAAAATAAAAACACGCTCATTAAAAAATAAACCAAAATATTAAAATTTTATGACTCATAAACAAATAATTTTGAAACTATTTATTGAATAAAAAAATTAGTTCATGGAGACAAATTAAATAAATATATATTTAACAATTCGTAGGACTTAAAATTATCTATTCTAATTAATGAATAATGATGGATGACATTATGGAAATTTCTGATTTGGAGCTAAATGGTGATGGTTTTGGAAAAACCTCTAATTTTGGAGGAGGCCTTGAATTACTTATGAATGACAAAATTAAGGAAAGTAATAATCCAACTAGTGATATTGAATTAGAAGATTTAAATAACTTGGAAAATGAATTAAACAATTTAGTAGATGATATTCCTTCTAATAGTTTTAAACCAAAGTCTGATTTATTTTCTTCTCCAAGTAGTATTTTTGGTGATAGTAGACAATCAGTTAAATTTAGTGACAATGAGCCTACTATTGGACAATCTACTGCACAAACTGAGAATGAAACTAAGACCTGGGATGGTTTTGGAAAATTTAATGATATTCCAATGAATCCAGATGCATCTGTACCATTGGAACCTAAAATGTCAAAAGAAGAATTTCTGAGAGAAAAATTCAAATATTTAAGAAAGTTGGAGGCTCTTGAAAAGAAAGGTGTCGAATTATCAAAAAAATATAATATGGACTCTTCCCTACAAGAAATGCAAGGCGAATATGAGACCATTATGGAGGAAAAAACTAAACTAAACTCTGTGAAATTTCAGGGTAATATGCTTATGGCAGTAATAAATGGTATTGAATTTTTAAATGGTAAATTTGATCCATTTGATATTAAATTAGATGGTTGGAGTGCTCAATTTGAGGAAAATATGGTTGATTATGATGAGATTTTTGGTGAACTACATGAAAAATACAAGAGCAAGGCAACTATGGCACCAGAATTGAAATTGCTTTTCCAACTAGGCGGAAGTGCTATGATGGTTCACATGAGTAACACAATGTTCAAGAGTGCTATGCCAGGTATGGATGATATATTGCGTCAAAATCCTGACTTAATGCGTTCTTTCCAAAATGCAGCAGTAAATTCAATGTCACAGAGTAGTCCAGGTTTTGGTGGATTTATGGGTAACTTTATGAATCCAGAACCACAAAATCCTTCTGGTCGTGGTCCACCACCACCCATGGCTACACAAGGGCCAAATGCAATGCCTCCACCAAATGGGCGCCCTGGAAATAACAGCTATGCAAGACCTGATTTAAATTTTAGTAAGAGTAATTTTGTTGATGATGGTATCAGTCTTCGTGAGAATTTTGAAAGACCAGATGTACAAGATAGATCTAGTAAGAGACCTTCTTCTCGTGCTGAAATGAAGGGTCCTAGTGATATTAACGATATTCTTTCTGGACTAAAAACCAAGACTATTAATATTCAAGAATCAACTCAACAACAGGCATCTTCACCTACACAAAATAATGATAGCAGTACAATTAGTATAAGTGATTTGAAGGAAATGCAATCAGAAGGCAATATGCCAAAGCGAAGTGGTCGTCGCAAGAAGTCGGCAAGTAATACGATTTCATTGGATATTTAATACCATATTTTATTTATTTTTATAATTTTGTAAAAATAAATATTTTGAAATGACTATCTGGAACGTCTTGTATGATTTGATCTACTTTTTTTAAAGTTGGATCTTCTAGTTTTTCTCCCACCTTTTTGATTAATATATTTTATTAATTCATCAGGTTTCGTATATTTTCCATCTTTTATATTATCTGCTGTAGGATTTTTGTTATCCTTTTTATATATATATTTATTCATATTGTTAAATTCATCACTACCCCAGTAACCAGTCCATGTAACCTTTTTTGAAGTACCTAAAGGATCAATTACATAATAAGATTTAACTCCTTTTTCTTTTAACTCATCGCTATCAGATATTTTTCCAGTTTTGGCTATTCCGAACTCTTTATAACCTAATAATGGAGATGTTGTAATATCTAGTGCATTTTGTTGTAGATTAGTTTTATTAACTATAAATTCTTTTATATTTTTATCTTTTAATGATGTATCACCAGTTCCTAAATCTATTAGTTCATAAATATTGCTAACACCTATTGCAACATTTTTTACAATATATTTAAGATCTCCTAATTTAACCAAATCTCCTGCTTCTGCAGTTTGAAGACCTATTGCATTTGAAGACATTGTAACATCTGGTCCTTCAACCATTGATCCTTCGACCAATGGTCCTTCGACCAATGGTACTTCTGGCAATGGTACTTCTGGCATTGGTACTTCTGGGTTTAATGTTGGAAACCCAGGTACTGGTCCTGTTGTTGTTTGTAATTGATCTTCTGTATTCATATATATATTACTAAAATAAAATAATTATTTAAATATATATCTTTAAAATAAATAATGAGGCAAACTAATAGACCTGTTTCTAATGTTTCAATGACTAAGTGTCATAAAGGTGGTATAAAAATTAAAGAAACAAATAATATCTACAAAGAAGATCCATTTGCCAATGTCAATCCATTTATACAAGAGACACAGAGAGAAAATGTTAACTATGACTCATCTTCTTATAATCAATTAGACTTGAATATAGAAAATTATTCAAGACAAGAACTTTATAAACTATTTGGCTTAAATTTTTCTATAACCTTAAGCGAAAATATTATGAAAGAATGTAAAAAAATTGTTTTAAAAACACATCCTGATAAATCACGTCTTGATAATAAATATTTTTTATTCTTTTCTCAAGCGTATAAAAAGCTTTTAACTATTTATGAATTTCAAAACAAAACTAATTCAAAAAAATCAGAAGATAAAAGTGAATATTACGATTCTAATAATGGACAGCTTCTAGACAATTTGTTTGATGTAAACAAAAAATTAAAAGATCCAAAGAATTTTAACAAATGGTTTAATAATCAATTTGAAAAACATCGTTTGGAAGATCCAGTAGAGACTGGATATGGTAACTGGTTAAAATCGGATGAAGACATTGTATTTACTCCAACAAATATAACCAAAGATAAAATGGCATCTGAAATGGAAAAAAGAAAAAAACAAGTACAGACATTGACTAATTATACAGGTGTAAATGAATTATCTGCATCTACATTTGGCGGTTCATCATTAATGGCTTATGATAGCAATTTTACATCAGGAACACTTTTCAGTGATGAAGGTATTGGATATACAGATTTAAGACAAGCATATGTCGAGTCAGTTATTCCTGTTACAGAAGAAGATTATAGAAAAACACCAAAATTTAATTCAATGGATGAATATAAAAGACATAGAGATAGTGTAAATGTTATACCCCTCAGCAAAGAAGAGGCTATGCGAAAATTATATAATGACAATAAAGATAAGGATCAAGAATCTGCAGCTTTGGCATTTTATTATGCACAACAATCAGAAAAAGTAAAGAAAAATGATAATGAGTTTTGGACTGGATTGAAACAAATACATCATTAGAAACACACCACTAATTATTTTAAAATTATAAAAAAGACGTTTAAATAGTTCATTTTTTATTTATTATAATAACAAATGGATAATTCTAGACCACTTATTTTATTTGAAAAAGATGGTTTTACATTTAGACGAATCAGTGAACATCATTATTCAATTAATTTAAATATAAAAAATAACAATATACAATTAGATAAGATTTTAGATTTTGGATTAATTAAATTAATATATGACTTAAATCCTGATATTTATCTTAGTACCTCTATTGAAAAAATTAATGATAATGAAGCCATTGTGACATTGATTTTAAAACACTTTTTTGAAGACTTGGGTCTAGCACAAAAATATTCATATCTACATATAATGAAAAAAGTCGAAGAAAATAAAGTTTCATTTTTATCAAAGTCAATACGTACTCATAAACCAGAAGGAATACCTGAAAATGTAGAATTATTATCTATTGACAATATGATTTGTATTTGTGATATTGAAACACCTCATAAGATTAATTTTACATTTGAAATAAATTTTGATAAAAATCGTATTATTCCTCCTCTTTTTGTTCAAAAAATGATCGGTGTTATCATGAATAAGATATTTAAGCGTGTAAAACAATTTATAGAAAATACTAGATTATAATATATATATGAGAAATGTTTTGAGAGAAGTTTGGTCATTAAGTAGTATTTTTTGGATTTTTTGTTCAGAATCTATTTTGTACTTTTTTTTTAGAGATTGGTCTAGTTACATTGAAAGACTAACAACTAATATGGCAGAAGTAAATATTTTATATGTAAAAATATTCCAAGCTATTGCATCTAATAATAATTTGATTGATGAAAAAACAAATAAAGAGTTATTAAGATTTACAGATAACGCACCATGGTCTTATGATGATATTAGATTATATGATTTGATTGAGTTAGAAAATGAGTACAATTTGTATTTTAAAGGGTATAAAACACCTATTAACTCTGGTATGATTTCTATTGTATTTAAAGCATATAAAAAAAGTGATAAAACACCTGTAATTATTAAAATGAAAAGAAAAAATATAGAGTTAAAACTGAATAATGCAATTGAAAATTTGAAAACACTTTTATATTTTTTATCTTATATACCAGTAATACATAAATATCAAATTGCAGATATTATAAATAAAAATATTGAAATTATTCGTGACCAAACAGATTTTCAAAAAGAAGTTGAAAATATTATAAAAGTTAAAAAGAATTGTGAAAATTTAAAATATGTCAAAATACCTGAAGTGTATACAGAAATAACCAAAAACTATCCTAATTTTATTGTAATGGAATATATTGAAGGGTTAAAAATAAATGAATTAGAGGAGCAAGATTATTTTGAATTTTCAAAGCAAGTATTAAAATTCGGATTAGTTTCTACGATTGTTCATGGTGTTGCACATGGTGACTTACATAGCGGTAATATATTATTTATCAAAGATGATTCTGATGAAAAATATCCACATAAAATTGGTGTTATTGATTTTGGTATCATTTTTGAAATTGATACTATATACAAAGAAACATTGTTTGAATTATTAACTCAACTATTTGAAAAACCTCCAAGAGAGACAATTATTCATTTATTAAACTCTGTTATTATAGAAAACCCTGAAATCATTAAACAAATACCAGAGGCAGTTTATGAGTCTATTATTAATATAGGTATGGAATTATTTACTGATGCAATTAAAAATGCAAAAAATGCAAATCAAATACAAATATATAAATTCTTAGATACAATAAAACAATATATAAGTAAGAAAGAGTTATATAACTTAGGTATAAGACCAAGTGATAATTTTGTAAAAACACAGCTTGTATTGGCTATGGCACATGGCGTCACATTAACCCTTTGTAAAGATAATCTTATGATGACAATTGATAACGTTTTGAATGAATTATTTCATACAAAAATTATGCTAGAGGATTAGTTTTTTCTTATTTATTGATTACTATTACACCTTTTCTCATTTAAAATGCATATTATCAATAGGATAAAAATAAGTTTAAACTAAATATTTAATATAATAAAATGTATAAGCTTATTTATTTTATTATATTAAATAAAAGATTCTCTACTCAAAAAATTTTCATAAGGAATAAAGAATTACCAATTTGTTCAAAATGTTTACATTTTATTGAACATACAAATAACTATCCATATGACCCAATTCCAAGTGATAAACAATATGGTAAATGTAAAAAATTTGGTGAGATAAATATGATTACTTGTGAAATTGAATATGATTTAGCAAGAAATTCTAGATTAGATGATAATAAATGTGGACATTTTGGTTCAGAATATACTGAGAAAATCCAATCTTGATAATGAGCGTTTTAAATAAGAAAAGGTGTAAAATATAATAATCAATTTTTGTCAACAAATACTTATTCGGTAATTCGTTTGATAAATTTTCTCTTCTTTATCGTATTCCTTGCCATCCATTGATTCAATAATGATTTTGTTGAACTGATCAGAGTATTTTGAATTAATTTTTTTGAAATCAGAATATTTTTCTCTAAATTCTGAAATAAGGTCAGAAATTTAATAATCCTCACCTTTATGAGTCAATACTATAATAAAAACTTACTCATAATTTATCCCATTTTAAATCTTCAAGGGTTTAAAATTTTTAAGTATAAAATTTTATTCCTCTATTACTATGTCATCCTTAAATCTAGGATTTATTTTTTTACATTCACCTATTTTAAAATTATTGTTGTACGAAATTATATTACCATTACTATCTGTCCAATATGGTTGCATAATTTGTTGTGTAAATGCCTCTACCCCAGTCGAAAAATATTTTTTTCCAGCTTTATAGTAAAATATTTTTGTTGAAATTAAATTAGTATAAGTATTATCACTATATGTATAAATAGTTACTTGTTTATTATTTACTAGATTATATACATAATTTATAATTTTATTTTTATTATAATATACTTTTTGCCCATATGTCCTAGTAGCCATTACCGCACCTATTGTTATATCAATTCCAGGTGTAGTTGAATAAGTTGATGTATAACATCTATTTTTACTATTAAATCCTCTTGTTTGATAAAAAGATCCATCTGATACAGCTTTAATAGCACTAAATTTATAACTTGTTACAGGTTGAATATTTTTATAAAGAATATTTCCACTCAAATCAGTACTATTTATAAGAATATCAGCAATTGATTTTGAAGCATATTGTTTATACCCATTTGAACCTATATTTTCTGATTCTTTTGTACTGACATTAGGATCTTTATAAACAAGTGTATTGTTTTTAATAGTTTTTTTATAACTTACATAAAAGACGTCTAATAAGTAATCAACTATTTGAAAATTTAAATACCATTGAAAATTACCACTTAACCATAATTCAAAATTTTTAGAAACTATAAATTTATCAGTATACTCTACTACATCATCATAATCTTTCAAAGAAGTATTATTTTCAGAATGATTACCAGAATCATTTTTATTAAAAACATTAGAATATATTTGAACAGTTTTGGGGTTAGAAACAAACTCATCAAAAATACTTTTAAGTAATGGATCAAAATATTTTGATGCAGTTAATAAAATATATTCTGGAATAGGTTTTTCATATGTGATTTCTGAACTAATATTAGAAGCTTCTTCTAATGATATCTCGGTAAAACCTAGATTTTTGAAAGGGTCAGAATTTGGAAGAATATTGAGTAATTCTTTTAAAATCATTTCAGAATTTTTTTCAGTAGTGTCATTAGAAGTATTTTCCGGTAAAATCACAGCACTAGAATTAGCTATTTGTTGTGCTAAATAATTAGTAGCTAATTTATAAGCTAATTTATAAGCTAAATTATAAGCTTTATTATAACTAACTAAAGAACTTGCATTAGCAGTAGCACTTGATGTATGAACTACACCATAAATATCAGTTGCATTAGCATTTGCACTAGCACTAGCAGTATATGAATTATTTTGGTTATTCATATTATATTATATTTTATTATAATATTATTATTTTTACATAAAATTTATTTTTTCAAGTATGTAAAACGCTTCTACTATAATATTTAATTTTTTACTATTTTTCTTAAATATATAACATTATTAGTTCTTTATCGGTATATTCATTATTTATTTCTTCCTAAATAAAATAGTTATTATTACAATATTTTTTTAGTAACCAGACCATAAGAATTTTTATGGTAACAAATTTTCGGTTTTTGGGAAACTATTTTTAGGTTTTGATTTTTGGACATTTATTTTTGTCCATTTTTCGAAATCCAAAATACTTTCCTCAAAACTATTTTCAAGAATTAATAGTATAAATTTTTAAAAGTATTTAAATAAATTATCGTGAATCTCGAATTGTAATATATTACCGCAAATTTTATATTTTAAAATTGAAAAGAATTAAATACTTATTTCATTATAGTATTACATGACTGATATATTTGATACAACAATGAAAACACCTACATTTATATTTGTAGATGGAAGCTATTATAATTTTTATAGATATTATGCTTTACTTAAATGGTGGAAGAATGCACATGCAGATGAACCATTAGATGATCCTTATGAAAATACTGAATTTGTTGAAAAATTTAAAAAAACACATATAGAAAATCTTCAACAAATATCTAAAAAACTCAAGTTACCAAAAGACGCTTTACCAATTCTCATTATTGGAAAAGATTGTAAGAGAGAAGATATTTGGCGAATGAAACATTTTCCTAATTATAAGGGAACCAGGGATAATGGTAATGTAAACTTTAAAGGCGGGCCTTTTTTCAAAATGGTATATGAAGACAATTTATTTATAAAAGGTGGTGCGAAAGCCATATTGAAACATCCACACTTAGAAGCAGATGATTGCATTGCTTTGTCAGTCAAATACTTACTAAAAAAATATACACAACCAGAATCAAATGAGTGTAAATGTAATATTTATATTATTACAAGTGACCAGGATTATTTACAATTGAGTGGACCAAATGTGCACTTGTATAATCTAACATATAAAAATATTGTAGGTACTGGTAATCCAAAAACAGATTTAGAAATTAAAATTATTATGGGAGATAGTAGTGATAATATTCCTTCAATATTCCCAAAATGTGGTCCTAAAACAGCGCAAAAATGTATAGATAATCCTGAATTTCTTCAAAAAAAATTGGGCGAAGATTTGGCACATGTAAAACAATATGAATTAAACAAATTATTAGTAAATTTTGACAATATACCATACGAATTATGTAAAGAATTTATTGAGTCTATTCAAAAGCCGTAATAGGTAAATCATCTCTAACAAAATATGCATTTCCATCTTTAGTCCATTTTACAACCATGGTAAATATTTCTACACCTGCATTTATTGCCTCTTTTACTGCAGCTCTATATAGTGGATCAATAACAGATGGTTGAAATCTGTTGACGTCAGTTCGTTGTATTACATAACACATAATACAACGAGTTTTAGACTCTTTTTTTATCAAAGTTAATTCTCTTATATGCTTTAGAGCTCGCGGACTTACAGGTTCAGTTGTTGTTTTACGATATCCATCTGGAAAATAAGCAACCTTTGTGTCAATTTCTCTACTTTCATAAATAGAAATAGGTAATTTCTTACGTTCTTTAGCTGAAATATCTTCGTAGTCCGCAAGTGGAACATTTTTGACTTCCATAATAAATGGTATACCATTTGAATCTATTCCAGTGAAATCAAATCTTGAATCTACTTTTCCTTCTACAAATATTGCAGTTTCTCTCCTCCAGCATTTTACATGATGCAAATTTTTAAACAAATTATTTTTTAATACTGACTCTACTAATTCCTCTGCTAATTTAGGATTTATACCAATAATAATGTCATTACCTCTCTCTGTAAATACAGCTAATTGTACTTTATAGTCACATACTGCTTTTTTATTTTTATGAATAGGATTAGGAATCATAAGTATAGTAGCACCAGCATCCGCAAGACCACAACAACCAAGTGATGCAGTATGCCCTAATACTTCTTCATTTCTTTCATTAATAATATCTGCTACATAGGGCGTTTTGCAAATTTTTGAAGGCCTTTTACTAATAATACCTTTGGTTAAATTATTCAAATTTAAAATAATTATTGATGACATTAATTATATTTGATTTACTTTTTGATTTACTTATATTTGGTTTACTTTTGTTTAATTTTTAGTATTCAATTTTATTTGAGTATTATGTATATGATAAAAATATAGTCATAATATAACTAAAATAAATGTTACAAAAAAATAATTCAGATTTAAGTTTAATGTCATCACAACAACAAAATCCTATTAATCCTTCTCTCAACCCTGCAACAAATTCATTAACCGATGCACCAACAAATCAGAATGTTATTTTTATGACAGCTAAATATTACACAGATTCGTCTATTTTAAAAGATCCAGATGGATTTATTCTTAATATGCCAAATATGGCAGCTGGAAACTGGACATTTGATTTTTTTAATCCTATATCACAAGAAACTACAATTGTTAAATGGGAAAAAAAAGAAGGTGATCTAATTAAAAAAGATGATCCGTTATTTCAAGTAGGAAAAGAAATAGAGGGTCGCATTGTTTTATCTGTAATATTATCATCTAATGATGGATATCTTGCATATAGTGTTCCTAATAAAATTAAAATTAAATTTGGAGATAGAGTAGCGTTATTAGTAAAGAATTCAAATGATATTGAAAAAGCAAAAGAATTTATAAAAAATCCTCCTTCTCCTTCTCCTTCTCCACAAATAAATTTTTTTGGTAATAATAATTTAGAAAATTCTAAAATAAAAAAAAACAAACCTATTGACGTACCTATTCCAAATCAATTGAATATAAATATTCAAACAAATATTCCTGGATATCAAAAGGTCTCATTTAAGCCAGCTATGATTATGAAAGATGCTGGTAAAGATGATAGTGAAGTAAGATTTTATCCTTTGATAAAATTAGAAAAATCAGTTATTGATAAAATTCCAAAAAATATAAGAGTTAAAGAATTTTTCAATAAAGGGTTATTTCAATCACTTCTTAATTATACAAATGCACAACCAGCAGAATCACTTATCTTAGCAAAACGTTATGGATATATTGATAATAATATAAAAGTTACTTTGCAAACTATATTTGATACTGGTTCTGTAATTACTATTGGAGGTAAGCCATATACAATTGCTGATGTGAGATGGACAAATGGTGACTGGAAAGTGGATACTAAAGAAAGAAAACAAGAACTAGATCCAAATAAAATTATAGATCCTCAATTATATGCACAAGTTGTAAGAGAAAGTCAAATTAGTGGTGAGGAACAATTAAAAAAATTAGAAGAAACATCACCAGATATTATATATGGCTCGAGTTTTACTGGACAAAAAAATGCAAGTGCGAGCGGTTTAAAACCAACTATACAACCACCAACTATACAACCAATTATACAACAACCACCAATGCAACAATCAACTATACAATCACCAATTATACAATCACCAATTATACAACCACCAGTTATACAACAACCAATTATACCTGCCCCTCCATTGCCAGCAACAACAATACCTCCTATAAATATAAGAGTGCAATTACTTCGTGAACGAGCTCAAGATGATGACTCTGAAATAGATGATGATGATGTAGAAACAATTGAATATAATACAAATACAGGTAAATCTACTCCTTTGTTACTTCAAGGGCCATCTAGAGTTGAAGAAGTAGAGGAAGTTGATACAAATGCTACACCATTAGTAAAACAAATAAATACAGATAAAAATATTCAAAATACAAAAATAATAAAAGATTATTTTACAAACAAAGACTATTATAATTTACTTAATCTACTATATCAAAATTCAAATCCAAATATAAAAAACCAACTAGTAGATATTTTATATAGAACAACTGATATAGATGTAAAGTTTAACACAAAAAATCTAAGTGAAAAAGCATATACACAGACCGCAAAAAATATACGTGTAATAAAAAATGTAGGACAAGGAAATTGTTTTTTTATAGCAGTAGCGGATGCAATAAATTATTATAATTCTACAAATACAGATAAAATTGTAAGCGGTGGAACAACTCTTTTTACACAAGAATTTTTAAGAAATATTGTATATAATTTTAGTAAAACACAAATACATAATGAAAGTTTTTTAAATATAGTTTCTTCGAATGTTGATGAATTAAATAGAATTTTTATAGAAACATTAAATGCAATGGGTTTAACTCCAGAGACATGTAAAGATTCAGAATATTTACTTTTACTAAAGGATATTTATGAATCTAATCCTGAATATAATTTTTTAATAAATTTACCAATAGAAGTACCCAGAAATAATTTATCAAACCCTTTTGTTCGTTTAACAACAGACGAAGAAATTAAAAATTATATTTTAAGCAGCAATTATTGGGGTGATGAAATGGCAATTTATGCATTAGCAAATTCAGAATTAAAATTAAATATTATTCCAATTACAAATGTTTCGCAAGGTAATAATAATTTATTGACAATACCAATCGGTATTTTTTCTACATTAGAAAATAATGATTGGAATAAATATTTATTTTTATATCATTCTAATGGACATTATGAGCTTATTTCCTTTAATACGTTAAGGAAAAATATTAGAAGAGTTGGACCTAAGTCGATTACAGATACTACATTTATTTTTAAAAGAAATGACATGATTAATATACCACCACTCTGTATAATACTTTTAATTTTTGGTAGTAAATTTGCATATGCAGATAGAGAAATACAAACAAATTTTTCTGTACTACCTATGCAAATGAACTCTATATTTGTTGCATTTCAAAAAATAATGAATACTAATAATATAAAATTTAAAGAAGATTTCGAAAGATATTTCAAAACACCTTTGCAACCTTCTTTACAACCTTCTCTCTTACAAATACAATCAGGAGGTTATCCGCCTTATTATCCTTCATCATATCAATATCAAATGTATCCTAGTCAAAGGTATCCTTTAAATCAATATTCTAGATATCCTAATCAAATGTATCCTTTAAATCAATATTCTAGATATCCTAATCAAATGTATCCTACTAATCAGTATGGTCAAAGACCTTATTTTGCAAATCAAATGGTAAAAAAGGAAGACCAATATGACCCATCTAAATTGGCTTATTCTATTACCATATCATTAGAATTATATCCAAAAGAAGGTGCAACTAAAGAAGAATTATCAGCGTTAAAATGTAATAGCCGTTGGGAATCAGTAAGACAAGCATGGGCAGAATTTACTGGGAAACCTTATGTTATTATACCACAATATCAAACTATAAAACAAAACAAGCCACAACAGAATCAGACACAAAGATATAATCAGACACAAAGATATAATCCGATACAAAAATATAATCCGATACAAAGATATAATCCGATACAAAAATATAATCAAAATACAAGAAAACCCAGAGGTTATTTTGGAGGAAATAAAAAAAATAAAACTTGTTACAAATTAAAAAAATTAAATAAAACAATAAAATTACAGAAATAAAATATATAAAGGTGTAAATAAATATATTATACAAGTATTTATTTACAAAAAAATTATTTATCATAATTAAATTTATCAAAGTCAAATTTTTGATAAGCCATTTTTTGATCTTTTCTTTGTTTCTCTCTTTTAGCCTTTTCTAAAACAGCAACAGCAGCAGCCATTTCTGTATCTGATACTACACCATCTTCATTTGTATCAATCAATTTATGAAGAACTCTATATTTTTGAGGAACAACACACAAATGACTTTCTTCATTAAACAAAAATTCGGATAAAATAGTAAATACCGCAGTTAATCCCAAGGCAGCATATATATCACGAGTACCCATCCATGCCATTGCAAATACTAGTAGCTGTTTACTAACAGACCATTTCATATATTCCTCTGTCGACTTGCTAAATTGTATTTGTATAAATTTTGATCCGACGTTAAGTAATATCATGATTACACCGGCAAAAAATTTGCTATTATTTAAATACATAACATGATGGTTCAAAAAGGAAAATCCATTAAATAACGGCGTAAATATGGTGGTTTTTCCTGCACCTCCATTTTTCATTGGTTGTAAAGGAATAGATGGTAAATTTTGTGGTGGCGGTGGTGCCGAAGACATATACTAAAATAATATATTATTATATTTTTTAAAAAAAATACAATAATTATAAACCCAAATTTTTAGACAAAAGTGATAATGAATTAGTAAAATTTTCAGTTACTTTATTTTTAAAACTTTCACTAGCTAAACGAGTACGTCTAATAATTGGCCTATAATATGCGCGTATTTTTGAGGTAAAAGGTTCTTGTTTCGGTATGGAATTAATATATGCAAACATAAAAACAATTAATAAAAAAAAACAATAATATAAAAGATATTTCATATAATATTGTTATATAAATTTTCAATACTTTACTTGGATAAATAATAAATTAGATCATTTGTCTAAAAACTAGAATATGAACTAGTAAAGGTTTCTTTACTAGAAGGATCTACATTATCAACATTTGAATCCATGTTAACTGGAAGTTGATTTGAATCTTTACCTCTTCTTATCGTGTCTTCTCTTTCAGTTATATTAAAACCTTCAGTTGCAGGTGTTATAATTGTAGTATCCATTGTAGATGCAGAGGATGATGATAATGTGGTATCAGACTGATTTTTTAAATTTTTTTTAAATTCTGACAACATATCTTCACCTTCTACAAATCCTTCTAAATAAATATTATTATCTTGATTTATCATAATAACAGCAAATAAAACTGCAATAACACCTAGAAAAATACTAGAACTACTAATTCCTAAAATAAGAAGAATTAATATAGAACGGCCTAAAATGGTATGCATTAAGAAACGAAATGATTTTGATTGGCTTAAAAATATAACCAAAAATATTGCTGCAACAATACAAATTTTGTTTTTCATTACAAATTTTGAGTCCATATAAATATTATTATATATTAAATTTAAAAAAAATCTAATTTTGTAATATCCGAAAATTATTATCTAAATTTTTAATAAGAGAATGTCTTTAGCTTTTTCAGCATATTCATTAGAAAATGAAGATGGAATCAATAATTCAAATCCAAGTTCAGAATCTGATTCTTATATAGATACACAACAAAAAGCACGACGTAATACAACACAGAAAAGAAGAGAATCTTTTTCAAACTCAAGTAAAGTAGATAACGTTTTAGAAAAATTACACTCATCTAATGATGATGATGATGATAAAGATATATATTCTCCTCCAAAATCAGCTGGGACAGAGAGAATAGAAGCAATGGAAAATCAAAAATCAAAACAAGAATCGATGGTAAATATGGCATCCAAAAATGACTTAATGTTTAGGACATTAGGGAAAAATCCACAACCAAATTATGAAAATGGTGACAAAGTTGATCTAAACGATTACAGCAATTATGGTGATGACAAATCAAATGAAGAATATTATAAACGCATGTTACCCGGATATTTACAAAATCAACCACAACTTTCACAAAAAAATATAAACAATAAACCATATTATAGTCAAGTGAATTATAAACCTGAATCAATTAATACAGAAAATAGTGTATTGTTACAAAAATTGAACTATATGATTACTTTACTAGAAGATCAACAAGACGAGAGAACTAATAATGTCACAGAAGAAGTCATTTTATATTCCTTTTTAGGAATATTTATTATATTTATTGCAGATACATTTGTAAGAGTAGGTAAGTATGTACGATAAATACTTTTATAACCAAATATGAAAAAAAATAATATAATGAAAATGATTTAAACCAAAGACGCTATAGAAGTATAATAGTATGACGACAAGATATATAATTATCCACAATACACATAATGGTTGCTATGATTTTCAATATTATGAAGATCCTGTTGCCAAGTTAAAACTCACCTCAATTACAATTAATCCTCCTAAAATTTTTCTTTTTAATTCTAGAGAAGAAGCTCAAGATTTCTTTGAAGAATATATGAATGATGTAGATTGTATTGATACAAGATGTAAGAATGGCGAAGAAGTAGTACATAAAGATTATTGTACATGCGGTATTATTGAAATGGATGATGATGATAATCCAATTTTATTCTATAATAAAAAAAATCAAATTTTTCTTTTAGAGCAGGGTGCACAAGTTTTCCAACCTCCACAAGAGTTGAAAAATGATGCTAAAAATATGAACCTTACAAATAGTATTATGCGAAAATGCAAGACGCTTAGCAGAGAACAACGCAAAAGATATATTGAACTAGGTAAATATTGTGAAGATTGTAATTCTAAGGATCCATCTAAGGATGATGAGAATAATGATTCTGGTAATAATAGTGGTAATGATTCTGGTAATAATAATGGTAAGTAATTCAATTAATAACTACTACTTTATTTGATTGAAAGGTTGGATAAGCAAAATTATAAAAAAAATATGCGGTTGGGCTAATAATGGTTGGTTTCGTTTTTAATATAATATTATCAATTATGATGTTATTATGTGATATATTTTCAATAGCTGCAAACCCAAAATAATTTTCAGCAGCAATTTTCCAAAAACTTATTTTGTATCCTTCTATAAAAATAGTATTGTCACAATTACAAATAGATGCAAAACATGTTAATACTTCCATACCTTTTTCAATTTGTATACATGTTTTTCTGAAAAAATATACACATACAATTTGTTCATCGCATAAAATAGCATATATAAAAATGTTTTTAGTATTTATAAGTTCAATCATATTACTAATCTCGACACAAATAACAATATCAAATGTTGTTTCTTTTTCTCTCATAAAGTTTACAAGAAAATGAAAATTCTGTGGATTAATTTCAAGTAACTTATATTCGCTAGACAATTCACATGGCTTTGTCCAAGTAGTAACAGGAAAACCATATGTTGAATAAATACACAATGGTACTATCCCTGTCAATTCATCTTCTCTCTTGAATAGGGAAACAACAATATTTTTATTCAATTGTCTTTGATTATAATGATGAGTTTGTATCATTTGTGGTGCAATACCTTTTTTCCTATGTAATGTATCAACACATAAGTAATCAACATAATAGGCATCAAATTTTGCATTTTTATTGCCATTATTAATTATGATATGGACTGGTCTTGTAGTCATGACACCAAGTACTTTTGAATCAGTCACACTAGTACCTTTTTTAAGGTTTATCATATAGTGATCATCCGTGTAAAAGGAAACAAATGTCTTATCATTATGACCTCTTAAATAAGGAATCACATTTTCAGACTTTGGACAAAAAATATTATCTTTATTTTGTAAATAATGATTTTTAATAAGATTCACAAATCGTTGTGTTTGTAAAGATGATAAATTTGAAAACAATATGGTTTCTATATTTTTGAAATTTGTATATTTATTTTTTTCTGGTAATGCTTCATTTATAATGCCAGGTGCACGAATCATATAACCAATATCATATATGTGAAAAACTGGTTGCAATGCCCAGAAACCAAATTTTAGTCGAATATACAAATAAACTACTAATACAATAATGGTACCAAAAAATAATATATATGATAAATATTCAAACATATTATTAGAGAGAAGAATTATTTTACAAATTTACCGCTTAAGATGGTTTAAGAAAAATATACAAATATTGAGCTTCATAACCACATTTAATCATATCAGCTTTGGATTGTAAAATAAAACCGCTATTTTGTGCCATATTAACAATAGTAGCTGTATCATCCATATAAAGCACTTGCTCTTGTTTTCGAACCTTACCATCATTAAATTTAAATTTCTCGTCGAATATGGCAGAATTGTTATCTTTATCCAGTTTGAAATCAGATGTATATACAAAATCTTCAAAAGTAACCTTTGTACTAGTAATACGTTCTTTGGCATACTTTTGAGGGGATACAATATATAATGGATTACCTGGAGGCAATATAGGATCAAAGCGATCTCTATCAACAAGATGTACATATAAATATCCACCTGGCATCAACCAATACATGGCATTATCAAAAAATTGTTGTTTATCCTTTATATAATAAATTGTAAAATACAAACAAAGAATATGAGTAACTGAATTCATTTTAAATAATCCATTGTCCAAAGCATCACCAACCTCAAAATTACCTGATGGATAAGTTTTTTTCGCTATATTGATCATTGATGGCGACTTATCAATACCAATAACATTCAAACCTTTACTTCTTAAATCATCAACATGATGACCAGTACCACATCCAATATCGGCAATAACACTAGTTTCGATTGGATTACCAGAATTCATTAATACACCAACTTCATAATTATTTTTTACACTACTAAACACCAAATAATCATAGACGCTTGCATAAAAATCATCATAAATTGCATCTCCTGTTTTAAATAAAACCTTGAAATTATTTTCATTTTCCATACCTTCCTTGAGAGGAATAATCGATTTAAATAGGACAACCATCGATAATAATATAGCTAAAAAAATCAAAATTTTTCCAAAAGGTGATAAATTTTTATAAAAATTAGTTATTGATTTCAATAGTTTCATCTATATGTATTGTTGTTATTTTTTTTGTATAAATTTTAATTATATGGGAGATACAGAAATTAATGATATAAGAACACATGGTGAGTTTAAAGGGGTTTCTTTTTCAAAATTTAAGAAATCAGATGTCAAAAAAGAATTGCTAAATAGTTTAATTAATTCTAAAATTGAACCAGCGTGTTATTGGAGTGCAGAACTTATTTGTGGAGGACATTATAGCGATTTATGGGAAATTATTTTATTCTTTTATACAAAACATATTCATTTAGGAAATCCTAAAATAGCAGTCTATCTTGAATTAAGAATCGATAACTTCAAAAATATTTTCAATAATGGTTACACTGATAATGAATTGAGAATGAGAAATAATTCCAAAATACGACGTCTATTTGCAGAAGTTATGTGTGTATTGTGTGATGCAAAACGTAAACATAGTTTTGATACTATTCGAATTAAAAAAGAAGATTTTGATATGACTCAACTTCGTGACAAATTTAAGGCAACTAGTAATAAATATGCACAGGAGATATTTTTAGATGAAGATCCAAAGGAATTGTTTCCAGCGGTTAATGAAATTGGATTTAGTTTATCAGAAGAAGGTAAGAACATCATGAATGCATGTTATTGGGTTGAATGGATTATGGAGTTTGAAACAATATGTAAAAATAAAAATGAAAAAATTAGTTGTGAGAGAAGAAATTTTTCAAATGTCGATACTAAAATGCAAAAAGAAATCATTTGGATAATATGGGATTTATTTTTTAATGAAGCAAAAAAACGTGGAAAATTTGTAAAAAAGGTTATAGACGCATTGTTTAGTTTATTTACTATAAAATACACTTCTGGATGTCATAAAAAACGGCGAAATATATTGTATTTTGCAGTGTCTATATTGTGTGAAAATATAAATAATACAGAGGAAATTATCAGATCTTCTCAACAAGAAATTGTTACCAATATTTTGAAGAAAATAGACATTATTTATGGACAAATTAAAAAAAACGAAGATGCACCTGGTACTGCATATTTATTTAAAGATGTAAAAGCTTCTAATTTAGAAAAAACTATTGAAAAGTTGGAAAAAATGAATTCATTTGGAGAAAATTTCATACCTCGTATTTAATATTTCTAGTATAATTATGAAAATATATAGTTAAAATAAACAATAGTTATTTATTATGAGTTTAACTTATATTAAAGATTTAGAGACTGATTTTAGTAATCTGTCTACTATTAATGACTATAAGTCTTTTCTTACTCACGATGAATGCTTGAAAAAAGTTATATGGGAAAGACTACCTTATTATTTTGGAACTAGTACAATAAATATAAAAATAAATGAAAATTCTAAACCTGACCCGAATCCATTTAATCCTAAACTAACATACACATTAATTGATATGAATACTTCAATTCGCCGTGAATACACAGAAAAATATAATTTAGACTGGGGTTGCATTAAAGGAGAAATTCCTAGTAGATACCTGTTTATTCCTAGATTGTTTGATTTACAATTCGGTTTCTATACAGATACTCCAATTGAGTTTGATATTTTTGTATATTCAAATTTTAAGCACCATTATGTATTAGAGGCAAATAAATTTACTCCTTTTTATAATGAAACTGGTGATCAGGTTGCTGAAGTATCAATTAATGTTGTTGAAGACTATAATTCTTATGAGATTCGTAATATTAAAACGAATACAAATCCATTTAATTTAATTTTATTAGGTGTAAATTTACACGTAAGTTTACAAAAAGAAACATTTCATCACAAAAAACGTGAAATTATTTTATTTAAAAAATAAAAATATTCAATTATTATATAGTATGATAAAATATAATAAAACAAAACATACACAAAAAAAAATAAAACATAATAAAACGCGTTCTCTCCGTTCAAGTAGTACATTAGAATCTTTTCAAAAAGAAATTACAATTGTTTTTATGGAAATTCTTATAATGGTGAAGCTATTTCATTGGAAAACTCATAGCTATGCTACACACAAGGCAACTGATGAACTTTATAGCAAACTAAATGAAAATATAGACCAGTTTGTAGAGGTTCTTTTAGGAAAGACTGGACAAAGAACTGATTTGATGAGTAATAAGAATATTAGGCTTATGGATTTATCTTCATCAGAATCATTAAAGAGAAAAGTTGATGATTTCAAAGGATACTTAGTTGCACTAAATGACAACAAGGCTATGCAACAAATGACAAATACTGACTTATATAACATTCGCGATGAAATTTTAGGAAATTTAAATCAATTCTTGTATCTATTGACCTTTAAATAGAATGAAATAGAGAGAACAAATTAAATTAGAAAAATGTGCGAAATTATACTAAAAATTAATATATATTTTTAGTATAATGGAAAATCCAACTGCAAATAAAACATTATCCGATTCTATTTTAGAATTAACTAAACCAATAACACAGGCTACTGAATCAAGCAATACAATAACTACAGGAAGTGGCTTTTTTGGCTGGATACAAAGTATTAGTTTTTTAACATGGATTATAATTATTTTAATTTTAGCACTTTTAGGTTTTAATATATTTATTTATTTAGCCAAAGGAACGCAAGAAGTGAATACTATTTTTGCTCCTATTTTAAAATCAATTTTTGGCACCACATTTGGAATCGCTGGTCAAACAATTAATGTAGCTGCAGAAGGTGGTAAGGCAGTCGTTAATACTACTGCAACTGGTGTTAATGCTGGATTAACTGCGGTACAAGATGTAACACCAAACAAGGCCTCTAGTAGTGTTCAATCTACAAATGTAGAGGAAAACAATAAACAAATTGAAGAAGCTGAAAATAGTTTGAACAAAGCATTAAACAAAAGTAACCAAAAAAATGAAAATAAAAAATCAAGTGAAGATGAAGATTATGAACCAAATGAGGCGTCTAGTTCTGTTCATATAGGTAAGGCTGGATGGTGTTTTATTGGCGAAGATCGCGGAAACAGAACGTGTTCAAAAGTGGGTGTTAATGACAAATGTATGTCAGGTGATATATTTCCTAGTCAAGAATTATGTATTAACCCTAACTTGAGACCTTAAAAATTATAAAAATAATGTAAATTTTTATTACATACATTATTTTTTATGTATAGTTTTTCTCTTTTTGTTTCTTCTTTTCTTTTTAATGGTTTTGTTATTTTTCATCTTTTTTGTATTACGTGTTTTTTTATGTTTTCGCGTTTTTATTATTCGACGTGTTTTTCTATTATTATTTTTTGAACCACCATATGGTTTAAACAATCTAGTTCCCATTTTTTGATCTCTTCTATCCCTATTTGTAAATAATAATTTATTCATAGGTATTCTTTTAGCCCTTTCAAACTCATCATCATTATCATCATTATAATATGGAGAAAATGGATAATTCCCATCAAAACCTGAAGGACCAGCAGGCGATGACGGAATATATTCGTTTCCTTTACCTACATTGTTGACTAATTCTGGTTCATCTACATCAATAGATAGTTCATAATCATGTACAATGCGATTATAGTCTTCGTCTGTAAATATATCTTTTGCTACACCATTAAGATAAGACTCATATACAAAAAGTGTATAAATTGTATCTTTCCAATTTTCAGATTCAACACCATTCAATGTTTCATTAAACGATTTATGTAAATTATCTAATAAGTTATATTCTCCTTTATCAGGTGTTATTTCTTGATTAAAAATTGGTACATCAGGACCAGGATTAGTAACATCATACTCTATTGAATCATTTTCATTTTCTTCATTTGTAATATAATTATATAAACCATAATCATCAATATCTTCAGGAAATAATGATATTTGTGCTTCTGTTAATGCACCGCCTCTTTGCACACGTGTAGGCTGATGTTTAAAATATTTGATAGCTAAATCTAAGAAACTTTTTATAGATTCTTTTTCTGTATTGCCAATGTTACCTAAACTATCTAGTAAAATTTTAATGTTTGGTTTTTTATTATCACATGGTTTTTGTGCTGTATATGATTTTGTCATAAGAATTGTTAATTTTTTTGTTGTACCTTTTTTAATTTTTAAAAATGGCAAAAGTAAATATTTTTCTTCAATATATTTTAATTCTCTTTCTATTTGAGGTATAATTTCAATTCCAGATGATTCATTATATTGACTATATTTATTTAATGACTCTTTTGTATGTTTTAAAAACTCTGATTGTATATTATCTATATCATTAAATATAGCTGTATAAAAATCTCCAGTAAAATATTGTTCAGTACCATTAACAAGAATAGGTGTATCTGGGTTTTGTATCAGTGAATAAACAGCAACATTGAAAGATTGGTTTTCTTCTGCAATAGCGGTTATTTTATTTTTTAATCTAGTTAATGTATCACGATAAGGATTATTACTTGGTTTGTATTCTAATATAGAATAATATTTTTTATTTGGATCTAGTTGTAATCCTGGTGGATTATATGCACCTGTATAAATACATGGTATTGACAAATTTAGACATAACATAAAAACAACCATATCACATGTTGTCATTATTACAGAATTTTGTGACTTTATAAAGTAGTAGTAAATAAGATAAATAAGAACTTGTACCTTATCACCCCATTCTTTGATTACAACAAACTTTACCTTTTGTTTTGTTGATGCATTTGTTTTAAGAAATTGTTTTTTTTCATTATTTCCTGCAAAATACGTATCACTATTTTTACCTTCATCATCACCAGATTCTGTTAAAACACATGCTCCTTTTGTAGTACAATTATTACCGCAACCAATATTCATTTTATATTGGAATGCGGTATTTGTTGTAGTAGTTGCAACAAGAGAAGAACTTTCACCAAAACCCATCAGTTTCATAAATTTTTCTGTAAGTTGAACTTTTGAATTAATTTCTGGCCACACTTTTGTAGCATTTTGTTTTTCAAGAGGATCTATGTAAGAGCCAAATGTTTTTATGGTTCTTACATTATCCGAATCGTGTAGAAAAACCTGATAACCAAGACCAGATTCCCATAAACATTCATTATAATTTTTTCCTGGATCAAGAACAGAACCTTTTTTTACTTTCAACCAAGTAGTATGAGATAAATAATCCTTGCGTATATTAAAAATTGCATGTTCAAAAGCTTTGAGAGTATCAGGAAATTGTGGATAAATTCCGTTTATATTAGCACGTGGATATATATTAAGATCTTGTAACATCCAAACATTTGTTCCGTCTTTGACAGAGTCAAGATAATTTACTTGTTGTTGATTTTGTTCAAAATTGTCACTAGTATTTGCATTAGTACCATTATTCAATAATAAAGATCCGATAGGAATTGTACCGATATTAGTTCCGTTATTACTTAAAACAATCTCTCCATTATTATAGTCAGCTATAAATGTTGACATATACTAATATTATATATATATATTATTTTAAATATATAACACAATATTCGATGGCAAAGATTCTATACTTGTACTAACAGATGTCATATAAATTGTGTCATTTACTTGTAGTTCTGTAAAAGTAAAAGTCATAACTTGTGATGAAGAATTTGTATTGTTAACTTCTCTAGTAAAACGTCCATTTACATATATTCTAAAGCTAGATACTGGTACCAAGCAACTATTTATAAATGTCCATGACAAAACTAATCCATTTAATTCAATGACAGGTGGCTCTGGTCTAATAGCACTCACAAGCCCCTTATAATTGTCAGGCCATTTATCAGTGCTATTATTCATTACATAACGCTGCTTTGGAAACCAAGATTGCATACCAGGATCCCAACACAAAGCAATAGGACGCCCCGGAACATCTGAAGCGCTGCTAGAATTACATATAAGGTCACCTTTTTTTCTTAATATACTAACTATTTCATTAGAACAAGGGTTTACAAAAGTTCCGCATATTAAAGTACCACCATCTAATAAAGATCCATCATTATTACATTTGTCTGGATTTGGCACGTCTGGTTGATAAGGTCCAGAAGGATTATTTGGCTGTCCAACAATATAATTTGGATAAGGTATAGTAATTCCACCCACTCGTAATAATCCAGTTGTATTTGGATTACTATAGGTTTCGCTTTGTGTAGCAAAGACTTTTGTTCGATTTGGACCATAACCTTTAGATAATTGTGTATATCGCTGCTTTTTAGTAAGTTGTGCACTATTAGCCTTATATTGTAAAATATTACCCTTATACAGCAATTTTGTTTTGTATTCAGCTTGAGCAAGGGTTAGTCCATTAATACCATATCCTGATGTAGTATAGTTATCATTTGGGTTTAAAAATGTACATGCACTTTGAACTCGACTCCATACACGAGGAGGTAATGGTAAATATGACATCTCTATATAGATTATTTATAGTAAATTTATTTAAAACTATAAATAATTTCAAAAATAAAACAAAATTTAATAAAAAAATTTAAATAGAATCAGATGATTCAGTTGAAACATCACTCAAAACAGGATTAAATCCATTACCTGCTCCATAAAAGAACCAACGTAGTGACAAATAATTATATAAAGTATCGTTTATTCCATTAGAACCAATCATATTTGTATTTGGTCCTTTTTGAATCAGTTGCTGAATTGCACTTGTTCCTAAAGCATAATTATAATACCACAAGTTAGATACATATCCATCAAAACCACCATTAGCACAAACATATACATTACCATAGTTCTGTTTAGGAACACCAACAAGAGTAATACTTCTAGAAATTGTTCCATTTATATAGACATCCAATGTAGTATTTTGACATCTAATAATTACATTTACCCACTTATTAATAGGAATATTAGGAATTGTAATTTCTTCATTAATTACTTCATATGTATTCATGACAACAACTAATGAATTTGTATTAGGTGAAATATACAAACCAGGTGCATTATTTGGATCCATCATTCCATTTGATCCAAATGTATAATTACCTTTACTAAATACATGTTTATATTGTGGTGTTGCATTAGTATCTGTTGTATTAATACTATTAATAAAAATCCATGAAGACCATGTAAATTCAATACCATCATTTGCATTTACAGAACGATAAATAGTTTTTGAACCATTATTACTAGGATCTTGACTATAAATAATCATTTGATTACCAACCACCATACCATCAATAAGATGTGGTGAATCAGCAGGCTTCATTAAATATACTATAAGAGAAATACCAATCCTTAATAATATTATAAATGCAAAAATAACTAATAATAAAAAAGCAAAATTAGAGATTAAACTATTGGATTGCATAAAATTTTGGTTACCACTAGCTCCAAAAAATGATGAATTTCCATATCCAGTATTTGAATATGGATTTAATTGTGAAATAGAACCGAACCCACTAGAATTATTATATTGGGAAGAAAATGGATTATATGGATTATTCATTATATAATATATTAAATGAATAAAAAAATATGAAAAGTAAATTAAAATGAAATACTGCTTTTCTCACTTCCATTTTCTAATAATGCAACTTGAACACTATATGAACCAAACATGCTTAAAGCGCTAGAATATCCTTGAGTATAAATATTCCAGATTTCTTGAGGATTTAATGAATTTGGAAAATATTGAAATCTTGCTGTCCAACCATCAAACCCGCCTTTTGGTGTAACATATACATCTGCATTATTGTCTATATTTGCAGTACCAGGTAATAAACATGTTCTAACCAACTTACCATCAATATAAATATCCATAGAACGGCCATAAACACTAACAACCAAATTTACCCATTTTTGAATTGGAACATTAGATACCCTACATGTGTTAATTACACTATTTTGTCCATCACTACTTGGAGTAGATGTTCCTGGGAAACATGCTAAAGAAACAGATAAATTATTTTCAACTGCATCTAAAACAACCGCAGGACATGGGTTTGTTCCACTTATACCAGGTATAGATCCTTTGTCTGCAGCACTAGATCCACCCATTCTACCGAAAATAACCTTTGGTTCACCATAACGATAATTCCAGTCATTAATATAAAACCATATAGAATAAGCAAAATTACTTGAAGGTATATCTCCGTTTTTTGCTAAAGAAGACGCGCTAATTGTGGATGCATCTTTTCCACTCTTTAATTCCTGAAGAGTGTAAGGATTAACAAATAAATATCTTAAAAACATGATTATTAAAACAATTACAACTATAACAATTAAAATACTTAGAGGACTCATTGTATAATATAGATTTAGAAATTTTCTAGATAATAAATATAATAAAAATAATCAAAAATAATAAAAATAATGTAACAATTAATATATAAATTTAGAAAATATAGATAATATGTATTAAACCATAATAGTCTTATTTATATCATTAATTAATGGAGGTGTTCTATCTTTAACCATATTATATAAATAATAAATATTATTTGTAGTTAATGGTTTTCTAAAATAAACAACATTACATATTCCTCCTTCAATTCCACCATTTTCTCCAATAGTTAGATTATCTAGTTTGTAGTAAGGTACTATACCAATATTTGATTTCACTAATTCACCATTCAAAAATATATCTAATACTCCTCCATTATAATTAATAATAATATTATTCCATTTTTGTAGCATGAAATTTGAGTTTGTATAAAGAATTGTATTTCCATTTTCATCTATATCTGTTAATTTATAAAGTTTATCTTTTTCGTCTGTATCATGTGGCGGCGCATCTCCTTCTAATTTCATAGTTACCATAAGTGTATTTGTTTTCCCATTATAAAGAACATTTGGTTTACCACCAAAATTCAACAAAGATGTATATTTATTATAATTTTGATTCATGTTAGATCCGGCTGCATGCACAAATACCCAAAAAGAAATAGCAAATTGATAATCATATTGCTCGCTTCCATTTAAAATCGCATATGTTCCAAGTGCATATGATGTGTTTGTATTTACTGGTTTGTTAACTAATTGTTGACCACCTTGTGTATTAATGACATTAAATACTGAAGGCATAGTAAAATATATGATAATCAAAATAATTACAATAATAAGCATTAACAATGTACCTGCTTCTCCACTATAATTACCTGTCGCAATTTTACCAATAGAATCAAATATTCCGCTAAAAAAACAAGGTATATAAAACAAGATATTTATTATCAAATTAACAATTGCATTTTTTTTAGTATTTCCTATTGGTATTTGAGTATTAATTATTTTGTAAATTAAACCAAGAATGATAATAACAATCGCAATATTTAAAAAAAAACTTATCCAACTAGAATACCCAGCATAATCTTGAATAGTAATAGCAATCCAAGCAATAATTAATCCTGATATAACTATACCAAATAAAACCAATAATGATTTTTTAAATAAACTCAACCCATCAGTCGATATTGTTTTATCTACAAATTCAGGAAAAATATTTACACCAATTAATACTGACCATAAAACGAAAATAATAATTGAAATTATTATAAATGGTATAGCAACATTTTTGTTATCAAAAAAACCATCTTTACTATTATATAAAAAAATCATTAAAAAAAACATGATAATAAAAATTACAAAACTTATAATTCCATATGTTGAAAATGATGAAAAATTAGACATAAAATTCTTTGAAGATTCACTTTTTTCAATATACTTGTCTGGTAATGTTAATACAATAATTAAATATAAAAAGGCAAATACCGCAATTACAATACTAATTACTGATGTATAACCAAAATATTTCGTAATATATCCTCCTGGATCCTCATTATAAAATATTATAAAAGTAATTATTAAACAAAAAAATAAGATAATTGATTTAATTCTTTCATAATTAATATTAAACTCATCAACATAGCTATATGATCCTGCCATATAAAAAACAAATAAACCTAAAAGCGCTGTAAATGGAAGGAATATATACGCATACTTATTTATAGTAGTTGATGGAATAAACCCAAAAAATAGAATCAAACCTATAGTATATGCTATAGCATAAGTTACACTACTTATTTGTTCAAATAGTTTTTTAATATCTTTCATATTTGGTAAAAAAACTATACATATTAAAAAAATACTTACACAAAAAGACAATATAATAAATACATTTGCTGTGACTTCGTCTTGAGAATTATTTCTTTTACCAAATAAATTTACTTTAAAGTATATTAAAAGTAAAGATATTATTAAAAATATTATAATTCCAACACCTATATAGTATTCTTTTGGTGTTTTAATGTTAGGCAGTACATTTTCATTACTTGTTATATTATCCATATATTACTATAACAGAATATTATTTTGTGTATATATTAACAAAATAGCAGGTTATACCTTTAGTTGTAAATATTTTTGTTTATATAAAATTATTATGTATAAACAAATAATTAATGTCCTCTGCTAGGAAAACCGGTATTTGTGTAATGATTGTAGTTATCAATTGCATCATTTGTTATCTTATAGATTGGAGCAGGGTTTGCAAGTGCTGATTCACTAGCTGACAAAACACCACCAATCGAATATGAATTACTGACTGGCATATTATTCTGATATTGAGCATAGCCACCACGTTGTCTTCGACTATATTTTGGACTATGTTTTCTACCATGCCTTCTACTACGTCTTTTTCCACCTGCAAGCGCTAAACTTGCAGATGCTGATGCCATTTTAGAACGAAGATTTTTCCTTAAAGATTTTAATTTTCGGCTTAATTTCATTTTATTTGGTTTTACCATCTTCTTATATCTTTTAGTGATATTTTTTATTTTTCTTTTAATGCCTTTTGCGCCACCTTTGAATAAACATATTCCTGGTACATACCCTGCGGCTGCATCTACATTACTTTTTGCACCTGCTAAACCTGGAAGTCCAGGTATTTCGTTACTACCAAATGTAGCAGGGTTATTTTCACTATATTTATTGACAAAGTTACCATTTACATTACTAAAAGGATTTATATTACCATAACCTAAATTAGAAGCTCCAGAACCTGCTGA
>Ga0114960_10000170_pt1 | contig 51146 bp, 51 predicted proteins | sample C_130625_MF_Meta_FD_92637 | JGI IMG/M metagenome (GOLD analysis project Ga0114960, IMG submission 92637) | Freshwater microbial communities from Lake Croche, Canada to study carbon cycling - C_130625_MF_MetaG | ecosystem: Environmental > Aquatic > Freshwater > Lake | place: Lake Croche, Canada...
ACACATGCTAGAGCGGGCTGCGTGAACGCATGTGCACGCAGCCCGCTCTAGGGATGCCGGCAAAAGACTGATTTGGACTCCGTAGCTCCCGTGTCCAACTCCCCGAGTCTGCGCCGGCCTTCTCAACCCACCGCGATCTGCGTGTAATCCTGAAACCAGCTGCGCGCCGGCACGAAGCCGCGACAGCGTGGGCTTAGTGCCCGTGGGTTCAGGTCGTGTACCACCGCCAGCAACGCAGCGTCGTCGATCAGGATCTCGTGCAGCCGTGCCATCGCACGGTCCATCGTGGCGGCATCGAAGCTCTGCCGGATCGTCGCCATCTGCGCATTGGCGGCAGGCGCGTTGTACAGGCCCCAGTTAATGCCGCGCGGCGGCGCCAACTCGCCATCGTAGATCAGCCAGCCGGTATTCGGCTCCATTGACGGGATGGCGATGTTCAGCGCGTGCCCGCCGCGCGACGACGGGTCCTTCGCCCCCGCCCGAAGCATGTTGATCGAGGTGGCGAAGTCCACGGGTTGGAAGGACACGTCGAACCAGGCATCCCGCATGCTTTGCTGGATCGCTTCGTTCATCGGCTGCGGCACCATCTGCCCACCGCCCGAGACCGGCATGATACAGGTGATGGCGCAGCGGCGGTTTGGGCCATAGCCAGCCTCTGCCATCAGCTTTTGCGCCGCGGGGATGTCGTAGCGCAGCTTGAAGGACGGGTTGCCGAACCAGGGATCATCCGGCGTCACCTTGCCGCGCGCAGCCAACGCCGCGCCTGAAAGCAGGGCTACCATCCCTTCCCGGTCGATTGCCAGGTTGGCCGCCTGGCGCACCCGCAGATCGGCGAAGGGGCTGCCTTCCGTCACGTTCAGGCGCCAGGCCCAGATATGCGGATAGGCGTTCTGCACCACCTGGAAGCGCGCCGCCTGCAGGGAGGGGATGGTATCCGGCGGCAGGGATTCCACCAGATCCACCTGGCCGGAGCGCAGTGCGGCGACGCGCGCCGCGCCGTCGGGGATCGGCAGCAGTGCGGTGCGCGGCGCCTTGGGGATGCGCCGGGGGTCCCAATAGGCGGTATTGGCTTCCAGATCCGCGCGCTGGCGCGGCGTCACGCTGCTGACCTTGTAGGGACCCGTGCCCGAAGGGTTCTGCGCGAACTTCGCCCAATCCCCGCCCAGCGCCTTCCAATGGGTAGGAGAAGCAAACCAGACGAAGGCCATCTGGTAGGGCCAGGTCGCATCAGGCATCCGCGTGGTCAGCGCGATGCGATAGGTGTCCAGCTTCTCGATCCCGGCATAGGAGGTGACGCGCGCCCGCACGAGGGCGGAGCGGGTGCCTTCGAACTGCGGCGCCTGCGGGTTGAAGATCGCCTCGAAGTTCCAGACCGCCGCATCGGCATCGAAGGGCGATCCGTCATGGAAGGTGACGCCCTGGCGCAGATCGACGATCCAGCGCCGGCGATCCGCCTCGTCCACCCGCCAGGCGGTGGCCAGGCCCGGCACCAGGCCCGAGGGCCGATCGGCCCGGGAGAGATCCCAGAGCGTCAGACTGTCATAGACGAAGTAGGAGCCGAAGCGGACACCTTCGAACCCCGCCTCCGGCCCGCCCCAGAGGCGCGGCACATCGCCGATCGACATGGCAATGCGCAAGGGTTGGGCAGTTTGTGCCTCGGCGTCCGAGGCACCGAGCGCGGCAATCAATGCAGGCGAGGCAAGCAGGCTACGGCGGCGAAAGGCGGACATGCGAGAGGCTCCCGGCGAATGTCGGAAGCCAGGCAAACCGTGTGCCGCGTTCAGCGCACGATGACCCAGTTCTGCCGCTGCATGTAGCGCCGGATCTGCATCGAGATCGCCGTACCGATTGCCCGCCCCTCGGCCGCGATATCCGCGCGCCCGCCGCTCAGCCCACCTTCCTGGAAGGTCGAGCCACGCGCCGTTGCCGCCACCTGTCCGAGCGGGCCAGGTGCTCCGCCGCGGCCAAGGCCGGGGAAGGCGGCGCTGCTCGCCGTACCGCGGAAGCTCTGCAACAGGCGGGGGGGCTGTCCGCCCTGCAGGTACCAAACCTGGGCGGCGATCTCGACACCGCTCGCCCCCGGCGCCAGCCCGGGCAGGTGACGCTGGCGTTGATCGCCCAGATCGACCCCCAGCATCTGTCCATCCACCATCACGTAGCGGCCGATACCGGGTGCGGTGACGGTTGGGACCCGCTGGACGGGCCGGCCGATGTCGTAAAGCCCGGCGGCAATCACCTGGGAGAGCGCCGAGCTGGCCTGCTCGGCGGCGTGCAGTTGCGCCGGATTTGGGTTGGTAGTGACGAAGGCAGCGGCCAGTTGGCTGCGCAGCGCGGTGTCGAGTTCAACATCCTGCGGTCGGGTCGCAAAGTTGTGGACCAGCACCATGTCGGGCGGCTCCATCGGCGCCGGCCCTTCATAGGTCACCTGCAGGACCTCTGGCGGGCCGCCGCACGCGGCCAGCCACCCCAGCCCGCCCATGGCCAGCAGTCCACGCCGCCGCCCCGCCATTGCTATCCCCATCTCCCGTCCCCCGGTTGTGCTGCGCGCCGCACGCTATGGCCGGCCCCGATCCGTCGCAATCAGGCTTCCCGATAGATCAACAGCAGCCCACCGATCAGGCAGAGGCAGAGCGGCCAGAGCCATCGGGCGCGGCGCGCCAAGACCAGCGGGCCCCGCAGTTCCACCCATCGGGCGCAGCCGGCGATGACCGAGAGCACCGCGAGCGGCAGGTGCGACCATTCGGTCAGCAGCGCCTCCTTCGTATTGGAGATCGCATGGGTATGGGCCAGCAGCAGCACGCCGCCAGCGAGCATGGAGACCGGCAGCACGAACCGCGGCCAGCCGCCCAGTCGGCCGAGCCGGACCGCCCATTCGGCCAGGGCGAAGCCGGCGACCAGCAACCCGGCCAGCTTGTGCTGCACCACCTCCGGATCGCGTAGCGCATCGCCGAGGCCGATCGGGCCGAGCGGCCAGATCTCCGGGTCCGAACGGACCAGGATGAACGCCGAAAGCGCCATGAAGAGCAGCGGCCAGTGGCGGGCAAAAGCTATCCGGCCCGTGGCATCGAGCAGCGCGGCGAGACCGACCAAAAGCACGCAGATGCCGGCCCAGTGATGGTTATACTCGCTCCAGGCGATGTCCTGGGCATTGCGCGGTGGCAACACGCCCTCACCCGGGGTGAAGGCCTGTGGGCGTGCCGACGCGGCGAGCGCCTGTGCTTCGGCATCGAGCCTCGCCTGCAAGGCCGGGATTGCCAAATCGCCATGCGCGGGGCTGGCGAGGCGAGGCCAAGCCGGGGTGAAGCGCTCGGTCAACTCGGCCCAGGTCACGCGGTCCTCGGGCAGGTCGATCGCCGGCGGGACCGAGGTGAGCGAGGCGGCCAGCGCGAGCACGGCGATGCCAAGCGCCATTTCACATTCGAGGAAGCGGCGGAGTTTCGCCAGGCCGGTCGCGCCCTGGCCCGCCTGATGCCCCGCCCGGTGCAGCAGCCACCAATTGGCACCGCCCAGGCCGAGCAGCAGCAGCAGCAGCAGCCCCTTGGTCGCTGTCATGGCACCATAGGCGGTGCCGTAGACCGCCGGCACATCGCCGATATAGCCGATGGCGAAGCCGAGGATCCCGAGCAGGATCAGCAGCACGCCAAGCGCTGCGAAGCCTGAATAGCGCTGGCCGACCCGCGCGGCCGCGGCCGGCGTCAGCGCAAGCGCGGCATACAGTGCGGGCAGGCCACCGAGCCAGAGCCCTGCGCCGGCCTGATGCAGCGCCGAGGCCAGCAGCAGGCCGAAGCGGCCGTGTTCGCGGGCGATGGCGTGGCTGCCGAGACTGCTGGTCACCAGCAGCACCGCCGCGCCCGCCAGCAGCGCGCTGCGCCTGGCCGGGCCGAGCTGTGGCTGGCCCAGCGCGAGGCCGGCCAGCGCCAGCATGACGCCGAGCGAGGCGAGCCCGGTGCGAAGGAAATCGGCCCCGCGTAAAGCCTCGAAGGACAGGCCTGTGGCGGCCTCGAGCGCGAGCAGGTTCAGTCCCAGCGAGGCGCCCGTGATCAGCACCGCGGCAACGGCGGCGATCCGGGTCCAACGCCGGCCGATGCCGCTGAGGCCTGCGGCATCGCCCGGCGCCAGCACGCGGGCGAGCGGCAGGGCGAGCAGGGTCCAGAAGACCACGCTGCCGAGGAGCAGCGTGCGTGCCAGCAACTCGGCCAGTCGCAGCAGCACGCTGACGAAGCCATAGAGGTCGAGAAAAAGCTCCAAGGCGTTTCCCCCTTAGGGTCCGCGCAGGGTGAAGGGGATGTCGCCGCGCGTGATATGGCCGTCGATCGCCAGCACCTGCCAGCGCAAGCGCCAGGCGCCGGGCGGCGGCGGCGGCCCGGGCGGCAGGCTGCCGACCAGCGCCGTCGGCTCGGCACCCGGGGCCGGCATCAATGGGTGCTGGCCGCCACCCGGGCCGATCAGGACGAGACGGCTGCGGGCGTGATCGACGCGGCTATTGAATCGTACGGCAAAACGATCCGGCAGGACGGCTGATTGGCTACCGGCTGCGGGGTCGGAGGTGACGACAACCGCATGGGCATGGGCATCCGGCCCGATGCCGACCCCTAAAAACATGAAAAATGCCATGTTTAACGCACGGAATTGCAGCCGCAGGGGACGCACGCGGGTTTTCCTTTACGCAATGTCGCCGGAGCGGGTTGCAAACATGATGCAGATAGCAGCAAAACCACCGGGGCGGTAACATGCTGCGGTGCAACAGCACGGCGGCGTGACCGATCCTCCAAGAGGTGGCCGGGCAAGAGGTGGCCGGGGGGGCAATCGATGCGAATCGTACTGGCGCAGCCCAGGGGCTTCTGCGCCGGCGTAGTGCGGGCAGTGGAGATCGTCGAACGGGCCATCGCCCAATTCGGCGCCCCGGTCTATGTCCGGCACGAGATCGTTCATAACCGCCGCGTGGTCGAAGTCCTGCAAGCTCAGGGCGCGATCTTCGTTGAGGAATTGGACGGGATCCCGGCTGGCGCAGTGACCGTCTTCTCCGCGCATGGCGTGGCCCCTGCGGTTGAGGAGGAAGCCGCCGTGCGCGGCTTGCCGGTGATCGATGCGACCTGCCCGCTGGTCTCGAAGGTACACCAGGAAGGCCGGCGCTACACGCAGATGGGCCGGCCCGTGGTGCTGATCGGCCATGCCGGCCATGCCGAGGTGGTGGGCACGATCGGCCAGATCGGCGGCCAGGTGCATCTCGTCGCCAGTGTGGCCGAGGTGGAAGCGCTGCCGATCCCGCCGGGGCGACCGATCGCCTATGTTACACAGACGACACTTTCGGTCGATGACACCCGCGCGATCATTGCCGCGCTCCATCGCCGTTATCCTGACATGATCGGCCCCGATACCCGCGATATCTGCTATGCTACGCAGAATCGTCAGACGGCGGTGCGGGAGGTGGCCAAGCGGGTGGACCTGTTGCTGGTTGTAGGAGCGGGCAACAGCTCCAATTCCAATCGGCTGCGGGAGATCGGGGCGGAACAGGGCATACCCTGCTATCTGGTTCCCGACGCGGAGGCAGTGCAGCGGGCGTGGCTGCACGGGGTTGCGACGCTCGGCATTACCGCCGGCGCCTCGGCCCCGGAAAGCCTGGTGCAGGAGGTGATCGCGCGGATCCGTCAGTGGGTCCCCGTGGAAGTCGCCACCCTGCCCGGCATCGTCGAGGATGTGCAGTTCAAGCTGCCGGCGCCGTTGATCGAGACGCGCGCGCGGGCAGCCTCTTAGGGGACGGGTTCCGGTATGGGCATTCCGCTGCGCCAGCAGATCAAGGTCGGCGCCTACGTGCTGAGGCAGCACCTGTCGGGTCGCAAGCGCTACCCGCTGGTCCTGATGCTGGAACCCTTGTTCCGCTGCAACCTCGCCTGCGCCGGCTGTGGCAAGATCGACTATCCGGACGCGATCCTGAACAAGCGCCTCTCGGTGGAGGAATGCCTTGCGGCGGTCGATGAGTGCGGCGCGCCTGTTGTGGCTATCGCCGGCGGGGAGCCGTTGCTGCACAAGGAAATGCCCGAGATCGTCGAAAAGATCCTGGCGCGCGGCAAGATCATCATCCTCTGCACCAATGCGCTGCTGCTGGAAAAGCGGATCGAGCAGTACAAGCCGCACCCGCGCTTCACCTGGGACATCCATCTGGATGGTGACAAGGACCAGCACGACTGGGCGGTAAGCCAGACGGGTGTCTACGACCGCGCGGTTGCCGCGCTGAAGGACGCCAAGGCGCGCGGCTTCCGGGTTGCGATCAACGCGACCCTGTTCAACAATGCTGAGCCGGAGCGGATGGCGCAGTTCTTCGATAGCGTCACGGCGATGAATGTCGACGCCATCATGGTCAGCCCGGGCTATGCCTATGAACGCGCCCCGGACCAGCAGCACTTCCTCAACCGGCGCAAGACCAAGGAACTGTTCCGCGGTATTTTCGCGCGCGGCAAGGGCAAGGGCTGGAAGATGGGCAACTCGCCCCTGTTCCTGGACTTCCTCTCCGGCAATCAGACCTACCACTGCACGCCCTGGGGAAACCCCACGCGCAACATCTTCGGCTGGCAGCGGCCCTGCTACCTCCTCGGCGAAGGCTACGCCAAGACCTTCACCGAGTTGATGGAGACCACCGACTGGGACAAATACGGCACCGGCAACTACGAAAAATGCGCCGATTGCATGGTCCATAGCGGCTTCGAGGCGACGGCCGTGGTGGACGCCTTCAAGCGGCCCTGGAAGGCCCTGGCGGTGCAGCTGCGCGGGCCGCGCACGGATGGTGAGATGGCACCCGAGATCGACCTTTCGAACCAGCGGCCGGCGGATTATGTCTTCTCCCGCCATGTCGAGACGGCGATGGCTGAGATGGCCCATGATGCGCCCCAAGGGGCTGGTAAGCGCGGCGCCAAGCATGGCGGCTCGGGTGATGCGTCACCGGCGATCGCCGCGGAATGACGCGACGGGCGCGCCGGTGATCCGCGCGGGCGCATGACGCCGCCCGCCGAGGATACGCCGCCGTCGCGCGGTAGCGACCTGCCGGGCCTCGCTGAGGCGGTGATGCTCGGCATCGCCACCGCGACGCTCTACATGATCGCGGCGGCCTCCCAGCTCGGCTACCAGGACCAGTTCGGCTTCACCTTCCTCAGCGTGAACGTGGACAGCATTGCGGCCGTAGTGCAGTTCTTCATCCTACCGTTGGTCTCTGGCATGATCGTGGCGGGCCTCCTCGCGCTCGTTACCCTGCGGGGCCGGCGAATATCGCGCGATGCGAATGCTGCCAGCTCGATCGAACGGCTGATGCTGATTCTGCCGGTCACCTTCCTGCTCAATTTCACCCTGATCACCGAACATCCCGCCTGGCTGCACATCGCGCGCAACACCTTCATCGTGCTGGCGGCCTACATCGCATCGTCGCCGCAGTTGATCGGGCCGGTGATGCGCTGGCTGCGGGCCGAGCCGACGCATTTCGTTGCCATCCGCCGGCCGCTGCTGTGGGGCCAGGCGATCCTCGGCGCGGTCCTGCTGATCTTCTTCAGCTATGATTTCGGCAGGGCCAATGCGCTGCATATCGGCGAGGTCGATATCTGCGTGCTGAGCGAGGACGATCCAGGCAACCGCATCGTGGTGCAGCAGACCGCCGAGGTCTTCGTCTGTGCCCGGGTGGATTGGGCGACGAAGCAGGTCTTCGCCGACTTCACCTATGCGAGGCTCGACGAGGACCGCAACATCGGGGTTCGCCGCGTTGTCTTCACGCCAAGCGCGACCGGCGTGCGCCGCCCGCTGGCCGCGCCCGGCGGCTAGAGCAATATCCGTTCAGATGGAATCATTTAAAACGGATAGTACTTTAGAAAATAATAGAGGCAGAAAATAATAGAGGCAGAGCAGGTTATCTGTCTTGCCAAGTTCGCGGACGCGGCCATGTCGAAGTGCGCCATGGTCAGTCCCCGACGCCTGCTCCCCATCCTTGCCCTTGCTGGCCTGCCACTATCCGTGGTGGCGGCCGAGGACGCGGCCTGGCAGGCGCTGCGTGAGGGCGGCGTCGTGCTGCTTCGGCACGCGAATGCGCCGGGTGGCGGCGACCCGCCGGACATGCGCCTCGGCGACTGTGCCACGCAGCGTAACCTCGACTCGGCCGGCCGTGAGCAGGCTCGCCGCATCGGGGCTAGTTTCCGGGCCGCCGGGGTCGCGATTGGCACCGTGCTGGCCTCCGAGTGGTGCCGCACTGCGGAGACCGCAGAGCTCGCCTTTCCCGGCCGCGTGGTGGTCGAGCCCGCCTTCAACTCCTTCTTCAGCAATCCCGCCGATGGCGCGGCGAGGACCGCGGCGGCGCGGGCAATCCTGCTGGGCTGGCGCGGCCCCGGGGTGCTCTTCGTCAGCACGCACCAGGTGAACATCACGGCGTTGACCGGGATCGTGCCGGCGTCTGGCGAGGGTGTGGTGCTGCGGCGGGAGGGCGGGGCGCTGGTGGTTGTGGGTCGGATCCGCCCTTAGAGCGCGATGCGTTGAGGCGGAATCGCCGAAGGCGCTGAATCGCGCAATCCAACACATGCTAGAGCGGGCTGCGTGAACGTATGTGAACGCAGCATGTTAAAGCGGCGCAGCGGCCCCCCCCCGGCCCGCGTGCCGGGCCGAGGTCACGCAAGTTTCTTGAGGTGAGGTTTGACGCGGCCCCCCGATTCCGGCCAAATCTCCGACTTCCCCGGAGAAGCGCCCGCGAACGTCGCGCGCGCGGGGAAGTCTGGAGCGAGACCGGTGATCCCCGCCCTGATGCCCACCTACAACCGTGCCGATCTGCCTTTTGAGAAGGGTGAGGGCGCTTGGCTGTGGACCGTGGACGGGCGACGATTCCTGGATTTCGGCGCTGGTATCGCCACCGCCTCCCTCGGCCATGCCCACCCGCATCTGGTGCAGGCCATTGCCGAACAGGCGGCCAAGGTGATGCACACCTCGAACCTCTACCGCATCCCGCAGGCTGAGCGCCTGGCGGCGCGACTCGTTGAGACGTCCTTCGCCGATAGCGTTTTCTTTTGCAATTCGGGCGCCGAGGCAAATGAGGGCATGATCAAGGCGGTCCGGAAGTACAATGCGGAGACCGGCCACCCAGAGCGGAACGTCATCCTCTGCTTCGAGGGCGCCTTCCACGGCCGCACGCTGGCAACGCTGGCGGCGACCGGCAACGAGAAGTACCTGGCCGGCTTCGGCCCGCCGATGCCCGGCTTCAAGCACCTGCCCTTTGGCAATATGAACGCCGTGCGCGATGCCATCGACAGCAGCACGGCCGCGGTCATGATCGAGCCGATCCAGGGCGAGGGCGGCGTGCGACCGGCGAGCCTGCAATTCCTGCGCGACCTGCGCGCGGCCTGTGACGAGTTCGGCATTCTGCTGGCACTCGACGAAGTGCAAACCGGCATGGGCCGCTCGGGCAAGCTCTGGGCGCATCAATGGGCCGGCATCGCGCCGGATATCATCTCCTCGGCCAAGGGCATTGGTGGCGGCTTCCCGCTGGGCGCCATTCTCGCCAACGAGCGGGTGGCGCAATACCTGAAGGCCGGCACGCATGGCAGCACCTATGGCGGCAACCCGCTGGCCTGTGCCGCCGGCAACGCCGTGCTCGATGTGGTGCTCGCCCCGGGCTTCCTCGAGCAGGTCGACCGCGTGGCGCGCCACCTCTGGCGCGGCATGCTGGAGCTTGCCGCGCGCCACCCGACGGTGGTCGAGGGCGTCCAGGGTGCCGGGCTGCTGGAAGGCCTTAAGCTGCGCCCCGAGGTCAGCAATGGCGACATGCAATCGGCCGCCGTTGCCGAGGGGCTGCTCACGGTGGCGGCTGGCATGAACGTGCTGCGCTTGGCGCCGCCGCTCATTATCACCGAGACCGAGGTCGATGAGGCGCTCCGCCTGCTCGATCGCGCCTGCCTGCGCTGCACGCCCTCGGCGGTGCGGGACGCAGCAAAATGAGTGCGGTGGTTGCGTTGCAGACTGCGGCGGCGGGGCCTCCATCCCCCCGCCACTTCCTGGAATTGATGGATTTCGAAACGCCGGTGCTGCGGCGGATGCTCGACCTTGCGAGTGCGGCCAAGCGCGGTCAGGTGCCGGGTAAGCCGCTCGCCGGCAAATCCGTGGCGCTGATCTTTGAGAAACCCAGCACTCGCACCAGGGTAAGCTTCGAGGTCGGTATCCACCAGCTCGGCGGCCAGCCGATCGTGCTCTCGGCCAAGGACATGCAATCTTCGCGCGGGGAGACCTTGTCCGATACCGCGCAGGTGCTGTCGCGCTACGTCGATGCGATCATGCTCCGTACCGGTGACGTGAACCGGATCCGTGAGCTGGCCCGGCACGCGACGGTGCCGGTGATCAATGGGCTGACGGATATCTCGCATCCCTGCCAGTTGATGGCTGATGTGCTGACCTTCGAGGAGCATCGCGGGCCGATCGCGGGGCAGGTCGTCGCCTGGATCGGCGACGGCAACAATGTGGCGCAGAGCTTCATTCAGGCGGCCGCGCGCTTCGGCTTCATCCTGCGTTTGGCGACGCCCGCTGCCCTGCGCCCGCCGCAGGCGTTGATTGACTGGGCGCGCGCCGAAGGCGCGACGATCGAGCTGACCGAAGACCCCGTCACGGCGGTGCGGGGCGCCCGCTGTGTCGTGACCGATGCCTGGGTCTCGATGAACGACGAAGGCACCGGCGGCGAGGGACCGAGCCGGCACAACCTGCTGGCCCCCTATCAAGTGACGTCGGCGCTGATGCGCCATGCCGCGCCAGATGCGATCTTCCAGCATTGTCTGCCGGCGCATCGCGGCGAGGAGGTCGCCGCCGAGGTGATCGACGGCCCGCAAAGCGTCGTCTTCGACGAGGCGGAGAACCGGCTGCACGCGCAGAAGGGCGTGCTGCTCTGGGCGCTCGGCGCGGGTTGAGCGGCACCGGGCCGTACCCGGGACCGCTTGGCCTTTCGCCCCTTCCACCCCACTCTATCTTAATCCGAGCGTCGATCCGCGGCATGGTCAGCCCGGACCCGGCGCCAGGGATGCAGCACGAGGACCTGTCTTGACCGATCAGACCCAGCCCTCGGCGACCCCGGATTTCCTGCAACGTGAACGCCCGCCGGTGCCCGATATCGTGGTACCGCGCGGTGTTCAGCCCTTCCATCTGGGGGAAAAGCCCGTGCGCGGCCGGCTGATCCGGCTCGGCCCGCTCACCGATGCGCTGCTCACGCGGCATACGCTGCATCCGGCGGTGACGCGGCTGCTCGGCGAAGCGCTGGCGTTGACCGCGGGCCTTGCTGCGGTGCTGAAATACCAGGGCAGCTTTTCGCTGCAGGCCAAGGGCGACGGCGCGGTGCCGATGCTGCTGGCCGATTGTACCGAGGCTGGCGAACTGCGCGGCTATGCCCGCACCGATGCCCCGCAACTCGGCCGGCTGCTGCGGGCCGAGCCAGACCCCTTGGCCGGGCCGTTGCTGGGGCGCGGCTATCTCGCCTTCACCTGCGACCAGGGCCCGGAGATGGACCGCTACCAGGGGATCGTGGCGATCGAGGGCATGACGCTGATCGACATGACCGCGCATTACTTCGCCACCTCCGAGCAACTGCGGACCTTCGTCCGCCTCGCTTGTGCGCAAGGCCCGCTTGGCTGGCGGGCCAGCGCCTTCATCATGGAGAGGGTTGCGGGCGAGGGCGGCATTGCGCCGGAGCTGGACGCCGAGGCGCAGGAGGAGGCGTGGCGCACCGCAGTCATCCTTGCCGGTACCCTGACCGAGGCAGAGATGCTGGACGACACCTTGACCTCGGCCGAGCTGCTGCACCGGCTGTTCCATGCCGAGGGGCTGGTGCTCGACCGGGCGCGTGCGCTCTCGTACGGCTGCCGTTGCTCGCGTGCCAAGCTGGCCGGGGTGCTGCAGGGCTTCCCGGCAGATGACCTCGATCACATGGCCGAGGATGGCACGATCACTATGACCTGCGAGTTCTGCAATCTCGACTTCCGCTTCGCGCGTTCGGAGATGCAGAGCAGTGCGGGCCGTGCCTGAGCCGATGCCGCGTCGCCGCGCCCTGCTGCTGCTGCCGCTGCTGGCCGCCTGCGCCGGAGAGGAAGCAGCGAGCCCGATCGCCGTCTTGCCGCCTGGGCCGATCGAGTACAAGCACCTCACGCCGCTGCCGTTCAAGGTCGCGGTGGTCGAGGTGACGCCAACCGTGCCGGTGGCCGCCCCGGATGATATCGGCGCCCGACTTCGCCCGACCCCGCTCGACGCCATGCGGACCATGGCGCGGGATAGGCTGGTCGCCGCCGGGGTCACCGGCCAAGCGAGCTTCACCATCGGCCAGGCTGCGATGGTGCAGACCGCCGGTACGTTGCATTGCCTGCTTGGCTGCCGGCTCGATATCTTCGATGCCGAGGGCCAGCCACGTGGCCATGTCGAAGCCGCAGCCCGGCGTAGCCGCAGCGGCGCGCAGGCCGACCGTCCCGAGACCGCCGCGCTGCTGCTGCGCGAGACGATGGACGACCTGAATGTCGAGTTCGAGTTCCAGATCCGCCGCGTCCTGAAGGACTGGCTGGTGCAGGCCAACCCCGACGGAGGGGCGGCGCCGGGGCTGGTCGAGAAGGAAGAGCTGCCGCGCAGCTGAAGGAGAACAACCATGCCGATCGTGTTCAGCAACCCGCCGGGCGTCCACGACGCCCCGAGCTACCGCCACGCCGCCCTGCTTACCGACGTGAAGCGACGCCTTGTCATCTCCGGGCAGGTGGGCACCCGGCCGGATGGTGCGGTGGTGGAGGAGCCCAAGGCGCAGATCGCCCAGGCGGTCGCCAATCTCGGCGCCATCCTGGCGGCGCATGGGATGGGTCCGCAGAACATCGTCAAGATGACGGCCTTCCTGACCGACCCGGCGCTGATCCCGGTCTGGCGGGAAGTGCGGACCGGCTTCATGCAAGGCCATCTCTCGACCAGCACGCTGCTGGTTGTCGCTGCGCTGGCCGATCCGAAGTTCAAGTTCGAGGTCGAAGCCGAGGCGGCGGAATAGCCGCAGCGCCAGTAGCAAAAGCAGGCTGGGTCCCTGCTGGATCACGGCGTGATCCAGCAGACCGGCTATAACCTGCTTTAGCCCTTATGTTTTATAATATGTTTTCTAGAGCATGCTGCGTTCACATACGTTCACGCAGCCCGCTCCAGCCTTTGTTGGATCGCGCGATTCAGCGCCTTCGGCGATTCCGCCTCAACGCATCGCGCTCTAGCCTTCCATGGCGGCGCGCGGACCTGCGATCATCGCCAGGAATTCGCGCCGGGTGGATGGGTCGTCGCGGAAGGCGCCCAGCATCCGGCTGGTAACCATGGACACGCCCGGCTTGTGGATGCCGCGCGTCGTCATGCACTGGTGCGCCGCCTCGATCACAACAGCGACGCCCTTCGGCTTCAGCACATCATTGATACAGTTTGCCACCTGCGCAGTGAGCTTCTCCTGAATCTGCAGCCGCTTGGCGTAGACTTCCAGCACGCGGGCGAGCTTGCTGATGCCAACCACGCGCCCGGCCGGCAGATAGGCGATATGGGCGCGGCCGATAATCGGCACGACATGATGCTCGCAATGGCTTTCCAGCCGGATGTCGCGCAGCACCACCATCTCGTCATAGCCGTCCGTTTCCTCGAAGGAGCGGGCGAGCAATTCGACCGGGTCGGTGTCGTAGCCGGCGAAGAACTCCTCATAGGCACGGACGACTCGGGACGGGGTGTCGATCAGCCCCTCGCGGTTGGGATTGTCGCCAGCCCAGCGTAGCAGAGTGCGCATGGCGGCCTCGGCCTCAGCCCGGCTCGGCCGCGGCTCCGGCGAGGCGATGGAGAGGTCTGCGCTGGGGGCGGGGGAGATTTTGTTCACGGGGGCATCCCATCCTTGGCGGGACGCGCTGGGGGTGTCCCCTGATGCGCGACCGGATCGGCCCGGCAGCCCCTACTTGGGAGGGCGGCGGCAGCCCGCAAGAGGCAGCGGCTGGAGGGGGAGCTACCTGACCAGCGTATTGGCGATGGTGTATTCAGCCTCGGTCTTCGCGCGGACCTCGTCGAGCGTGACCTCGGGGGCTAGCTCCAGCAGGGTAACGCGCGTCTCGCCCCGGCGGGCGATCTCGAACACCGCGAGTTCGGTGATGACCATATCCACCACCCGCGCGCCGGTCAGCGGCAGGTTGCACTGCTGCAGCAGCTTTGGCTTGCCGCCGGCGGTGTGTTCCATCAGCACCACCACCTTCTTCACGCCGGCGACGAGGTCCATCGCTCCGCCCATACCCTTCACCATCTTGCCGGGGATCATCCAATTGGCGAGATCGCCATTGGCCGCCACCTGCAGGGCACCCAGGATCGAAAGATCAATATGCCCGCCGCGGATCATCGCGAAGCTGTCGGCCGAGCTGAAATAGGCGCTGGTCGGCAGGGCAGTGATGGTCTGCTTGCCGGCATTGATGAGGTCGGCATCTTCCTCGCCTTCAAGGGGAAAGGGGCCGAGGCCGAGCATGCCGTTCTCGCTCTGCAACTGCACGTTGATCCCGGCGGGAACGTGGTTGGCGACCAGGGTTGGGATACCGATGCCAAGATTGACGTAGAAGCCATCTTGCAGCTCGTGGGCCGCGCGCGCGGCCATCTGATCACGGGTCCAGGCCATAGCTCAAACCTCCTTGCCGGCCGCCGCGGCCGCCACGCGCTTGCGGACCGTGCGCTGTTCAATCCGCTTTTCAAAAGCCGGCCCGGTCTGGATCATGCGCTTGATGAAGATGCCGGGGGTATGGATGTGGTCGCCATCGATCTCACCCGGGCGGACCAGATGCTCGACCTGCGCGACTGTCAGCTTCGCCGCGGTCGCCATCATCGGATTGAAGTTCCGCGCGGTTTTTCGATAGACGAGGTTGCCTTCGGTATCGCCCATCCAGGCGTGGATGATGGCAAGATCGGCGACGATGCCGCGCTCCATCACGAAGGTCTCGCCGTCGAACTCAGCGGTGGGCTTCCCCTTGGCCACCTCGGTCCCGACGCCGGTCTTGGTGTAGAAGGCGGGGATGCCAGCGCCGCCGGCGCGGATGCGCTCAGCCAACGTGCCTTGCGGGTTGAACTCGATCTCCAGCTCACCGGCGAGGAATTGCTCGGCGAAGGTCTTGTTCTCCCCGACATAGCTGCTGATCATCTTGCGCACCTGGCGCGTCTGCAGCAGCAGGCCGAGCCCGGCGTCGTCGATGCCGGCATTGTTCGAGACGATGGTGAGGTCCTTCACGCCGGAATCCCGGATCGCTTCGATCAGCAGCGACGGAATACCGCTTAGCCCGAAGCCGCCGGACATGATCATCATGCCATCGCGCAGCGCACCGGCGAGCGCTGCCTTAGCATCCGGATAGACCTTCCCCATACGTCCCTGTCCTCGATCCTGCGTCGCCATCGAAGGGTGCACGCGAGCCCTGCGGCCCCTTGCGGCAGTGATGCCCGAAGGCTATACGCCGGCCTCCCACGGGGGGCCATAGCTCAGTTGGGAGAGCGCTTGAATGGCATTCAAGAGGTCGGCGGTTCGATTCCGCCTGGCTCCACCAGGGAACCCACCGGTCGCCGCGTGAGCGGGTCCGGTTTTTTATTGCCTGCTTATTCGTCCAGCCAAGTCGGTAGCGGCCGCGCCTCCGGCGGGGCCAGGAAATCGCGCCAGTTCCCGGCATCAATCACCGGGGCCGGCAGCAGGATCTCCCGCGGCACCGGCGCGCCGGCCAGATGCCGTAGCGCCGCCATGGCGGCCAGTGCCCCCATGCGGAATCCGTCGAAGCCCATGCTGGCCAGCAGCCGCCCTTCACCGATCGCGCGCAGCGCGTCCGCAGTGCCGTTATTGCCGACGACCAACGCGTGGCGCCCCGCCGCTGCCAGGGCCTCCAGCGCGCCCAGCGCCATCAGGTCATTGCCGCAGATCGCGCCGGCGATCCGGGGATGGTGGGTCAACAGCCCGGCCATGGCCGCCGCGCCTGGTTCGCGTAGATAGCGCCCGGGGGCGCTGTCCAGTAGCCGGATGCCGGGGGCGGCGGCGATCGCCGCGCGGAAGCCGCGGCCGCGGTCACGGCTGGTTGGTGCGCTGTCCGGACCCTCGATCAATACCACCTCGCCCTGCCCGCCAAGCGCCGCGATCATCACCTCGGCGATGCGCTGTCCCATGGCCACGTCATCGGCACCGATGAAGCTCACGAAGGGGCCGGGCATGCGGTTGACGAAGCCGATCAGCGGCAGCCCCGCTGCCGCCGCCGTGGCGACCGGGCCCGCCAGCGCCACATCGTCGGCCGGGGCGAAGAGGATGGCTGAGGGCCGTTCGGCGACGATAGTGGCAAGCAGCGCCGCCTGTTCGACAGCATCGTCGGGACGTGCCGGAAAATGCCGGGTCAGCGTGGCGCCGGCTGCCGCTGCGGCGCGCTCGGCGCCCAGCAGAAACGCCTGGTAGTTCGGATTGACGCCGTTCTTGGTGAAAGCGGCGATGCGGATGGCCATGCGGTTCCCGCCTGCGGTGGGCCGCTTAGAGCATGCTGTGTTCACATGCGTTCACGTCGCCCGTTCTAGCATTTGTTGGATCGCGCGATCCAGCGCCTTCGGCGATTCCGCCTCAACGCATCGCGCTCTAGGTCACACTCACCACGCGATAGGCGTATTCCTTGCCGTCCCGTTCGCGCAGCGTGACGTATTCGCCAGGGCGGAAGGGGCCGGCGCCCCGGATCGGCGACTGCAAAGGGGCGCTTTCGGGGTCGGCGACATCTTCAGGTGTGCGGTGGATACTAATCCACCAGCCCGTATCCGGATCGAATTGCACATCGCCCGGGCGGCGATCCCCGGCCCAGACTCGCTCGGCCGGCCAGACGGCGGGATCGGCCTGCCAAGCCTCCGGGTCCAGCTCGCCCGTCGGGGTTAGCGCCACATTCAGCATGTAGCGGTGCTCGGTACTGCCTTGGGAAAACCCTGGCCCGCCGGCCAGCACAAGCTCGATTTGAGGCATAATTCCACCTTACCAGCCCCGTGCCGGGACTGGAAATGACGAAGCTGTGGCTCAGATGGCCACTCGCGCACCCAGTTCGACGACGCGGTCCGACGGGATGCGGAAGAACTCTGTCGCCGGTACCGCGTTGCGTGACATGATCGTGAAAAGCCATTGCCGCCAGCGTGACATCTTCGGCACGACAGCGGCAACCAGCGTTTCCCGTCCCAGGAAGTAGCTGGCCTGCATAGCGTCGAACTCGATCCCTCGTTCACGCAGCACGGCGAGGTCGCGCGGGATATTCGGGCTCTCCTGGAAGCCATAGCGCAGGATAACGCGGTGGATCTGTGGTGCCAGTTCCTGCACCTCCATGCGCCGATCCTCAGCGACCGTGGGGATATCCTCGTTCAGCACAGTGACGAACAGAACCCGCTCGTGCAGGACCTTGTTATGCTTGAGGTTGTGCAGCAGCGCGTGTGGCACATAGTCGGCCTGGCCGGTCATGAAGACGGCGATGCCGGGGACGCGGATGGTGCGACTTTGCGGCAGGCGGGCGAGGAAACTCTTCAGCGGGAGGCTATCCTGACGGAAGCGGCTGAACATCAGCTCGCGGCCCTGCTTCCAGGTATTCATTACGCCGAACAGCAGCAGGCCGAGCACGATCGGCACCCAGCCGCCTTCCGGAACCTTCAGCAGATTGGCCGAAAAGAAGACGAAATCGAGCAGCAGCAGCGGCAGGAAGGCGAGTGCGACCAGCGGCCAGCTCCAGCCGAACTGACGGTGGAACACGACGATGGCCAGCAGCGTGGTGCAAATGAAGGTTCCGGTCACCGCGATGCCATAGGCCGAGGCGAGCGCTTCGGAGTTCTTGAACGCCAGGACCAGCGCAATCACACCGATCGCCAGCAATAGGTTCACCTGTGGCAGGTAGATTTGCCCCTCGGCATGCCCACTGGTGTGGCGGACCACGAGCCGCGGCAGGAAGCCGAGCTGGACGCATTGCCTGGCCACTGAATAGGCACCCGAAATGAGTGCTTGGCTGGCGATGACGGTCGCCGCGGTGGCGAGGATGACCAGCGGCAGGCGCAGCGCCTCCGGCGCCAGGAGGTAGAAGGGGTTCTCGATTGCCGCAGGATCGCCGAGAATCAGGGCGCCCTGGCCGAAATAGTTCAAAGCGAGCGCCGGCAGTACGAAGGCTGTCCACATGATCTCGATCGGCCAGCGGCCGAAATGGCCCATATCCGCATAGAGTGCCTCCGCCCCCGTCACCGCCAGCACGACCGAGCCGAAAGCGATGAAGGCGGCGTGCTTATATTGCAGGCAGAAGCCGATGGCGTGGGTGGGCAGCAGCGCCGAAAGCACTTCCGGATATTGCACGATATGCCAGAGCCCAAAGGCGCCAATCACCAGGAACCAGAGCGCCATGACCGGGCCGAAGATAGCGCCGACGGTTTCCGTGCCGCGGTACTGCATCATGAACAGCAGCAGGATAGCAGCCAGGGAGACCGGAATGACCGCGGCATCGAACACCGGGGAGATCACCTTCAGCCCCTCGACCGCCGAGAGGACGGAGATCGCCGGCGTAATGATACCGTCGCCAAAGAAGAGGCAGGCGCCGGCGATGCCGATCAGCGCCACCAGCCAACGCGCCCGCGGGGCGGTGACGCCACGCTGGGCCAGCGCCATGAGGGCGAGGATGCCGCCTTCCCCCTTATTGTCCGCGCGCATGATCAGCAGCACATACTTCAGCGTAACGACAATGATCAGCGCCCAGAAGACCAGAGACAGGACGCCGAGTATCTCCCAGCGTTCCAGCCCCCCATCGGAGAAATGCACAAGCGCCGCCTTGAAGGCATAGAGCGGGCTGGTGCCGATATCGCCATAGACGATGCCGAGCACGCCAAGCAGGGCAGCCGCGGAGCCTGTGCGGCTGTGGGGATGCGGATCAGAGGTGGCGCTCACGAGAAGCTCCCGGGGGGACCCGGCCGCGCGAAAGGCGCCGGCGGAGGGGGGACCCTTACGGTCGCGAGGCATAGTCCTGCCCCATTTCCCACGCAAGGCCAGAGGTGGGCTGTGTTCGATCTGCTGACGAGGTCCATTTAATGGCCGCGTAAGATCTGCGACAGGAACAGCTTCAGCCGATCGGTTTGCGGATTCTCGAAAAGCTGGGTCGGGGCGCCAGTCTCGACGATCTCCCCCTGGTCCATGAACACCACCCGGTCGGCCACGGTGCGCGCAAAGCCCATCTCATGCGTGACGCAGATCATGGTCATCCCCGTCTCGGCCAAGCCGATCATGGTATCGAGCACTTCCTTGATCATCTCGGGGTCGAGGGCCGAGGTCGGCTCGTCGAACAGCATGATCTTTGGCTTCATGCACAGCGCACGGGCGATCGCCACGCGCTGCTGCTGCCCGCCGGAAAGCTGTCCCGGATACTTCTTCGCCTGTTCCGGGATGCGCACCCGGGTCAGGTATTCCATGGCCAGCGCCTCGGCCTCCTGCTTCGGCATGTTGCGGACCCAGATCGGCGCCAGCGTGCAATTCTCGAGGATCGTCAGGTGGGGAAACAGGTTGAAACTCTGGAAGACCATGCCGACCTCGCGACGGATCTCGTCGAGCGCGCGGATATCGTCGCTCAGTTCGGTACCGTTGACGATGATGCGGCCTTCCTGATGTATCTCCAGCCGGTTGATGCAGCGGATCAGCGTGGACTTGCCGCTGCCGGAGGGGCCGCAGACCACCACCCTTTCCCCGGTCGCAACGTTGAGGCAGACGTCGCGCAGCACATGCAGGCTGCCGAACCACTTGTTCACCTTGTCCAGCAGGATGGCGGGCGGCGCATCGACGCGGACGGCGGAGGCGAGGTATTCAGTCGTTGCGCTCATGGCTACGCTCCCTAGCTACGCCGGTGGCGGTTCAACTCCGCCTCCAGCCGCTGGCTATACATCGACATCGCGAAGCAGAAGACGAAGTAGATCGCGCCGACCGTAAGATAGACCTCGATTCCGAAACCCTGCCAGGCCGGCTCGATGATCGCGGTCTTGCCGGCGGTCAGCAGGTCGAAGATGCCGATGATCAGCACCAACGAGGTGTCCTTGAAGAAGCCGATGAAGGTGTTCACCAGCGGCGGGATCACCAGCCGCAGCGCCTGCGGCAGGATGATGAAGCCGGTCTTCTGCCAGTAGGAGAGCCCCAGCGCCTCGGCCGCCTCATACTGCCCGCGCGGCAGCGCCTGCAGCCCGCCGCGTACCACCTCCGCCAGGTAAGCGCCGGCGAACAGGATGATGGCGATCTGCGCCCGCAGCAGCTTGTCGATGTTCATCCCCTCCGGCAGGAAAAGCGGGAACATCACGCTGGCCATGAACAGCAGGCTGATCAGCGGAACGCCGCGGATCAGTTCGACATACAGCACGCAGAGCGCCTTGATCGCCGGCAGCTTCGAACGCCGCCCCAGCGCGACCAGGATCGCCAGCGGGAAGGCGAAGGCCAGCCCGAAGGTTGCCAGGATCAGGGTGATGACAAGCCCGCCCCAGCGTTCCTGCGGCACGTAAGGCAGGCCGAGCACGCCGCCCCACATCAGCACGCCGATCACCCCCAGCGTTGCGATCCAGACCAGCGCCAGTTCCTTGCGCCAGAACCGCCGCATGGCGGAGACGATATAGAGCGCGACGAACAACACGATGCAGAGCGCTGGCCGCCAATGCTGCTCGTACGGATAGGTGCCGAACAGGATGAAGCGATGTTTTTCGGTGATCACCGCCCAGCAGGCGCCGATGCCCTTAAGGTCGCGGCACACCTGGGTCTGGTTGTTCGGCACCGACCAGATCGCATTGGCAAAGGCCCAGTCGAAGAAGCCCAGCGCCCAGCGGACGATCAGATAGCCAATCACCAGGGTCAGCGCCCCGTTCATCCAGGAGGAGAACAGGTTGGCCCGCATCCAGCCCAGCGCGCCGATCTGGCTGAGCGGCGGTGTCCGTGGCGCCGCCGGCGCGGTTCCATCCAGCGTCATGCCGCTCATGCCTCAGCGCTCCACCAGCGCGATGCGCCCATTGTACCAGTTCATGAACAGCGAGATGGACAGGCTGATCGTCAGATAGACCAGCATGATGATGGCGATGCCCTCAATCGCCTGGCCGGTCTGGTTCAGCGTGGTATTGGCGATGGAGACGATGTCCTGGTAGCCGATCGCCACCGCCAGGGAGCTGTTCTTGGTAATGTTCAGGTACTGGCTGGTCATCGGCGGGATGATCACCCGCAGCGCCTGCGGCAGCACGATCTGCCGCAGCACCTGGCCGCGATGCAGGCCCAGCGCCTGCGCCGCTTCCCACTGCCCGTGCGGCACCGCCTGGATCCCCGCGCGCACAATCTCTGCGACGAAGCCCGCGGTGTACGTCACCAGCCCGATCAGCAGCGCGAAATACTCGGGCGAGATATTGAGCCCGCCCTGGAAGTTGAAGCCGCGCAGCTTCGGGATATCCGGCGTGAAGGGGGCGCCCATCACCGCCCAGATGCCGATCGGCGCCGCCAGCATGGCCAGCAGCGCGAAGGGCCAGGCGGGCCGTTTGCGGCCGTCCAGCAGGCGCTTGGCGGTCGCCTGCCGGGCATAAAGCCAAGTGGCGATGGCGCCCAGAACGAAGGCAAGCAACGCAAAGGAATGCGCATCGGTCCATTCGAACCATGGCAGCTTCAGGCCACGGTTCGACAGGAATACCCCCTCCGCCGGGTTCATCGCTTGCCGCGGACCGGGCAGGCCCTGCAGCAAGGCGTACCAGAACAGCAGCTGCAACAGCAGCGGCAGATCGCGAATCACCTCGACGTAGACGGCCGCTAGCTTGGCGAGCAGCCAGTTGCGCGACAGCCGGGCGATGCCAATCAACGTGCCCAGGATGGTCGCTAGCACGATCCCGACCACCGCGACCTTCAGCGTGTTCAGGAAGCCCACGAGCAAAGCGCGGAAGTAGGTATCAGTCGGGTTGTAATCGACTAAGTGCTCGGCGATCGGAAGCCCCGCCTCCCGCCGCAAAAATTCAAAGCCGGTGGCTATTCTCCGGACTGCGAGATTGTGCGCGGTATTCGACCATAGCCACCAGAACAGACTGCCAACGATACCGACGACAACCACCTGCCAGACGATGCCGCGCACCCGTTCATCCGACCAGGATAGCCGGATGGGCCGCTTCGGCGGCAAGCGAAGCTGACGCGGGTCGGTCACGCTCTCGGGCATCGGCACGGCTTTCCTGATGGCCGGGGGCGGCACGGCGCGGCGGGGGCCGCGCCCTGCCTTGGCTGGCTCAGCGGAACGGCGGGGCGTATTGCAGGCCACCCTTGTTCCACTGCGCGTTCGGGCCGCGCTGAATGCCGATCGGCTCCAGGTGGCGCTTGAACACCTCACCGTAATTGCCGACCGCCTTCAGCACGGTCACGCCCCAATTGTCGGCCAGCCCAAGCATTGGGCCGAGGCCGCCGGTCTTGCCGACGATCCGCTGCACCTCTGGCCGCGGATCGGTCATCATGCTGTCCACATTGGCCTGGGTGATGCCAAATTCCTCGGCTGCGAGCAGCAGGTAGTGTGTCCAGCGGACAATATCAGCGAAGCGCGCATCGCCCTGCCGCACCCCGAGCGCCAGCGGCTCCTTGCTGATCACATCAGGCAGAATCAGGTAATCGGTGGGCTTGGTCTGTGCCGCCCGCGTCGCGGCCAGGCCGGAGATATCGGTGGTATAGGCATCGCACCGGCCGGCCACGAAGGCGGCCACGATCTCCTCCAACCGCTCGATCACCACGGGCGTGAACTTCACGGCCGCGCTGCGGCTCCAGTCCGCCAGGTTCTGCTCCGTCGTCGTGCCGGGGGCGACGCAGATCGTCGCGCCGTCCAGCTCCTTCGCCGCCTTCACCCCAAGGCTTGTCTTCACCATGAAGCCCTGGCCGTCGAAGAAGTTGATCGCCGGGAAATCTAGGCCGAGCGAGGTATCGCGCGAGAGGGTCCAGGTGGTGTTGCGGCTCAGCACATCCACCTCGCCGGATTGCAGCGCGGTGAAGCGAACCTGGGCGGTGGTGGAGACCAGCTTGACCTTGTTGGCATCGCCGAAAATTGCCGCCGCCAGGGCGCGGCAATACTCGACATCGAAGCCGCGCCAGACGCCCTGGCTGTCCGGCTGGGCGAAGCCGGCCAGGCCGGTGTTCACGCCGCAGGCCAGTGTGCCGCGCGCTTTCACCGCGTCCAGCGTATTGGCCGGGCCGCCGCTCGGGGCAGCGGGCGCCTGGGCCAGCGCCGGGGCAGCAGTTCCTATGGCGAAGGCGGCGGCGAGGGTGCGCATTGCGGAAAGCCCGAAGGCCATGTTGTTTTGTCTCCTGTTAGCGCCGCCGCGCGGGCGGGCCGTCCCGGTTGATCGTTAATCGTCCCAGCAATTGCTACGCCAGGGCAGCTACCGGCCCCGCCGCCCCGCGGCGCGGGCCGGCAGGCCAACATCGGCACGGCGTAGGTGGGGTAGCCCGCGGCGGCCGGCAACCTTTTGCCTACCCTGCCATCACCTGCCCAGAACCTCCAACCATTCCGCTATCACCGCGGCCTCGCTGTATTCGGACGCCACCCGGGCCAGCCCGGCCGCCCGCAGCCCGGCGGCCAGCGTCGGCTCGGCCAGCAGTTGCCCTGCCGCCCGGGCCACGGCGCCGGGGTCGTCCACCTCCACCAGCAACCCGTCGATGCCATCCCGCACCAGCGCCGATGGGCCCAACGATTTCGCGGTGATGATCGGCAAGCCGTAGGCCCAGGCCTGGATCACCACATTGCCCAGTGGCTCGACCCGGGAGGGGAACAGGCAGATATCGGCAGCGCGATAGAGCGCCCCGGCATCCTCCCGCCAGCCGAGGAAGCGCACCCGGTCGGCGACGCCAAGTTCGGCCGCCAGCCGCTTCAGCGCCGCCTCCTCCTCGCCCGAGCCGGCCAGCCAGAGATAAACCCCGGGAAGCTGCGCCAACGCGCGCAGCGTCACGTCATGCGCCTTATCGCTGTGCAGCCGGCCCATGGAAAGGGCCAGCGGCACGCCCGGGGGCGTATCGAAACTGGTCCGTGGGAGGGCCGGCAGCCGGTCGATCGCGGCGAAGTTGCGGATATAGCGCACCCGTTCGGCCGGCCAGCCGCGGCTGATGATGGAACGGCAGATATCCTCGGTATTGCCGACCAGCAGGTCGCAGCCCCGATAGAAGCGCAGATTGTAATAGCCGCCATGCCGGCCGATCCGCCGCCAAGGGCCAGGTGGCATATGTTGCGCCGCGCGGCTCATCCAGCCGAGCAGCACCCGTGCGCCCACCACCTCGGCATAGCGCCGGACCCTTGGCCGGGTCAGCGGATCGAAGCGAGCGAAACGAAACACCCGGTAGGGGATGCCGAGCGCGGCCAGCGCCGCTTCGCGCGCCGGATGCGGGCGCAGCGCCACTGTCTGGGCCACCCCGGCGCGCTGAAGTGCTGCGGTCAGCGAGAGGAAATAGGTCTCCGCCCCGCCATCGATGGCTGATCCCATGAGGTGCAGCAGCATCAGCGCCCCGCTTCCGCGAGCACCGCGGCGATATCGCCATCGGCCGGCAGGCCGAGCAGGTGATGGCTGTGCCAGAGCGCATAGAACAGCAGGCTCCAGGCCGGCTGGGCGTCCTCCTCCACCCGTGCGAAGACGGCGCCGACCTGCTCGGGCGTGAAGACCCGGGCGATGCCGGGCTGGCAGGCGACCAGCCGGGCCAGATCGGCCTGGCGAGGCGCCATCCAGGCGCCCACCGGCACGCCGAAGCCGCGCTTCTTGGCATAGGGCTCAGCCGCGGGATTGGCCTTGGCCAGCCAGTCCCGCAGCAGCACCTTGCCGTGCCGGAAGCGGGCCCGCAGCCGGTCCGGCAGGCTGTCGGCGAAGGCGATCACCTCGCGGTCGAGGAAGGGCGTGCGGCCTTCGATGCCCACGGCCATCAGGCAGCGATCCAGCTTGATCAGCAGGTTGTTCGGTAGCCATTCGGCATTGTCGATGGCCAGCAGCGTCGCCAGCCGGCTGTGCCGCGCTGCCGTCTCCCGCGCCTCGACGGCCAGGATGCCGGCATCCCAGCCGGCCAGCCTCGGCGCGCCGGGGATGCGGTCAAAGACCCCACGGCGGGATTTTCGGCGGCGCAGGAAAGCCGGCAACCGGGCACGGCGATAGCGGGCATAGCCGGCGAACTGCTCGTCCGCCCCCTCGCCGCAGAGTGCGACCTTGGCCCCGGCGGCGCGGGTCGCCACCGCCAGCATATAGGTGGGCAGCACGGCGGGGTCGGTGCAGGGGTCGTCGATCGCCGCGGCGATGCGCGGGGCGAAGCGCCAGAAATCCGCCGCCGCCATCTCCACCCGCTCACAGGCAACGCCCGAGGCAGCGGCGATCCGCAGGGCCCGGTGGCTCTCATCCACCCGCGCGGCGCCTTCATAGCCGATGGTCAGCGCCTGCACGGGCGTCGCCGAGACCTGCCGCGCCAGGGTCAGCAAAACAGCGGAATCGATGCCGCCCGAGAAATAGAGCCGCCAGGGCGTATCCATCCGCAGGTGGACGGCCAGGCTATCGCCCATCACCCGTTCGAAGCGGCGCAGCGCCTCGGCTTCGCTCATCGCCCGCGGGGCCCGGCCGGTGCCGGCGGGCAGGGCCGGGCGGTGCTGCCGGGTGGCGATGCCGCCGCCGGCGAGCGTCAGGGTCTCCCCCGGCAGTACGCGGTGGATGCCCGAGAAGATCGTCGCCGTCCCCGTAATGTATTTCAGCTGCAACAGCTCGTTGCGTTTGGCCGGGTCCTCCGCCGCTGGCACCAGCCCGGCCTCGATCAGCGCTTCCGCTTCGGAGGCGAAGGCGAAGCAGGTTGCGGTCTCCGCATAGTAAAGCGGTTTGATGCCGAAGGGATCGCGCGCCAGGAACAGCCGGCCGGTGACGGGATCGTGCAGCGCGATGGCGTACATGCCGCGCAGATCGCGGCAGAAATCGGCGCCATCGCGCTCATAGAGCGGCAGGATCGGCTCGCAGTCGGAGGTGGTACGGAACGGCCAGTCCGGCAGCGCGGCGCGCAGCTCCGGCGCGTTGTAGATTTCGCCATTGGCGATCGCGGCGACGCCGGCGGCATTGCACAGCGGCTGGTCGCCGGTGACGAGATCGACGATGGCCAGCCGGGTATGGACCAGCCCGATATCGTCACGGCGCAGCATGCCGCTGCCATCCGGGCCGCGATGCCCGAGCGCGACGCGCAGGCGCTCCAGCACCGCCGGATCGACCGGGGCGCCGTTTTTCATCATGACGCCGGCGAGGCCGCACATGGCCACGGGGGTGGCCCGCGCCCCGGCCGGTGTCAACCCGAAGCCAGCCGTGCTACCGAACCCAAATCGTGGATATCCTTTTCGTCACCGCCACCCGGATCGGCGATGCCGTGCTCTCGACCGGGTTGCTCGACCATCTGCTCCGCAGCCACCCGGCGGCGCGCTTCACTATCGCCTGCGGGCCGGTGGCAGAGGGCGTTTTCGCCCGGATGCCCCGGCGGGAGCAGACCATCCTGCTGCAACGCCAGCCCGGCCGCTGGCATTGGTTCGACCTCTGGCGCGCGGTCGCCGGCCGCCGCTGGGGGCTGGTGGTGGATTGCCGCGCCTCGGCTATTGCCTACCTTCTCCGAACCCGCCGGCGGGTTGTCGTGCCGGGTGGGCGGCGGCCAGAACATCGGGTGCTGCTGCTGGGGCGGGCCATGGGCCTTGCCCCGCCGCCGCTGCCCGTCGCCTGGATGGCGCCCGAGGATCACGCCCGGGCGGCAGTCCTCCTGCCCACGGCGGGGCCCGTCCTGGCGATCGGCCCGACCGCCAATTGGCCGAAGAAGGTCTGGCCGGCCGACCGCTTCGTCGCCCTGGTGCGGGCGCTGACCGGGCCGGGGGGTACGCTGGCCGGGGCGCGGGTCGCAGTGCTTGGCGGCCCGGGCCCCGAGGAGCGGGCGATGGCCGCGCCGGTGCTGGCCGCGCTCGGACCGGCGGCGATCGACCTGATCGGGGGGCTCGCTTTGCCGGAAGTGGCGGCGGTGATCGCCCGCAGTGCGCTGTTCATCGGCAATGATAGTGGGCTGATGCATCTGGCGGCGGCGACGGGGACGCCGACACTTGGCCTATTCGGCCCTTCCTCAGTCGAGCAATACGGGCCGGCCGGCCGGCGGGCAGCGGCAGCCGCGGCGCCTGCCTCCCCGGCGCTCGAGTCCATGCCCGGCCTGACGCTGGCCACCGCCCTCGGCGCGGCGGATGCCTTGCTCGCCGCCCCCCCTGTCGAGACCTGGCGGCCGGTCCGTCCCTTCGCGGAGGCAGCATGAGCACGCCCGCCATTTCTGCTCTGGTCGTCGCGCGCAACGAGGAAGCGCGCCTGGCAGCCTGCCTTGCCAGCCTCCGCGCTGCCGATGAACTGGTTGTCGTGCTGGATCGCAGCACCGACCGCAGCGCCGAGATCGCCCGCGCCCATGGTGCGCGGGTGATCGAGGGTGCCTGGGCGCTGGAGGGCGAGCGACGGAACGCCGGCATTGCCGCCTGCACCGGGCCCTGGGTCCTGGAGATCGACGCCGATGAGCAGGTGCCTGATGCGCTGTGGCCGCTGATGCGCCGGACGATCGCGGCCACGCCGCACAGCCTGCACCCGGTGCGCATCGACAACTATGTGGGTGAGCAGTTGGTGCTGTATGGCTGGGGCGGCAGCTTCGGCACCACGACCAAGAACATCCTGTTCCGCAAGGGCGCGAAGGCCTGGCGGGCGCAGCGCGTACATCCGGGCGTCGACTGGACCGGCACGACCGGCGCGGTGATCGACGAGGTTGGGATCCGCCACGAGGTCGATCGCGACATCTCCGACATGCTGCGCCGGCTGGACAGCTACTCCTCGGCCAAGGCGGCCGATCTGCTGGAGGCGGGGGAGATCGGCTCGCTGCCCGACAATGTTCGGCGCTTCTTCTCCCGCTTCCTGAAATGCTACGTCTCCCGCCAGGGCTATAAGGGCGGCGGCTTTGGCTTCCTGGTCTCGCTCTGCGCGGGGCTCTTCCCCCTCCTCGCCCACCTCAAGGCGCGGCTGGAGCCGGAACGCTACCGGGCGAAGCCGCCGGATCCGGGCTGACCGTCACCGCGCCCTCGGCATCGACCGCGACGTGCAGCGGCCCCTGCCGCCCGGCGGCGAGTGCCGCGGCCAGCAGTTGATGCGACAGCGCCGAACGGTCCAGCAGACGGGGCGGATCGTCCTCGGCCAGGGTGAGGCGGAGTGCACCCGGCGCGACGACCAGCGCCGAGAGGAGCGGCCGCAGCGCGGCAACGACGGTGCTGGCGCGAACCGGCTCCGCCGCCGCCGGGCGCAGCAGATCGCAGACCGCGCGAAGCAGCAGTGCCAGCCGCTCCATCGCCGCGTCGATGCGCTCCAGCCGGCGCAGGGCGGCTGGGTCCTGGGCGTCGCGCCGCAGCAGATCGAGATTGCCGCTGATCGCCATCAGCAGATTATTGACGTCATGCTGCGCTGGTCGGCCGAGGCGGCCGAGGAGGGCGAGCCGTTCGGCATCGGTCACGGCGGCGCTGCCTCGGCGATGGCGCGGAACAGGCGGGCCGGCAGGCTGCCGCCGCTCACCTCCTCCATCGGCCGGCCATCATCGTTGCCGAGCCAGATGCCAATGACGCTGCCGCCGGTGAAGCCGATGAACCAGGCATCGCGGAAATCCTGTGTCGTGCCGGTCTTGCCGGCGACGAGGCGCCCGGGCAGCGCCGCAGCCCGGCCGGTGCCGCGGGTGACGACGGCCTCCAGCATCTGTCGCAGATCGGCGACATCGTCCTGCGCGGCGGCGCGCAATGGCAGGGTGCGCGGCACGTCCAGTCGCCGCGGCCCGGCATCGGCGCGTTCGATCGCATAGGGCATGATCCGCTGCCCGCCATTGGCGATCGCCCCATAGGCGGCGGTGAGTTCGAGCAGCGTCACCTCCCCGGTGCCTAGGGCGATCGAGGCATTGTTCGGCAGGTCGCCGGTCATCCCCAGCCGGCGCGCCAACGCGATCACTGGCCTTGGCCCGCCCGCGCGCTGCAGCACCCGCACCGCCGCGGTATTCACCGAATAGGCCAGCGCGTCCTCCAGCGTGATCTCGCCGCGCGGCTTCCAATGACCATTGCCTGGCGACCAGCCACCGAGGGTGAGCGGCCCATCGGCCACCATTTCGTCAAGCGTCGCGCCCTTCTCGATGGCGGCGAGGAAGACCAGCGGCTTGAAGGCGGAACCGGGCTGCCGGCGGGCATGCACGGCGCGGTTGAACTGGCTGTCGCGGTAGTCGCGCCCGCCCGCCATGGCGCGCACCGCGCCCGAGGCGGCATCGAGGATGACGACCGCGCCCTGGGTGACGCCAGCGCGCTGGCCTGGGCCGGCCAGCAGCGCTTCCAGCTTCGCCTCCACCACCGTTTGCAGCCGCGGCTCGAGTGTCGCCCGAAGAGTAAGGTCGGCATTGCCGGGAAACAGGCGTGGCAAATCGGCCAGGGCCCAGTCGGCGAACCAGCCGGCCTGCCCGACCGGGGCGGTGGGCAGGCGCATGCGGCCGAGCTCCACATCGCGTTCTGCCGGTGTGATGGCACCGGTCTCGACCATCGCATCCAGCACCTCGGCGGCACGGGCCACGGCGAGGTCGGGCGAGGCGCGCGGGTTGAAGCGGGAGGGCGCCTTGGGCAGGCCCGCCAGCAGCGCCGCCTGCCATACCGCGACCCGCCGCGCGGGCACGCCGAAGAACAGCCGCGCCGCAGCGTCCACGCCATAGGCGCCGGCGCCGAGGTAGACGCGGTTGAGATAGATCTCCAGCAGCTGGTCCTTGCTGAAGCGCCGCTCCAGCCAAAGCGCGAGGAGGGCTTCCTGTACCTTGCGGCGGATGTTGCGCTCTGGCGTCAGGAACAGGTTCTTGGCGAGCTGCTGGGTCAGGGTGGAGCCGCCCTGCACCACCTCCCCTGCCGTCAGGTTGGCATAGAGCGCGCGGATCAGCCCGAAGGGGTCGATACCGGGATGGCTGCGGAAGCGGCGATCCTCCACGGCCATCAGCGCGGCCGGGACATAGGCCGGCAGGTCCTTGAGCCGGACCGCCTCGCCGTACAGGTCACCTTGATGTGCGAGCGGCTTGCCGTCCTGCGCGAGCAGGGTGACGGCGGGGCGGCGGGTGGCGGCGGTGGCGATGTCTGGGCTGGGCAGGTCCCAGGTGAAATACAGGAGCGCCGCGGCACCGCCGACCAATGCAAAGACGAAAAGCTGGATCAGCCAGCCGAACAGGCCGCCGCGGCGACGCCGGGCGGGCAAGGGGCGGGGGGCGACGGTGGCGGCCATCCGCGGCGGCGGCGCTGGCTCCGGGGGAAGCGGGCGACGGCGGGCGCGGGCGTTGGAGGCCGGCGGCATGTGCGGTGAAGCATAGCGTGCGGCGAAGCCGCATTCCAATCTCTCATGATGGCGGCTGTTTGATGGGGGCGATGTATGGCGGACGATGCACAGGATCCGGATTCGCTGGCCGATATCGGGGGCTTGCAGCGGGACGGGCTGCTGCTGCTCTCCTACCTGGCGGAGACGCCCAACCGGCCCCTGATCTCGCCCGCGGTAGGCGGAGCGGAGGGGGTCGATCTGCAATGCTTCATCAAGGCGCCCGAGGCGATCGCCGACGATGCGGCGGCATTCGCCGCGCTGGTGCGCTCGGTCGATCTGTTGGGACGGGCGGCGGCGCCAGCCAACGCCGCATCGGTCCGGCTAACGCGGACCTTTCTCTTCGGACCAGGCCCGACGACCTCAGCGCAGGAAGTGCAGAGTGCGCGGCAGTTGCGACGCTGGACCACGGCCGTGCGGCTCGGCCTGTTGGTGGCGGCTGCCATCGCCATCGGCCTGCTGCTGAAGGTTGATCAGGGCCGCCGCATCGTCGGCCAGCTGAGTCAGGTGCGCGGCGATCTTGACCGTAGCTACAGCGAATTGGCCAAGCTCGACCGGGCGCAGGATTTCCAGGCCTGGCGCTACGAGGTGGGGCAGCCGCCGGATGCCGTTCCGAATGACAGCCGGGCTGACCGTGACCGGCCAGCGAGCGGGACCATGGAGCTCTGCTGGCCGCTGGATCAGCCGGCAGAGCGGCAATACCGACTGTTGCCCGCCAAGCCGCAGGCACAGGCGCTGTGCAGCCAACTTGTCCAACAGAAGCTGCGGGAGAGGCTGATCTATGCCCGTATTCAGCTGTGGAACTGCGACATGGTGCGGCTCAACCCCGTGCACTGGCCCGGCCTGATGCGGGCTGCGCCGGGGCTGGATAGTTGCGGAGCGACACCGCCGGGCCTCCATGCCGAGCATTGGAAGCGGACCGAGCTGCGTACCGCCGAGGTCGCACAGGGCATCTCGGGCTACCTGCTGCCGTTGCTGCTGGGTGGCATCGGCGGCGGGGTCTATGTGGTGCGGCGGCAGGATGAGGCGTTGCGCTCGGCAACGCTGGCCGCCAATGACGGCGTAGCCGCGGTCGGCCGTATCGTCCTCGCCGCGACCTTCGGCGGTCTGCTGGCCATGGTCTTCAGCACCGATGAGCCGGTTCGCCTGGGCAGCATCAGCCTGACTATCGCCGCCTGGGCGTTCTTCCTGGGCTATGCCCTGGAGACGGTGCTGAAAACGCTCGATGCGGCGATCGAGGGCGTGGTCGGCAAGCTGCGCCCGGTCGAGACCGAGAAGCAGAACGTGCCGGTATCGCCGCGCTAGAGCGGGATGCGTTGCGGCGGCATCGCCGAAGGCGCGGAATCGCGCGACCAAATAAAAGTTTCAACAGAGCACGTGAACGCATGTGAACGCAGCGTGCTCCAGAATAGGCGGCGTTCTGATGGATTACGGGGCGATCCAGCAGGACCGAGATAACCTGCCCGAGAGTCGGTGCTCTCTAGGTATTTTGTCGCGTAGTGCGGAGGTGCGAGCCTGAGTTGCCAAGGTCGTTGGCACATGCCGCTGGGCTGACGCGGTCGAGGAGTTCGCCGAGCTTTCGCCGAGTGGTCTCCACGAGTCTTTGGCGGAGCGACCCGTTCAAGGGCCGCTCACAAGTGGGACCATCCGCCCCAGCCGCCGGCCGCCGAAGATGTGGACGTGGAAATGCGGCACTTCCTGCCCACCATCGGCACCGATGTTTGACAGCAAGCGATAGCCGCTCCCCTCCAAGCCGAGGTCGCGGGCGACGCCAGCAACCATGCGCCAGAAGCCGGCGATCGCCTCGGCGCTGGCGCCGGCATGGAAATCGGCAGCGCTGACCCAGGAGCCCTTCGGGATCACCAGCACATGCACCGGCGCCTGCGGCGCGATGTCGTGAAAGGCCAGGGCGTGCGCGTCCTCGGCCACTTTTTTCGCGGGGATTTCGCCGCGCAGGATGCGGGCGAAGATATTGCCCTCGTCATAGGGGGGCAGGCCGGTCATCTGCATCGCGGGCACGCCTCGCTCAGGGCAGCTTGCTGGTCTGCGCGGCGCGGATAATGCCTTTGGGGCGCGCCGCCTTTTCAGCGATGCCACTAATGCCCTCGCGCCGGATCAGCTCCTGCCAGACTTCGGCCGGCGCTATGCCTGCATCCACCCAGACCACCAGCAGGTGATAGAGCAGGTCGGCGGATTCCAGAATGGTCTCCCTACGGTTGCCCTGGGTCGCCTCGATCACGCATTCCACCGCTTCCTCGCCCAGCTTTTGCGCCACCTTGGCGGTGCCGCGCGCCAGCAACCGAGCGGAGTGGGAAGTGACGGCATCGCCGGCGAGCCGCCGGGATTCCACCGTCTGCCAAAGCCGGTCTAGCACCGTGGCATCGCCGCCGGCGGCGACCTCGAGTGGCGCGAGATGCCGGGCTTCCGCCCGCCTTACCGCCTTCTTCGGCTTGGTCGCGGGCAGTGGCAGGTCGGCCAGCGTGGCCGGTATCGGCACCGCCAGGGCGCGGCGCTTGGCCGGCTTCTTCACGATCTTTTTCACGGGTCTCTTCTTCGTGTCCTTGGCCATTCAGGCGGCCTCCGCCAAGGGGCGCACCGGCAGTCCAGCTGCGGCGAGCGCAGCCTTGGCATCACCTATGCGGAATTCACCATAATGGAAAACGCTCGCAGCCAGCAGCCCGCTGGCCCCGGCCAGGGCGCCTTCCACGAAATGACCGACCGTACCGACCCCGCCGGAGGCGATGATCGGCACTGGCACCGCGCGTCGCACCGCCCGCAGCAGATCGAGATCGAAGCCGGATTTGGTGCCGTCGCGATCCATGCTGGTTAACAGGATCTCCCCCGCCCCGGCTTCCGCCATGCGCGCCGTCCAGCCGACGGCGTCGATCCCGGTGCCGCGCCGGCCGCCATGGGTGAAGATCTCCCACGCCCCCGGGCCGCTGGCGCGGGCATCGACGGCGACCACGATCGCTTGGCTACCGAAGGCCTCGGCGGCGCGGGTCACCAAAGCGGGGTCGGCGACGGCGGCGCTGTTGATGCTGACCTTGTCGGCACCGGCCAGCAGCAGCCTCCGGCAATCCTCCACCGACCGGACGCCGCCGCCGACGGTGAGCGGGATGAACACCTCGGCCGCGGTCCGGGCGATGACGTCGTACATCGTCTCCCTGTTCTCGTGCGTCGCGCCGATATCGAGGAAGGTGATCTCGTCTGCCCCTTCGCGGTCATAGGCGCGGGCCTGTTCCACGGGGTCGCCGGCATCGCGCAGGGCCACAAAGTTCACGCCCTTGACGATGCGGCCATCCTTGACGTCAAGGCAGGGGATGACGCGCAGCGCAAGCACGGGCGGTTCCTTCACGGAAGCGGGAAGCGGCGACGACGCGCATGCAGCGGAACGCGCCGCCGGTCAAGCGCGATGCGCCGTGCCACTTGCCCTGGCCGGCCCGATCTGGTGGCATACAAGATGAAGATTTGGAGACGGGAGCGAGCGGCATGGCGATCCTGGCATCAGCGACGACGGCGGCCGACAGCCGCCGAGCCATTGTCTCGAACGGCGTGGGGGCGCATCTGACGAGCTTCATCGGCGCCAACCGCTTCAATCCCGACGCTGCGCCGCCACCTGGGCCGGAGGCGCTCTACCCCATGGCCTTCCTGGTGGAGCAGCCGGCCGAATCCGTCGTCGCCGCGCATTTCCACGAGGCGAACCAGTGGCAGGTGGTGGTGGCTGGCGGCGGCATGCTGGGCAGCCACGCCGTGGCGGCGGGCGCGGTCCACTACAGCAACGCCTTTAGCGCCTATGGCCCGATCGCGGCGGGGCCGGAGGGGGTGTGGTACTTCACGCTGCGCAATGGCTACGACCGCGGCGCGCAATACCTGCCGGGCGCCCGGGCGACCTTGCGCGAGGTGAAGCGGAAGTTCCGCGAAGCGACGGGAGAGGGTGAGGCGGTGACACTGGTGCCGGAAGCAGATGATGGCCTCGGCGCCTGGCGGCACCGGCTGGCGCCGGGGCAGCGGCTGGTCGGGCCGGACCCGATGGGCGGCGAGGGGCAGTTCTGGGTCGTGGCCGAAGGCGCCCTGCGCGGCCCCTCCGGCGAGACGCTACCCCGCCTGTCCCTGGTCTTTGTTGCACCGGAGGAGCCGGCCTTCGTAGCCGAGGCGGGCGAGAGCGGCGCCGATCTGGTGCTCGTGCAATATCCGCGCGGGCGGGATCATGTGGCGGCCGATTGATCAGACGCGAGCGGCGCGGAGCGCGTCGGCAGGATCGACCCGCCCGTCATATAGCGCGCGCCCGATGATCACACCCTCAATGCCCTGGCCCGCCACCTTCGCTAGCGCCTCGACATCGACGATCGAGGCAACGCCGCCCGAGGCGATGACCGGCACCCGCACGGCTTGCGCCAGCGCCAGCGTCGCCGCCACATTCACCCCGCCCAGCATCCCGTCGCGGTCGATATCGGTGTAGATGATCGCCGCCGCACCGGCATCCTCGAAGGCGCGGGCCAGATCGACCGCAGGCATGGTGGAGACCTCGGCCCAGCCTTCCGTCGCCACCATCCCACCGCGGGCATCGATGCCGAGCGCCACGCGCCCGGGGAAGGCGCGGCAGGCGGCGCGGGTGAAGTCCGGGTCCTTCAGTGCCGCCGAGCCGATGATCACTCGCCGCACCCCGGCGGCGAGCCAGGCTTCCACCGTCGCCATGCTGCGGATACCGCCACCGAGTTGCACCGGCAGGCCGGGAACTGCGGCGAGGATCGCCCGCACGGCCTCCGCATTGGCCGGGCGGCCAGCGAAGGCGCCATCCAGATCCACCACATGCAGCCAACCGAAGCCGGCCGCGGCCCAGGCGCGCCCCTGTGCCGCCGGGTCCGCGCCATAGATCGTGGCCTCCGCCATATCGCCGCGTTTCAGGCGCACCACCTGCCCGGCCTTGAGATCGATTGCGGGGTAGAGCGTCAGCGCCATCAGCGTCCCATCACCTGGCCGGTGCTGCGGCCGCGCCCGGGCTCCAACAGCTTGAAGTAAAAGTGGCCGGCGACGGTGCGGCCATCCACCCGGGCATAGGCTGGGTGCGTACCCCAGCACTCGTAGCCCATGGCCTCGAAGAGCTGGATCGCGGTGGTCTGCGTCTCCCGCACATCGAGGTTCAGCACCCGGTAGCCGAGTGAGGCGGCCCGTTCCTCCAACCGGTTCAGCATCAGCCGGGCAAGGCCGTGGCCGCGTGCATAAGGCGCGATATAGGCATGTGTCAGCGTGGCGCCGAAGGCCTGCGCTTCATTGTTCCGTGGCGGCCGGGCCAGCTGTGCGCTGCCGACGACCAGCCCGTCGAGCCGGGCGACGAACAGTTCCCGCTCCGGCACCAGCAGCACGCCGCGAAAATGCCGCTCCAGTGCCGCGCGACCCTGCGGCTCCAGCCACCCGAAGCCGCCGCCTTCGATGATGGCCGCATCGGTCGCCTCGCATAGCTCGGCAAGGTCGTGGTCTTCGAGCTCGGTCGCGCGCTCGACCAGCAGGCTGGACGCGGCGATCTTCGGCGTGGCGCTCACCGGCTCTCCCGTCATGGGGTCCATCGCGTCATGGGGTCCACCGCAGAAAATTGGCCAGCAGCCGAAGGCCAAGCGTGGCGCTCTTCTCAGCGTGGAATTGCGTGCCGGCGACATTGCCGCGCGCGACGATCGCGGCAACCGGCCCGCCATAATCGGTGCTGGCGAGCACCTCCTCCGGCCGTCCCCCGCGAAGGGCATAGGAATGCACGAAATAGGCATGTTCGCCCGGCTGAATTCCGGCCAGCAGCGGATGGCCGGGGCGGAAATCGAGCGTGTTCCACCCCATTTGGGGCAATGGCAGCGGCTGGCCGTCCGGACCGTGCGGGTCCATCCGGGCCATCTCCCCGGCGATCCAGCCGAGGCCCGGCGTCTCACCATGCTCCAGGCCGCGCCCCGCCAGTACCTGCATGCCGACGCAGATGCCAAGCAGGGGTACCCCGGCGGCGACCCTGGCGTGCAGTGTCTCGATCATGCCCGGCAGGGCGGCGAGGCCCCGCATGCAGGCGGCAAACGCGCCCTGGCCGGGCAGGATGATCCGCTCCGCCGTCGCAACCATCGCTGCCTCACGCGTCACCGCCGGGCTGACGGGAAGGCCGGCACGCTCGGCCGCGACCATGCTGGCCCGCAGGACCGAGGCGAGGTTGCCCGAACCGGGATCGACGATCGCGACCCTCATGCCGGCGCCACCGGGCCGCGAACGAGATCGGGGCGGGCGTCGAGCAACCGGGCGAGCGCGGCATCGGCATCGCGCGCCGCGACGATGTCCGTCATCGTCCAGCCGCGGCGGGTGAGCGCCGCGCGGCGCAGATCCTGGCCATGCCAGCCGAGCAGCAGGGCCGTGGCGAGCGCCACCGGCGTCAGCGCCCAGCCGGGCAGCAGTATCAGTGCCAGCAGGGCGACGCCGAGCCAGGCCAAAGCCTCGAACCACAGCCGGTGGAGGAGCAACCAAAAGCCGCCGAACAGGCAGGCACCCCAGGTGAAGCTGTCCCGGAGCAGTAAAGGCCCCTCAGCCCGGGCGGCGGCCACGGGCGGCTGATGTGCGGTGAAGACGCGCATCAGGCTTCCAGCACGCCCTTGGTCGAAGGCACAGCATCGGCCGCGCGCGGATCGATCTCCACCGCCATGCGCAGCGAACGGGCCAGTGCCTTGAAGCAGGCTTCCGCCACGTGGTGGGCGTTGCTGCCGGCCTTCAGCGTGACATGCAGGGTGAGGCCGGCATTGAAGGCGAAGGCGCGGAAGAACTCCTCAAACAGCTCGGTGTCCATGGTGCCGATCTTCGGCTGCGCGAAGCGTACCTGCCAGGCGAGGAAGGGCCGGCCAGAGAGATCGACCGCCGCCTCCGCCAGCGCCTCGTCCATCGGGATCAGCGCATGGCCATAGCGGCGGATGCCGCGCTTTTCGCCCAACGCCTGGCGCAGGCATTGGCCGAGCACGATGCCGACATCCTCTGTCGTGTGATGGTCGTCGATGTGCAGATCGCCCTTGGCCGCGACCGCCAAGTCGAACAACGCATGCTTGCCGAGGGCGGTGAGCATGTGATCGAGAAAGCCAATCCCGGTCGCGACCTCGACCCGGCCGGACCCGTCGAGGTCGAGGCTGGCCTTGATGTCGGTTTCGGCGGTGGTGCGCCGGACCTCAGCGCGACGCGCGGGGCTGGTGGAGAGCATCATCAGGTCCACTAGCGCAGCGCGGGGGGGCGGTCCACGGCGCGGAAGCGCCGTGGTTGCCGCGGGCCAGGGTGCATGGTAGCGCAAGCGAGGTTCAGCGGCGCGGCGCGGCCATCCATCGAAAGGCTTCATCTTGGACCCCGGCACGAACGGCCGCATCGCTCCCCTCGACGCGCTGCGTGGCCTTGCAGCCCTGTCCGTCGTGATCTTTCACTTTACCACGCGATACGACATTCTTTATGGACACACCGGTCCATTGCTCGGGTATTCGCCCCATGGGCATTACGGTGTGCAGCTTTTTTTCGGCATCTCAGACTTTGTAATTCTGATGACCCTGGACCGGTCCGCGCGAGCGCTCGATTTCGTCGTCTCGCGTTTTTCGCGCCTGTATCCCGCCTATTGGACGGCGATCCTGCTGACCACGGGGATCGTCACCCTGCTTGGTGCCACGGATTTTCGCCAACCGCTGCCTGTCATCGTGGCGAATTTCACCATGCTGCAGGGGCTGGCCCTGATTCCCGACGTCGATGTCGTCTACTGGACCTTGCTGACGGAACTTTGTTTCTATGGCTGCATGCTTGGCATCTTCCTGACAGGCTGGCTGCGTCGGATCGAATGGCTTCTGATACTTTGGATTGGGCTCACCTGGCTTTGGTGGTTCTTTCCAGATCTCTCTTTCCGGATAGGTCTCGTGCTGGTGCAACGGCACATCGCCTTCTTCGCCCTGGGCATCCTGGCCTTTCTGGTATTCGCTGGCCGCCGCAGCCTGCTTGGCGTCTTGCCGATGGCCAGCTTCGCCATCTTCACAATGGTGGTCGTGGAAGGGCCGGAGAAGGGGCTGGTCGCGCTGCTGGTGGCGACGTTGCTTTTCGCCTTGGCCACGGGTTGGCTCGGCTGGTTGAATCAGCCTTTTCTGATCTGGCTCGGCGGTATCTCCTATTCGCTCTACCTGCTCCACGAAACGATTGGTTGGAGCTTGATCCGTTGGCTTGAAGCCGCCGGGGTGGAAGCCAATGGGGCAGTTGTCATGGCGACCGCAGTATCCTTCGCCTTGGCCGCGCTGGTCACCCTGGTGGTGGAGCGCCCGGCGATGCGCTGGATTCGCGGCCGCTACCGCGCAAGCCAGGCGCAGCGTCCGCCAGCGCCGCGCGCAAGCTGAAGGCGAGCAAACGGTAAGCCCCGGCGTTGAGGTGCACCCCGTCGCCGATCGAATGCTCGGGGCGCAGCCGGCCATCCGGACCGGCCAGCACGCCACCCGCCGTAACAAAGCGGCAGCCCGGTCGCGTGGCGCAGGCGGCGGCGATCTCCGCATGGGCGGCGCCAAGGCGTTCGGGGACGCCGGCGAAACGCGGCGCACGCTCCGGATCGACGGGTAATATGCCGGAGACGATCACGGGCAGCCCTGGCGGGATCGCGGCCAGCAGGCGCGCATAGGCCTCGCCGATTCCCTTGAAGTCTCGCCCGTTCCAGTCATTGATACCTGCATGCAGCAGCACCGCGCCGGCGCCTGACAGGTCCAGCCGGGCGGCGCGCCAAGCGACTTGCGCCACCGTATCACCGCCCATGCCAAAATTCTCGGCTCCTGGATGCAAGGCGCCGACGGCCATGTCCTCAACGATGCTATCGCCCAATACGGCGAGACCGCCTGCCAGCTGCGTGGCGCGGCGCGCCTGATGCACGGTTCGCGCGCCGTAGTCCTGCGCACGCAGCGTGGGTCCCCAGACTAGATCGGTGGCCCAGGGTCGGAACAGGATCTGCGCCGCTATCCAGGCCAGACCGACATGCAATGCGGCGAGGTAGCCCCAGCCCGCACGCCGTAACCATACCCGACCCCGCATGCGCCCACCTCTGCCCAGGCGGAGAGGATCGGGAGCCATGGCGGTCCTGGCAAGGCGGGTGCGGCAGCGGGCGGGCTTGTCGCCGACCGGGCGGCGGGCCATCTGCCCGGCATGTCAATGCACCAGAACAACGCCAGCGATCCACTCGGCTGGCACGGCACAACCATCCTTTCGGTCCGTAAGGCTGGTATGGTGGCGATGGCCGGCGACGGGCAGGTCTCGCTCGGCCAGACCGTGGTCAAGGGTAATGCCCGCAAAGTCCGCCGGATCGCCGGCGGCCGGGTACTGGCCGGCTTCGCGGGCGCCACCGCCGATGCCTTCACCCTGCTGGAGCGGCTGGAGGCGAAGCTGGAACGCTTCCCCGACCAGTTGGAACGGGCCTGTGTGGAACTCGCCAAGGACTGGCGGTCCGACCGCTACCTGCGCCGGCTGGAGGCGCTGCTCTCGGTCGCCGATGCCAAGCGCAGCCTGCTGCTGACCGGGCAGGGCGACGTGCTGGAGCCGGAGGATGCCATCATTGGCATCGGCTCAGGCGGCAATTATGCGCTCGCCGCAGCGCGCGCCCTGCTGCCGGTGGATAACCTCTCGGCCGAGGAGATTTGCCGGCGGGCGATGAAGATCGCCGGCGAGATTTGCGTCTACACCAACGGCAATATCGTGCTCGAAACCCTGGAAGCCGCCTGACAATGTCTGACGCCGTAAACCTGTCCCCGCGCGAGATCGTCTCCGAGCTCGATCGCTTTATCGTCGGGCAGGGCGACGCCAAGCGCGCCGTCGCCATCGCGCTCCGCAACCGCTGGCGCCGCCAGCAACTGCCCGAGGCGCTGCGCGAGGAGGTGGTACCGAAGAATATCCTGATGATCGGCCCCACCGGCTGCGGCAAGACCGAGATTGCCCGGCGGCTGGCCAGGCTTGCCAATGCCCCGTTTCTGAAGGTGGAGGCGACCAAGTTCACCGAGGTCGGTTATGTCGGCCGGGATGTGGAAAGCATCATCCGCGATCTCGTTGAGGCGGCAATCACCCAGACCCGCGAGCGCTCGCGCAAGGCGGTCCAGGCCAAGGCGGAACTCGCTGCCGAGGAACGGCTGGTGACCGCCCTGGTGGGCGAGGGCGCCTCGGGTGAAACCCGCCTAAAATTCCGCCGCATGCTGCGCGGGGGCGAGCTCGAGACGCGGGAGATTGAGATCCAGGTGGCCGAGGCGCCGGGCGGCATGCCGATCGGCATGATCGATCTGCCCGGGGCCCAGGGGCTGCAGATGCAGAACATGCAGGACATGCTGGGCAAGATGTTCGGCGGCCGCACCAAGCCGCGCCGGGCCACCATCGCCGAGGCGCGCACGCTGCTGCTGAAGGAGGAAGCCGACAAGCTGCTCGATCCGGAAGCTGTGGCGCGTGAGGCGGTGGCGGCGGTCGAGAACAGTGGCATCGTCTTCCTTGACGAGATCGACAAGATCGCCCGTGGCACCGACGCCGGTGCGCGCGGCGGCGATGTCAGCCGCGAGGGGGTGCAGCGCGACCTGTTGCCGCTGATTGAGGGTACCACGGTCTCCACCAAGCATGGGCCGGTGAAGACCGATCACGTTTTGTTTATTGCCTCCGGCGCCTTCCACCTCTCTAAGCCATCGGACCTGCTGCCCGAGCTGCAGGGCCGGCTGCCGATCCGGGTGGAGTTGCAGGCCCTCTCGCGCGAGGATTTCCGCCGCATCCTGACTGAGCCTGAGCATTCGCTGCTGAAGCAGTATGTGGCGCTGCTGGAGACCGAGGGGGTGCGGCTGGACTTCGCCGAGGATGCGGTGGACGCGATCGCCGACCTCGCCGCCGATATCAATGCACGGGTCGAAAATATCGGCGCCCGGCGACTGGCAACGGTGCTGGAGCGGCTGCTGGAGGAAATCTCCTTCGGCGCTACCGACCGGCGGGGGGAGGCAATCACAGTCGATGCCGCCTATGTGCGCGAGAAGGTGGCGCCCCTGGCCGCGAATGCCGATCTCAGCCGCTACATTCTCTGACACACGCTGCGTTCACTTACGTTCAAGCCGGATGCTCTAAGATGTTGTTTTGGAGTTAATTTTACGCGTTTGAATAAGGTCATCTGAACGGACCTTGCTCTCAGGCCAGATCGGCGAAGGCGGCTTTGCCTGAGCGGTAAAGCCGCCGCGCGCGGGGCTGGGCAGGGGCTCACGTGCCGGCCGCTTTCGGGCTATGGGAGAAGCCTCTAACGGAAGCTGCCCCGGCCCATGGACCTGATCGCCGCGCTCTCCGCCCTCGCCATGGGGGTGCTTGAGGGCCTTACCGAATTCCTGCCGATCTCCTCGACCGGCCACCTGATCCTGCTCGGCCAGCTCATCGGCTTCGAGGGGCCGCCCGGCAAGGTCTTCGAAATCTCGATCCAGCTTGGCGCCATCCTTGCCGTGGTCTGGATTTATCGCCGCACCCTCTGGGACCTCGCGCTGGGCATGTGGCGGCCGGGGCGGGAGCGGTTCTATGCGACCAACCTGATTCTCGCCTTCCTGCCGGCGATGGCGATCGGCCTGCTGCTGCACAAAACCATCACCACCCTGCTGTTCAACCCGACCGTGGTCTGCATTGCGCTGATCCTGGGCGGCATCGCCATCATCCTGATCGAACGGCTGCGCCCGGCGCCACGGATCCATTCGGTGCCGGAGATCGGCCCCTTGGCGGCGCTGCTGGTGGGCTTCGGTCAGGCGCTGGCGATGATCCCCGGCACCTCCCGCTCCGGCGCCACCATCATCACCGCGCTGCTGCTGGGCGTTGATCGCAAGACCGCAGCCGAGTTCAGCTTCGTGCTCGCCATCCCGACCATGCTCGCGGCTTCGGCCTATTCGCTGTGGAAGGTGCGCGATCAGATCGGCAGCGAAAGTCTGGCGCAGATCGGCATTGGCTTCCTGGCCGCCTTCGTTGTCGCCTTCGTGACGGTACGCGCGGTGCTGGCGGTGATCGGGCGGATCGGCTTCACGCCCTTCGGCTGGTACCGCATCGCGCTGGGGACCATCGGGCTGGTCGGGATGTTCCTGCTGGGCTGAGGCTGGCTAGCCCACCCCGTCCAGGCTGCCCGGCGCGGCATTGCCGCCGCACAGGATAACCCCCACTCGCGCCCCCGGCGGCGGCACCCAGGCGCCGGCCAGCAGCGCGGCCAGCGCCGTCGCCCCGCCGGGTTCGGCCAGCAGCCGGCAGCCATCCCACAGCCGCTGCTGCGCGGCGCGGATCGCCGCATCGGGCACCAGCACGGCGGCGGCGACATGGCGCGCGGCGATCGGGAACATCAGCGCGCCCACCTGGCGCGCGCCGAGGCTGTCGGCCGCCAGCCCGCCGACCGGCGCCGGTACCGGCCGGCCGGCCCGCAGCGCCGTCGCCAAAGTGGGGCAGCCTTCCGGTTCCACGCTGATCACCTGCACGCTGCTGCCGGCATACCAGGCGGCAATGCCGCCGATCAGCCCGCCGCCGCCAGTGGCCACCAGCACATGCGTCACCTCCGGCGCCTGCGCCGCCAGCTCCCGCGCCAGCGTCCCCTGGCCGGCCAGCACCTCCGCCTGGTCATAGGCATGCACACCGAGCGCACCGGTCTCAGCCGCCCGTTGCTCCGCGGCGAGGCGCGCCTCCTCATAGGTCGCCCCGCCCACCACCAATCGCGCGCCATAGGCTTCGATGCGCGCGCGCTTGGCCGCGCCGGTCACCTCGGGGACGAAGATTTCCGCGGGCACCTGCAGGGCGCGCGCCGCATAGGCGACCGCGGCGCCGTGATTGCCGCCGGAGGCGGCGATGACCCCGACCGGCGGCAGGGCAGCGGCGAGCATGCGGTTGAAGGCGCCGCGCGGCTTGAAGCTGCCGCTCGCCTGCAGCAATTCAAGCTTCAGGCAGAGCGGTGCCGGGACGCCAAGCGCCCCGGCCGGCAGTCGCAGCACCGGCGTCTCATGGATGAAAGGGGCAATGCGTGCCGCCGCGGCGGCAATCGCTGCCTGGTCCACCGCCGGGTCGAGGGGTCGGGTTCCGGTCATGCGCGCCGGCGTCGCACGGCTGGGCCGGCGCCGCAACCGGCCGGCACTGTTCAGGGCTCGTGGCGCTTGGACTCTGCCGGTGTTTCTGCCAATGTCCGGCGCGGTGAACGGGATCCTTCTCCATGCCAGCGCGGTCGCCCTCGATGGTGGCGCGGTCCTGCTGCTGGGTCCCTCCGGTTCGGGAAAGTCAGATCTTGTGCTGAGGCTGTTGCACGAAGGCTGGCGGCTGGTCGCCGATGACCAGGTGGCGGTGACGGTGGTCGCAGGGGCGGCGCTTGCGGCGCCGCCGCCGGCGCTCAGCGGCTGGCTGGAGGTGCGCGGCCTTGGCATTCTGCGGGATCTGCCGGTGACCGCGCCGGTGCCGCTTCGCCTCGCCGTGGAACTTGCGGCCCGCGAGAACATCACCCGCCTCCCTGTCCCTGCCCGCATCGCGGTGGCCGGCATCGACTTGCCGGCCCTGCGGCTCGATCCGTTCGGCGCTGCTGCAACGGCCAAGCTCACCACGGCCTATCGGGTGATCCGCGGCGAGGCTGCGCTGGTGGCGGGAGCATTCGCATGAACGCGTCGCCGGAAGCCCCCGCCGCTGCCCGTCCTGTGGTGCTGGTCACCGGCCTGTCCGGTGCCGGCAAGGCGTCCATCCTTCGGGTACTCGAAGATTTGAACTTTGAGACGGTGGATAACCCGCCGCTGCGGGTGCTGCAGGAACTGGTGGGCGATGGCGACCAGCCGATCGCTGCTGGCATCGATACCCGCACGCGCGGCTTTTTGGCGGCGGATGCGCTAGCGACGCTCTCATATTTGCGGGCGCGGAGCGACATTGCGGTCACCCTGGTGTATGCCACCGCCGATGATACGGTTCTGCAGCGCCGCTATACCGAGACACGGCGGCGGCATCCGCTGGCCCCTGGTGGTTCGCTCGGCAGCCGGGTGAGCGATGGTATTGCGCGGGAGAAGGCGCTGCTCGAGCCGTTGCGCGACGCCGCCGATCTGGTGATCGACACCTCTGAATTACCGGTCGCAACGCTGCGCAGAATGATCGAGCAGCGCTTCAAGCTGGAGGGTGCGGCGCCACTGGCGTTGCAAGTGATGTCCTTCGCCTTCCCGCGCGGCCTGCCGCGGGAGGCCGATCTGGTCTTCGATGTGCGTTTCCTGCGCAACCCCTATTACGACCCGGCGCTTCGCCCGCGCAGCGGGCGTGACCCCGCCGTGGCGGCCTACATCGAAGCCGATGACGGCTTCGCCGAATTCTGGGGCCATTTGACCGGCTTCCTAGACCCCCTGCTGCCGCGCTATGTAGCGGAGGGGAAGAAGTACCTGACAGTCGCCATCGGCTGCACCGGGGGTCAGCATCGTTCGGTGCTGGTGGCGGAGCGGCTGGCCGAGCATCTGCGCGGCGGCGGTTGGCGGGTGGATCTCACCCACCGTGAACTCCCGGCCAGCGAGGGGGTGAGCGCCCCCCTCAAGCTGGCGGAAGCCGGTCCGCCCGGCACAGACGTTTCACCCGCACCGGCCCCCGCCGGCGCGACGGGGCGGGAGGCCCTGACAAACACCCGATGATTGGTTTGGTTCTCGTTACCCATGGCCGGTTAGCCGAAGAACTGCGCTCTGCCATGGAGCATGTGGTGGGCCCGCAGCGCGCGGTCGCCACCGTCTGTATCGGTCCCGACGACGACATGGAGCGGCGCCGGCAAGACATTCGCGATAGCATCGCCTCGGTCAACCAGGGCGATGGCGTGGTGGTGCTGACCGACATCATGGGCGGCACGCCCTGCAACCTCGCCGTCTCGCTGGCCGACCGCAAGCAGATCGAGGTGATCGCCGGCGTCAATCTGCCGTTGCTCGTGAAGCTGGCAAAGATCCGCTCGACCGAGCCACTGGCCGAGGCGGTGGACCATGCCGCGGCGGCAGGGCGAAAATACATCGCCGCCGCCGGCGACATCGTGACCGGACATAGCGACGATACCCCCAAAGGCGGCGGTGCGCGGTGAGCGGCAGCGTGCCAGAGCCGGGCGGTGAGCCTGGGCATGTGCTTCGCCGCAGCGTCCGCATCGTGAACAGCCGCGGTCTGCACGCCCGCGCTGCGGCCAAACTGGTCACCACGGCGGAGCGCTTCGCGGCCAGCCTCAACGTCTCCCGCGACGGCCAGCGGGTCCCGGCGTGCTCGATCATGGGCCTGATGATGCTGGGCGCCGGGCCAGGCAGCACGATCGAGATCGAGGCGGAGGGCTGGGACGCCAAGGAGGCGCTCGATGCCGTCGCCTCCCTTGTCGAGGCCGGCTTCCATGAAGACTGAGAAGCCCGAGCGGGTTGCGGTACGCGGGACCGAGGCCGGCCGCCGCGCGCCGGTGCGGCGCGGACGTGAACAGGTATTACGCGGTATCGCCGTCTCGCCCGGTGTCGCCATCGGGCCGATCTTCGATACCACCGAGGAACTGCCGGCGCTGCCCCGGCGCAGCATCCCGATCAGCCAGGTGGAGGCGGAGAAGCAGCGCCTCGCCGAAGCGGTGGCGCTCTCGCGCAAGCAGCTCGGCAAGCTCAAGACCCGGCTCGGCGTCCTGCCCGAAGAGGCGCAGGAGGAACTCGCACCGCTACTCGACGCCTATATCCTCATGCTGGGGAATTCCCGGCTGCTGCGCGGCGCCCGCAAACGGATCGAGAATGAGCATTTGGCCGCCGAGACCGCGGTCGACGACGAGGCAGAGGCGATTGCCGCGCTGATCCTGGCCACGCGGGATGACGACAAGGCCGGGCTGAACCGCCGCGCCAGCGAGGTGCGTGAAATCGCCCGTCGGCTGACCCGCAACCTGACCGCGACCCCCTTCCGCAGCCTCGGCAAGGTGCCGGTCGGCGCAATCCTGGTGGCCGAGGAGCTGACGCCGGCCGATGCCGCCTTGCTCGACCCGACCCGGATCGCCGGCGTCGCCACCGATGAGGGGGGGCCGGACGGCCACACCGCCATCATGCTGCGGGCGCTGGGCATTCCCGCCGTGCTCGGCTGCACCGGCCTGTCGGGCGCGGCGCGGCGGGGGGAGCAGGCGGTGCTGGACGGTGCCGCCGGACAGGTCGTGCTGCGGCCGGGCGAACGCGCGCTGGAGCGCGGCCGGGAGGCGTTGGCCAGCTTCGCGCGGGAACGCGCGCGCCTGGGCAAGCTGCGCCGGCTGCCGGCCATCACCACCGATGGCGAGCTGGTCGAGCTGCAGGCCAATCTGGAAATCCCGGCAGAGCTGCCGCTGATCGCACAGGCCGGCGCCCAGGGGATCGGCCTGCTGCGGACCGAGTTCCTGTTCATGAACCGCGACGACCTGCCGGATGAGGAGGCGCAGGTCGCCGCCTATACCCAGGTGGTCGAAGCGATGGTCGGCGACAGCGTCACCATCCGCGTGCTTGACTGGGGCGGCGAGAAGGACATGGAAGCGCTGGGCCAGGGCGTGGCGCCGACCCATACCGGACCTAACCCGGCACTCGGCCTGCGCGGGTTGCGGCTGTTGCTGAAGCGGCCGGAATTGCTGGAGGTGCAGTTCGCCGCCATCCTGCGCGTTGCCGAAAAAGGCAAGCTGCGTATCCTGCTGCCGATGGTGACCAACCCGTCGGAGGTAAAGGCGGCCCGCGAGATCTACGACCGAGTGGCGCGGCGGCTGCGGCGGCGCGGCGTGGCCCTGCCCGACCTGCTGCCCGAACTTGGCGCCATGATCGAGACCCCCGGTGCCGCGCTGGCCGCCGATGCGATCGCGCTGGAGGCCGACTTCTTCTCGATCGGGACCAATGACCTGGCGATGTACACCCTGGCCGTCGATCGCGGCGAGGTCGATGTCGCGCATCTGTATGACCCGCTGCACCCGGCGGTGCTGCGCCTGATGCAATTTGCCACCGAAGCGGCGCTGCGGCTGCGCATGCCGGTCAGCGTCTGCGGTGAGATGGCGGGCAATCCGCGCCTGGTGCCGCTGCTGCTTGGCCTGGGCATCCGAAGCCTGTCGATGAATGCCAGCGCCGTGCCGCGGGTGAAGCAGATGATCCGCGGCCTCGATATCGGCGATTGCGCGCGGCTGGCGCGGCGGGTGATGGAGCAATCCGATCCGCAGCGCATCCACGAGCTGGTCGCGGAATTCGTCAGCCGCGCTGAGGCTGGGCGGTAGCGGCGCTATCCCCCCGCCAGGATCGCGTCGGCGATCTTCTCGGCGGTCATGAGCACCGGGAAGTTGGTATTGGCGCAGGGCACGACCGGGAAGATCGAGGCATCGACCACCCGCAGACCGCCGATTCCGCGCACCCGTCCGGCGGTATCGACCACCGCCATGGGGTCGTCCTCGCGGCCCATGCGGCAGGAACAGGATGCGTGCCAGACGCCGATCGTCGCCTTGCGGATGAAGGCTTCCAGCGCCTCCTCATCCTCCATCACTTGGCGAAAGGTGAAGCCCTCAACCACGTAGCGATCGATCAGGAAGGAGCGCAGCGCCTGCGGCCCGTCCAGCAACGCGGCGATGCCCCGGGTTAGCCAACGGTTGCGCTCGTTCACTACGCCGATCGCCCGGACCCGGTCGCTATAGGCCGCGGGGAAAGGGTCGGTGGTCACGGCGGCTAGCGGCGCGCTCAACTGGATCGCCGCCAGCATGCGGAAGCCGCTCATCAGGCGCTCCAGGTCACGGCGGTCGGACAGCAGGTTGAACTCCACCTCCGGCTCAGCCCGCCAATCGGTTGAGGCAAGGCGCACCTGGCCGCTTTCCGAATAGGTCTTGTTGACGAAGGCGAGGAGCGAGGCGACCTGCTCCCCCACCGCGTGCCAGGCGGATTTATTGGCGACGGCCACGAACATATCGCCGGCCGGCGCGTCGGGGATGCCCGAGGAATAGCGCAGCCCCAGCAGGATATGCCGCCGCGAATGCTCCGCCTTGATGCGCGCCGGCCGGCGGATGAAGGAGGAGAGCGAGATTGAGGGGTGGTCCATCAGCCGTTGCCCAACGCCGGGCAGCGCCGAGCGGACCTCGATGCCCAACTCCCGCAGGTGGCCGACCGGGCCGATGCCGTTGCGCATCAGCATGGCCGGGGAATGGATGGCGCCGGCCGAGAGGATGATCTCGGCGCCGCGGAATTCCTGCGGCTTGCCGGCCACCACCGCGGCGACGCCAACGCAGCGTTGGCCCTCGAACAGCAGGCCGCTCGCCTGGGTGCGGGTCAGGATGGTGAGGTTCGGCCGCGCCCGTACCTCAGCGTTCAAGTAGCCGAGGGCGGCGGAGACGCGCTGCTTGCCGTCGATCGAGATGGTGACCGGGAAGTAGCCATCCTCGAAGACGCCGTTCTGGTCGGGCAGGTACTTGAAGCCGGCCAGACGGAAGGCCTCGGCCGTCGCGCGGGTATGGGCGGGCCAGCGCTCCGGCGGGATGCGGGTGACGGGGATGTTCCCATCCTTGCCGTGCCATTCATCAGCGATATCAAGGTCGCGCTCGACCTTGCGGAAATAGGGCAGCACGGCGTCCCAGTGCCAGCCCTCGGCGCCGCGCGCGGCCCATTCGTCGAAATCGGTGGGCGCGCCGCGATTGGCCATCTGGCCGTTGATCGAAGAGCCGCCGCCGAGCACCCGGGCCTGTTCGTATTTCCGCAGCGGCGGCGGCGCGGCGTTCGGGTTGTTGTGGGAGATGACCTGGGTGCGGACTTTGAGGTCGGTCCAGTGGAAGCGAGGGTCGAAATAGGCAACGCCGGGATAGGTATCGGCGATCTCCTTCGGCACCTCGCCGGGCGGGGTGTCCTGGCCGGCTTCCAGCAGTAGCACGCGATTCGCGCTGCGGGCCGAAAGACGGCTTGCCAGAACCGAGCCCGCCGAGCCGCCGCCCACGATGATATGGCTGTAGTCCACGCTTTGCCTCCCCCGGACGTCTGACATAGCGGATTTCGGTAGCACGGCGTTTGCGGGTGATCCATTTCGGCGGATCACGCGCTGGCCATGATCGAGCGACCGACCAACCGCTTCGGTGAAGGCCGCGCTGTGGTATAGGTTAAGCCATTATCGGTCATGTGCTGCCGGGCGGCGAAAGCTAGCCGCAGGCATCGTCGATGACGACCGGCAGGCACACCCAGCCCCCGCCCGTTGCTTTAGCCTTTGCCGTCAACGGTGGGGCGGTGGTCGATCCCGTCGACCCGGCACAGCGTCAAGCCGGCCGTTGAACCCGCCAGACTGAGGTGGCGAGCGATGGCGAAGCCCGAACAGCGCTGGTGGTGCAAGGTCTTGCTGCCGGCGGTGGCCTAACGGGTCGGTGGGGATGGGGCCGCGAGGCGTGGTTACGCAGCAAAGCCCGCTCCGAGGCCGCACAGAAGGTCCGATCGTTTTCAAGAAGCGGTTGCGCAACCCGCGCCAGGTGGAGGTAAACCCGCGTGCCCGGTGTCCCATTGTTGTCCCGCGCAAAACGACGTACCCCGGGCCAGCGGGACACCAGAAACGCACAAACAAAATAGGACAGGGGCTGGTGCTGATTCTAGTGGTGCGTGCCAGAGGGATGGTACCGTCTGGGCCGCACCACTAGCCATTGATTTGGTAGGCCGATTCACCCGACGCTTGGGTACCAAGCGTCGGGATCGGACCACTAGGGATTGATCACCGGACCTGCTGATTACAAATCAACCCCACGCCGCACTTCGGGGAAAAGCACCCGTCACCAGACCCGACAGCGACAACGTTCTTGGCAATCACATCTCGCGTCGTGCCTCTCCGCCTATCGCCGCGCCGGGTCGAAGTGCCGCGCTAGCGTCGCGCCGTAATCGCTATAGGTATGCTGGCGCGCGGGATGCGACGCTGCGAAGGCGCTGACCTGCTGGGGGAAGCGCGTCTCGAACATGAAGGCGAGGGTGCCGGTGAGTTTATGCGGTGCCAGCGTCGCGCCGCTCGCCGCTTCGAAGGCGTTGGCGTCCGGGCCGTGCGGTAGCATGGTGTTGTGCAGGGAGAAGGCGCCCGGGGTGAAGCCGCCGCCGGTCTTGCCATCATAGACGCCGTAGATCAGGCCCATGAACTCGCTCATCACGTTCATATGATACCAGGGCGGGCGGAAGGTGTTCTCGGCCACCATCCAGCGTTCGGGGAAGATCACGAAATCCAGATTGGCCGTGCCCGGCGTCTCCGAGGCGGAGGAGAGCACGGTGTAGATCGAAGGGTCGGCATGGTCGAAGAGGATCGGCCCGACCGGGGCAAAGTGCCGCAGATCGTATTTGTAGGGCGCGTAATTGCCGTGCCAGGCCACGACATCCAGCGGCGATTGCGCGAGCGTGGTCGCCCAGAGCCGGCCGCCCCATTTCACCACCAGCCGCGTCGGCGTCGCGCGATCCTCGAAAGCGGCGACGGGGGTCAGGAAGTCGCGCGGATTGGCCAGGCAATTGGCGCCGATCGGCCCGCGTTCCGGCAGTGTCAGCGGGCTGCCGTAATTCTCGCACAGATAGCCGCGCGCCGCGCCCTCCGGCAGGTCGAGCGCGAATTTCACCCCGCGCGGGATCACCGCGATCTCCCCCGGGGCCAGCGCGATGCGGCCGAATTCCGTGCGCAACCGCAACGCGCCCTGCTGCGGCACGAAGAGCATCTCCGCATCGGCGTTGTAGAAGACCTCATCCGTCATATCGGCGGTGGCAAGGTAGATATGCGCCGCCATGCCGCATTGGCTGGCGACGTCGCCGGCGGTGGTGATGGTGCGGATGCCGGCGAGGAAGCCGAGCGCGCCCGCCGGTAGC